>Ga0123519_10000415_pt1 | contig 76044 bp, 60 predicted proteins | sample YelNatPaOPRAMG02_FD_87396 | JGI IMG/M metagenome (GOLD analysis project Ga0123519, IMG submission 87396) | Hot spring microbial communities from Yellowstone National Park - Yellowstone National Park OP-RAMG-02 (version 2) | ecosystem: Environmental > Aquatic > Thermal springs > Hot (42-90C) ...
CAAAGCAGCAGTTATCGCTGCAGTTAACGTCGTCTTGCCATGGTCTACGTGACCAATCGTGCCAATGTTTACGTGCGGCTTCGTCCTCTCAAACCGCTGCTTACCCATCTTGATTGCCTCCCAACGCTAATGCGCTCTCGAGTTCTGAAACAAAAATGGAGCCCACAATGGGATTCGGACCCATGACCTCCTCTTTACCAAAGAGGTGCGCTACCCCTGCGCCATGTGGGCATATCAGAGCCACTCATCCGCTTCGTTACTCACAAAACGGATGAGCAAGGATATTTTGGTGGGGGGAACTGGATTCGAACCAGTGTAGCCGTCTGGCAACAGATTTACAGTCTGCCCCCTTTAACCACTCGGGCATCCCCCCACGCAGGAGGCGCGAGGCCTCCAAACCTGATTAAATAATACTGGAGCCGACGATGGGACTCGAACCCGCAACCTGAGGTTTACAAAACCCCTGCTCTGCCAATTGAGCTACGTCGGCCCACATCGATTGGCCTTAAATCTCATCGCTATGCGCCTAATTCAACTCGCACAGCTTTTGCCCGGCTTTACGTTTCGCACGCTGCAGCGCGTTATCGATCGCTTTAATCGGACGCCCGAGCTCATAGGACATAGTCTCATAACTCTTCCCGTCCATATACCCCTGCAGAACCTGATATTCCAGGTCACTGAGGTCTTCCAGCGCACGACCATTCATACACTGCGCGAACTGGCGCTCAAACAGAATCCGCTCAGGATCATTTCCTCGGGTATCGGCCACGATATCCATCAAGCAGCCATCCTCGTTATCGCCGAAGCTGCGCTGCAACGATAAATACTCGTTCAACGGCGCATGCTTAAGCCGGATTGCGGACTTGACGGCGGTAATTATCTGCCGGGTGATACACAGCTCCGCAAAAGTGCGGAAATGCGTCAGCTTATCGCTCTGATAATCCCTTATGGCCTTGTAGAGGCCGATCATCCCTTCCTGGACAACATCTTCCGGTTCAGCACCGGCCAGGAAGTAAGACCGCGCTTTCGATTCGACGAAACCCTTATACTTCCTGAGCAGGAACTCAGTCGCCTGAGGACAACCAGCCCTCGCACGCGAAACTACCTGCTCGTCATCAAGACATGAAAGTCCTGAAGACAATGATACTTCTAAAAGCCCTGTGGGAGCCATTGTATTCCTCCGTTCCACTTCATCGAAATGGAACAGACCGGAAGACTCCGGGATTCGCGCTCACCCCCGCAGGTCTGCCTTTATCGTAACATCCGTTTTATTATATTGGTCCAGGCCCAGCCTGTCAATACCCTTAAATGGATATATGTTAATCTGTTCTTTATCATGCGCCCCCGGCACGTGTGGATTCAGCCACAACCGGGCGTTTTGAAGGTGTTTTTGCCTTCCGCAAAGTTCCTCCAACCGCATAAACAGCTTTCTGCGCCGGATATCTGGAATGAGAGACTTCTTCGGTCGCACTCGCGCCTTCAGCGGTCTTATAAGTCCTGTATAACGTTACCTTTATCCCGGTAACGCCTTTTTCTACAAGCCTTTTCTTTCCGGCGGGAAGAGAGTTGTCAATTATTGTTTTGCTCCCGTACGGAGTTCGCTTAACCGGACCGGTGAACAGCTTTATATCTTTTCTGTCTCTCCCCGAACCGTATAGCTGCACAGTCAAGCGATTCCCTCTAATCTTTGATACCACGCAGATCGGGGTCGAATTCGAGTTTATAAATCGAAAATCACGATGTCCGTAAGCGACTGTTGCATCACGCCCAGGCGGAACATAAGGAACTACCTGCGCGTGCGGGCTTCGCTCTTTAACCCTGAGCCCCGCGAGGAGGACCGAGTTGTAGAGGGTAGTCGATACCTGGCAGATTCCCCCACCCAGCCCGTCTTCGAGCTTACCCTTCACATAGATCTGCGCGGTCTGGTATCCTCTCGAAACCAATCGCGGACCAACCGTATCGTTATACGAAAATACCTGCCCAGGCATAAGAACAGTGCCATCGATCGCGTGCGAAGCAAGGGAGAGATTGTGGGTTCGCTCATGTTTGCCCGGATTAAACGACGTTGTAAACGAGGAAATGATAGAATCGATACCCTTGACATCCTGCGCTCTGACATCAGGCACATCAGTTATCACAGGCAGTTGGATTACCCGTGTTCCGGCATCAAAGCCATCGCGAATCGCCTTTACAGCCGCGTCTTTATCCAGTTTCACACCACAGCTATCCTGTTCGATCTGTATTTGCGAATCGATAATATGAACCCGCGCATCCTTATGCGGCACATTTACCGCTCGGGAGACTTTTTTCAGCGCTTTATAAATCCGCTTTTCGTCTATAAGAAGCGGCATTTCGATCTGCTTGCCCTTCCCGCCTTGAGTAAACACGGCGGTGACGCGGTCGAGCATTGTGCCCTCGCGCCCCACGGCAAATGCTTTGCCTATGGCGCTTTTCCAGTCTAATCTGGCTCCAAAAGCCGCAGGGGTCCCGCTCCACCTGTGATCGAGCGCGATCAATGTGATGTTTTTATGAGATCGCTCGCTCGCCCAGGTTTGAAGCATGCCGCTCGCCTGATTGCGTGTGAGCCCGCCGATCTTGATCCGCGAAACGGTGACTCCCTGACATATTTTGTCACTTTCAGCGAATCTAAGCGTGGTTACAAGAGCATACAGGAATGGAATAACGGCGACGGCGACCAGAACCGCCGCGATCTTAACCGATCTAGTCTTCACCGTTCAATTCCGTCCTTAGTTGGTTCTCCGCCAGAGCGTTCCTGATGGGGTGTCTTCCAGTGTAATTCCCTGTTCACTTAACTGCTTTCTTATTTCATCAGCTCTTGCCCAGTTCTTCTGAGCGCGAGCCTCGTTTCGTTCGTTAATGAGCGCTTCCACATCCGCATCTACAGCAGTAGCCAGTTCAGCCGATTCTTTCAGGTTCAGCCCGAGGACCCTGTCGAAATCGTAAAGCGCATCGAGCACACCATATTCTTTGCGCCGGTCAGCCTCCCGGATCATCTCCTGGACCGCCGCCATCGCCTGAGGCATATTGAGATCATCCGAAAGCGCCTCTTTGAATCGATTGCGGTATTCGGCGACCCACGGCTGCTCCACTCCGCCGATCTGCATTGCGCGGCTTACAAAATCCTTTAGGCTCTGATAACCCGAAGCGGCTGAATCGAGCGCTTCCCATGTAAACTTTAACTTCGCTCTGTAATGCGCCGAGAAACTGAAGTACCGGTAAGCGAGCGGATCGTAACCCTTATCTATTAACGTTTGAAGACGAAGGAAGTTACCTTCCGATTTTCCCATTCTTTTTTCTTCATCGCCCTCTTCGTCACTGGTAAGCTTTCCTACAACAAGAAACGCCCCATGCATCCAATAACGCACGAATTTCTTCCCGGTCGCTCCTTCGCTCTGCGCGATCTCGTTGGGGTGATGCACCCAGATATGATCTTCACCGCCGGTGTGTATGTCCAGTGTCTCACCGAGATACTTCATCGACATAGCGGAGCACTCGATGTGCCAGCCGGGAAAGCCCACTCCCCACGGTGATTCCCACCGCATTATGTGGTTCTCGAACCGCCCGACCGCCTTGAACCACAGCGCGAAATCGGCGGGATTACGTTTCTCAGGATCTTCCTGAACTTCATCACGCGCGGCCGTGATTTTATCCTCGAGCGACTGCCTCGAAAGCTGCGTATAAGATGGGAACGTAGTCACATCAAAATATACTGCCTGTGCTGTTTCATACGCATGACCGCGCTCAATAAGTTTCTGCACCAGCGCAATCATGTCGGGCACATGCTCGGTTGCGCGACACTTCACAGCCGGCTGCTCGATATTGAGTTTCTCTATATCCTCGAAAAATACATTCTCGAAATACCGGGCTACATCCCAGATGTCTCGCCCTTCTTTTCGGGCTTCCATCTCCATTTTATCTTCGCCCGTATCCGAATCGCTTGTGAGATGCCCTACATCGGTTACGTTCATTACCTGCGGAACATCATAGCCGAAATACTGCAGCGTTTTCCGCAGCACATCAGCGAAAATATATGAGCGGAGATTGCCGATATGAGCGTAGTTATAGACCGTAGGCCCGCAGGTATACATCCTCACCTTACCGGGTTCGATGGAAGTGAATTCTTCTTTTTTCCTGGTAAGGGTATTGTAGAATCTAAGCGCCATATCAGTCCCCCTTCTCCACTTTCCGAAGTCTCTTTTCCAATTCGTCGATCTTTCGCCGCATGCACTCGATCATCTGTCCCTCGGGGTCGAGATCGCGGCCATGGTTCAACGGCCTCTCCGCTTCTACCCTTCGCCCATCTCTGATGACAACGCGTCCGGGAATGCCCACAACGACCGAATTAGGCGGAACATCCTTCAGCACGACGGCGTTAGCTCCGACCTGCACATTATCACCAATCTCGATAGCTCCGAGTATCTTAGCCCCTGTCCCGATGACCACATTGTTGCCGAGTGTCGGATGGCGCTTCTTTTTTTCGAGACTGACCCCCCCGAGTGTGACTCCGTGATAGAGCAGACAATCATCGCCGATCTCGGCGGTTTCGCCAATCACCACACCCATCCCGTGATCGATGAAGAACCCCTTCCCTATCCTCGCGCCCGGATGTATCTCAATACCTGTCATAAACCGGTTAAATTGTGATATATACCTGGCGAGCAGCTTGAAGCGATATCTCCAGAAGAAGTGTGCGATGCGATGCCACGTGATCGCGTGCAGGCCCGCGTAGGATATAACCTCCAGCGCGGTCCTCGCTGCCGGATCGTTCCTGAATACTGCTTTCCAGTCTGCTCTGAAATTATTGAACATAATATGAGGTAACGCGATTAAGCGGATGCCGATTAAACAAAAGACCCTTCGCGATTATAGCGAAAGGCCGGACGGTTCCCGATCAAAAGTATAGCACACCGCAATCGCCTTCGCAAGCCAAACCGATCAGCCGTATACCCGTTATATACTCGACTTACGGTTGAGATGATGATACAATACCCGCAGTTTAACATCTCTATACCTAATACTGTCCAAGGATTGGTGTGGTTTCATGCAAAGCCGCTTCTTTCTTGCCTTTTTTGCGCTCATTTTCCTGGCATCGGGAGCTAATGCCATTCAAATAGGCCCAGCTGCTCCTAAGATTACCACATTTCGCCCCTGCGATACGGAAGTAGTCGTATATGACTCCCGTCCGGAGCTCGGTATCGGCATGCATGATATGAGCAGGCATGCTCGCGACATGGCGCATGAGCTCGGGGTGAGGCTGGTTCGTCATACTCTTTACTGGAACCTTATGGAGACAACCGATAAGCCGGGGCTCTACGATAGTAAATATCTGGCTGAGTGGGATAAAATCGTCGACGACTGCCGCCGCGAAGGTGTTTGCCTTGAAGTCGTTGTTCATGGCGATCCACCCGGTGTCAGTTATGCGGATAGAAAGGCGGGCTACGAGCGATTCGCCCGTTTCGTTGCGGATATGGCTGCAAGGTATCCCAGCGTCGTCTACTGGGAACTCTTTAACGAAATGGACTCCGGGTTTACCTGTCTCTTTGGCGCCAAGGACAATATTCCCATGCGCGAACGCGGCAAGGAATATGCGGATATGTTGAAAGTTGCATATCCAGTGATCAAGGCAGCGAATCCGTCCGCATGGGTCATCTGCGGAGGAATGAGCGATACGAACGACTTCCCCCGTGGGATTTACGAGGGCGGAGGGAGAAGGTATTTCGATATCATGAGCATACATACCTATGGTGTGCCGGTATCGAAAGCGTTCGTCGATCGCGGACAAGCCATACGAAAGATAATGGTGGAAAACGGCGATGAAAGCAAGCCGCTATGGAACACCGAGTTCGGGCTGGATGCCGGCAATGTGGTGGGAGCATGGGGTTATCCGCACGATTGGAAACCAGCTCAGGAGGACGGGCCGACGTTCGATCAAAAACAGCTCGATGATTATCAGATGTGTTTCCAGATAAATAACCAGTTCCATATCTACGACAAGGTCATTCCTTATCAGTTCCAGGCCGGCAACGAACGCGATGATGACGGCAGCATCAAAACCAAAGCAAAGCTCCCCGCGGGTATGACTATAGACGACTACGGCTTCGGCATTGTGCGGCGCGATATGACTCCTCGACCAACTTACAAGTGGCTGAATGATTCCCAGGTGAATTCGGCAATCCTGGCGAAGCCGCGCAATGCGGTGAATGTATATGTTGCAACAAAAGTTCCGATGGCGCCGGTCGGTTATGATTATAAAGTTGTGGATGGCGGGATCGAAATACAGCATGTGGTAGTAGATAGCCTGGTACCGACCTCCATCAAGCTCATTTTCATCCAGGACCCAGAGTCATCAAAACCCGATGGAAAGCCATCAGTTCCATCGAGAAAGAACAGTGGAGAAAAACCTGACCCGTGGGATATATAAACGGAACGAGGGCATAAACAATTAACAAGGGAAGGTGAGCTGGGATGTTCGGTCTTGAGTTCACGAAGAATCAGAAACTTGCCCTTTGTGCAATTGCGGGACTGGCGGTTATCGGGATATCGGTGAAACTCGCCAAAGTCAGTGGTATTGGCGCGTCGCATGAAGTTGTCCTGCAGGAACCTGGACATGGCTCCGGCGCGGGGGTTACAGTATCGGATTCCGATTCTACCTATAACTCCGGCAATGTCACATTTCAGGTAGCGGGAGAAGTAAATGCCCCGAATGTCTACACTCTCCCACGTGGAAGCCGGATCATAGACGCGGTCAAGGCAGCAGGCGGCGCAAAGCCGGATGCAGATCTTCAATCGATGAACCTGGCTGCGAAAATCGATGATGGCAGTAGAATATTCGTGCCGGTAGCTCAGGGAGCAGCCCCTGCCGCGTCATCTACCGGATATGCTCCTGCCCCTCCTCAAGCGCAGCCGCCAGCCACTGCATCTTCCGCATCCGTACCCGTTACCTATACACCCAGCGCATCTTCCAAATCCGCTAGCGGAGGTAAGCTGCGTAACCCGGGCGAGGGTGTGGTGCATATCAACTCTGCCGATGCATCAGAGTTGCAGCGACTTCCGGGAGTAGGACCATCCACCGCCGAGAAGATCATCGACTACCGCCGTCAGATAGGTAGATTCGCCAGCCTCGATCAGCTAATGGATGTAAAAGGGATAGGCCCGAAAAAGCTTGAGAAGATGAAGCCGTTTATCGCTTTATAGTTGCCTTGACGCGAAAGGCAGAAGGGGAGATATTCTGATAGGTGGCGATTTCTGAATCGCCACCTCAGAGCCAATCGAAGGTCTCCGAATCCCGCAGCCTATTCTCAAACAGCCGGATTCAAAGATCCGAGATGCTTTGGAGAGGGATTCGGAGATCCCTCCCCATCGTAGTTAACAGTCTTCTTTGACGCAAAAAGCCGAAAGATAGAAATACCGAAAGGAGAACCTACTTCTCTATCATTGGTGCATCGGGAATAAACTGCTGAAACACCGGACTCTGTTCCCTGTTCTCTATTCCCTATCATTTCTATCTTTCGCGCTTTCGCGTCTAAAGAGCCTATCAATGCTGATCAAACTACCGCACCCATACCTATTCAAAATTAAGAATTAAAAACTCAAAATTCTCACTTCCCAAGATATGCCTGGGATGTGGGTTTATTTCTTTGCTTTGTCGGAAGCCTTCGCATCATCGGCGATATTATAGACTATGCCGCTGGAAAGCTTGAACTCCACCGCGGGCTCGCCCTCTCCGGCGTAGTAATCGAATTTATAATCGATCACATCACTCCCCGACTGCGATAGCTGAATGAACTGATTGCCCCTCTGCACTCCCGCGTAAGCAGCTCCCTTCGTGGCAAGAGCCGCCTGTAAAGCGGTCCACTGTGCATCAGAAAGGGAACTCACCATCAGATGGCCACCTGTCATCATTTTAGCCTGGTCGGGCTTCAGCATGGCATAAAACCGGAGTATCTGACGATTGCGCGCAGCCTCGCCCGCGCCGAATCCGATAAGGTTCGGATTCGTCATAATAGTATGGTCGATTTGCTCATCGCGCAGGTTACCGATCTGCAGTAGATCATCAAGCAGCAGGCCGTTGTTAATCTTGCCCCTGTCGAGCCAATATTGGACCCAGACCTGCGGCACCTCCCATATTCGCTTCTTGAACCACTCACTGTCGCTGAAACGAAGTGTATCGCCGGCTTTCGTCCAGTTTGAGCCGAATACAAGTGTAACAGCCTCTAACTGCTCGCCCAGGGTTTTCTCACCGCCCTGCATCGCAAGCGGAGCGCTCGGGAAGTAGTCCGATATAACATTCAGCCTGGTCTTCTGCGCCATTTCTTTCAGGACAATCGGCAGGGTAGTCGTAGTGGTGGTATCAAACAATTTCAGCTTTACACGCAGCGCGGGGTCGGAACTGATATCTCTCGAAGATGAAATCACGCTCGACGCCTGGACCACTGAGTTCATATCAGCCTGGAGTTGCTTACCCACATCGTCCCTGGACATTCCACCCTTAAGATTTACGATCGCCTTCCCCAGAGCCCTGCCCATCGGGCTCGACGGATCGAACAACGGGATATCGAACGTTTCAAGCCCCGTGCCTATGGTAATTTTACCAAGTAAGCTCTTTGAAACCAGGTCCGATCGATTAAGACCACCACGGTTGATCGTGATCTGAAGCTTATTAAAATTATTCAGCAGGTCGCTGTGGTCCTCATTGGCCCCGATGCTCTTCGTAAGCGAATCATACGACTCAGCAATCCTCTGAACCGTATTTTGAAGCTGAGGAGGAAGAGCGGTGACGGGAAAGCTGACCTCCGAGCCCTGAACGAAAGCGCTTCGGGCTTCGGAGAAGTTGTTGAGGAAATCAGCCACATCCCTGCCGAGCGGTTCGGTTGCAAGCACGTATCTCCATGGGTCGGTCGCTTTCAGGTTATTGGCGTCATTTGTGCTCAGCGAGCCCAGGTTGACGATATCCGAAAGCGCATTCTCACGCTTCTCCCGATCACGCTTCTGCTGCGCATCTTCATCCGCCGTTCTCAGCGATTCTTCTTCCTGTCTTTCCTGCTTATCCTGCCACAGCCGATAAGTAGCCTTGCCGTTATCAGTTCCCTTGCTCCAGTGGAATCGCAGAATCGACGACACTTCCTGCATCAGGTCGACAAGCTTCATATCGGTAACATGCACGATCACTTTCCGATCCTGCACGCACCAATCGTCCTTATCCGTACCGGCAGTCATACTTACACCGGTAGACGCGCTGATATCAGAAAGCATATTAGCTACGGTAACGCCATCGGCGTTGTAGCTTACTTTCTGATCGAGCCGTGGATCGTCACCTTTTGTAATGGAATCAGTATCGGCGCTCGGCGCAGCCAGGCATGAAGTTGAGAGCAGCGCAAAGAATGCCGCGAAGAGCAGAAATCGGCGAAGAATCATTATCTGTCCGTCCTGTTCGGCGTTGTGAAGAGGCCTTTACAGCCTCTTCTTACATACGACTGCAGCTCGGCTATTGTTCCAGCATGGGCAACTATTAGTAAGCCAGCTTCTCCCATACCGAATCGTTCATAAGCCTTTCAGCTATATCGATACCGTAGAAGTCCGCTATCGGCTGGAGAACTTCCGGGTTATTCTCCCAAATCGTCTTTACAGCGGATCTCACGACTTCCACTCCGGCGCGAGTCATCTTACCGAGAGGCTTCCGGCACATACCCGAAGGCATTCCAAGGCCGCTCATCAGTGTCTTCACCGCAAGCGGGTTCCTGTAGCGATCATTTACAATTACCTTTTTACCTGATGGAAGAGTCCGCTCATTATCGACCTTAACGGTAACAATTCCGAGCAGCGGCGTAATTGCGTCATGCATTCGCGAGGCGCCGTCGATGTCGCCTTCTTTCATCAGCGAAACCATCTTCGCAATCGGACCGGGGATAATATTCGACATGACCGAAATAACACCATCGGCGCGGATCGCTTTATCAGTCAGCATTTTGAAGGTAATATCATCATCACCACTCATTATCGAGAAATCGTCGCCGAGAAGTGAGCGCGTGCGCGCCATACGGTCGAGGTCGCCGGTCGCCTCCTTAACAGCATTTATATTCCGGTGACGGCCGTTGAGGATCGCCAGGTCATCGACAGCGAGCATAGTGCCGGATCTTCCGGGGATTATATAGGGGACAATTGTCGTATCCGGGAACTCGGAAGCGACTGTAGAGTAATACTCGTCACGGAGTTCCTGAGAGGACGGGCCGTTATAGTAGCAATCGACCATCAACACTGCTCGAGCGCCGGCATGAACCGCATGCCTGGTGCTCTCGACGGCTTCGTCGGTAGAGTTGCTGCCCGTACCTGCAAGCACTTCACAGCGGTTATTACACTGTCTCAGGACGCGTTCGATGATTTCGTTATGCTCGTCCCAGCTCAGCGTGGGTGATTCACCGGTCGTACCAACCGGCACCAGGCCCGAAATCCCTTGCGAGACTTGAAACTCGACATTCTTCTCGAGGCCTTCTCTATCCAGTGTCAGGTCCGGGTTAACCGGCGTAACTATGGCGGTCCATGCGCCCTGCAGTTTCATGTCATTCCTCCAGAGTGTGCGCCGCCCCCCTGCCGCGCAGCTATCCCATTTCGTTTTATATATTTTAGATTAGAACAGGTTTTTTGGCAATCCAACCAGCCGGACGGCAGCTTTTATATGTGAACAAAAGATAAGCAATAAAGCAGCAGTCTATTCACTGGCGAAGTATGCCGAAACAGGCTCCTGCGTTTCTCTGCATATTCTGAAGGTACCGATCATCCAATCGATAAGGTTGCGTTGAAGTTCATCGCGGGATTCTTTGAAGTCGTGACCTGTTCCGGGGTATACAACCAGCTTTCGGGGTCCAGCGGATTTCAGGTAAATACGCTTAGCCTCTTCAACCGGTGACACAGTGTCTTCTTCGCCGTGTATAAGCAGCAGTGGCTTTGAGGTAAGCCTGCGCGCGCAGCAGTCCGATACAAATCTGGCTGATATAGCAACCACTCCGACAACCGAACGCGCCACCGAACCAGCAGCCATCGCAACCGCTCCGCCAAATGACCATCCGACCAGTTGAATCTCGCCAACACCCTCATCATCCAAATACTGGCAACCGAGCAGGGCATCGATTGCGCATTGAACGCAGTCACCGGGAATTCGATAATCCAGGCGTAGAGAGGCGATATCATGCTTCAGAAGGTCATCAGCAAATTGAGGAAAAGCGGAATCAAGCCCATTACCGGCAGTATCACCGCCAAGTAATATCACTCCCTGTCTTAATCCACGCCGCGTGTGGGCATAAGCTGTGAGGTCGCCGCGGTTTGTATGGAATACGAGGTGTGTCTGATCTTCAGACAACCTCTTTTCGCTCATCCCAATGACGTAAAGTCTGTCATCACATCGTTCCGTCGACATACTGCACCATCTTGGTCAACACTTATGTTATTTCTATCGTCGAAGATACCCCCTGTAATTGGACGACGAAACCCACCATCGGAAGTTCCCATTCTGAGGATTTTATAAGAAAATTGGAAGATTATACGGCTTGAGATGTAGCCTCGGCATGGCCTGTTACAAGCATTCCGATGACGACCATAACCGCTCCAATCGCCACCGCGGCAGATATTTGCTCAGCTAAGAGAATACGCGCGGCCGCGATGGTAAAGATCGGAAGCATGCAGGTAATAACTCCCGCCGTAGATGCATCCAGCCGCTCGAATCCCTTACCCATCAACAGGTAAGAACCGACAGTGCCGAAAATTACAAGCACGCCCAGCCAGAACCATATCATAGGGCTAAACGGCCAATGGATGTGATAGCCCATAACTACGGTAGGAAATGTTACTATAGTAGAGACACTGAATATGCAAGCCAGGCTTGCGGAGATGGGCACGCCGCGATCGGCGAGGATTTTTTGAGCTATACCATAGACAGCCCAGAGCGGCGCGGCGCATACGATCAGCATATTTCCGAAGAAATACTGTGATTTTATTAACGCGGCGAATCCTTCGCCATTCCAGAGAGCAAGAAATACCCCTGCGAAGGTAATTATGGTCCCGACAAGCCGCATTCCCGTCACGCGCTCTTTCAGCCAGAAATAGCTGAGGATAACGAGCGATATAGCCTCGAACTGGACGACAACATTCCCGGCGGAAGCGGTTGTAGATTGCAATCCGCGAATGTAGGCAACGTAGTTGATCCCAATGGCAACACCGCCCAGGCAGATTAGCCAAAGATCACGTCTTCGTATGCATTTAAGCGATCCACGCGCCCACGCGACAATAAGCAGAATCGGCGCTCCGATAATGAAGCGCGACCAGCAGATCGTATAAGCGTCCATTGCCACGCTGCATTTCTTCACGCATACAGGCACTATTGCCCAGAAAAGGGTGGCAAGGATCACATAGATAAGCCCGGCGACAATACCGCCGGGATGAGGTATTTTCAAAATGCACCTATTTAATCTGAGTTATTTCCCAGCAGCGATTTTAAGCTGCTCTACCACTTCATAAGGCACCGTGACATCGCCGACACTGGTGGAATTATCACTATTCAGGCAATGCGCATCAGATCCACCGGTAACCATCAATCCGCGCTTTTTTGCAAATCCACGATAAAACCTGGATGCAGCTCCGCTGTGATTCGGATGATAAGCTTCGATTGCCTGAAGTCCATCTTCAATCAGCTCCACCAGCAGTTCATCTCTGTTGAGCTTCGCGACATGAGCGCAGCATGCCACCCCACCCGATTCTCTTATAAGGCTCATAGCCTCGGCTGGCGTTATCTTATACCGCTCCACGTAACCTGGTGTTCCTTCCACCAGATATTTACCAAACGCTGAATCGATGCTCGATGCGGCTCCTATCTCAACTATTGCTCTAGCCACATGAGGTCTTCCGACAGCTCCACCCTCCGCAAGCTCCAATACACGCTCCAGCACCACCGGCACACCCGCCGCATTTAGCTGTTCCACTATCTTAACACCTCTGTTGAACCGGGCATTTTTTAGAACATGAAGCTGATCGAGAAGAGGTTTATAATGATGGTCGATAAAATAACCGAGCATATGGACTTCGGTCTTCTCGCCATATATCGCGCTGATCTCGATCCCAGGAACAACCTCCACACCTGTCTCGTCACCTGCATTGAGAGCTTCATCGATACCGTCTACCGTATCATGATCGGTAATCGCGATAGCCGCGAGGCTCGCTTCGGCGGCAGCCATGACTACTTGATGCGGTGAGAGAGCGCCATCGGAAGCATTTGTGTGAATATGAAGATCAGCTCGTTTATCCATACATAGCATCTTACTCGCGTGATGGAGTTCATCCTGCGTGCAGGAATATACTTTACGCCGATAGAATTACGGTATATCTATGATACCTACCGATCGTTTCGCTATTTCATTATCTGTCGCGGCTTTGATGATCGGCTTCTCCGGCTGGTTTAGACCGCTAATGCCGATTGGGATCACGCTTGCCGCTCTTACAGTCGTATTAACCGCCGCCGACTGGCTGAGTCTGATTCGCGCGGGTAAGCTCGAAATTACGAGAACTGTCGACGAGAAGCTCTCCCTCGGAGCGCCGAACCTGATCAGGCTTAAATTACGCAACCCATCCTATTCGCGCCGCATCGGGTTTATCAGAGACGAATATCCGGAAGATTTCCCAACAACCGATAACGTCATACCGATAAACCTCGCTCCACGCTCCGAAGCAGAATGCGCCTATCACGTCACCCCACCTTATCGGGGCGATTTCACGTTCGGCAATATATATGTTCGCCTCTTTGGACCATTTCGATTCCTTACACAGCAAATCAGATACTCCGTGGAGAAGCATGTAAAGGTCTACCCGAACTTGCTCGATATGAGGCGTTACGAGATCGGACTCAAACGCGAACGAGCGATTCAGCCTGGACAGCGAATTGTAAGGGCGCATGGCAGAGGCACCGATTTTGAATCTTTACGCGATTATTTTCCCGATGACGAATTCCGCTCGGTCGACTGGAAAGCCAGCGCAAGACGCAGCAGGCTTGTGACCAGACAATATCAGCAGGAGCGATCGCAGAACATTATGATCGCGTTCGATTGCGGGCGCATTATGGGACCCGTGATCGATGGACTGACCAGGCTCGATCACAGCATTAACGCCGCTATGATGCTTGCGCACGTAGCCGCGATTAAAGGCGATAAAGTGGGAATGATCGCATTTGCCGAAGATGTAATCAAATATTCACCTCCCAAGCCCGGAAAAAGCCAGACACTGAATCTACTTTCCATGACCTATAACTTGCAGGACGCGTCCGGTGATTCCGACTACTATCGCGCTTTCCCATTCCTTGCGCGCAAGTGGACCCGGAGGAGCCTTATTGTCATATTTACTGAACTTGTCGATCCTGAGTCGTCAAAACCGCTCATTTCACAGATATCCAGCCTCACCAAGAAGCATTTATGCATGTGTGTAGCAATGGCTGATCCCGCGGTAATGCAGGCTGCTTATTCAACCCCGCAAACATCAGATGAAGCTTTCAGAACAGCGGCGGCGAGGCAGGTGCTTCAGGCGCGCAAGCTTGCGGCAGCTCAACTCCTGAGGGCAGGTGCGATAGTAGTGGATGTAGCTCCGGGACAGTTCACGCCGGCTGTAGTCAATGAGTATTTGCAGGTAAAGAGCACCGCGAGGCTATGATTCCGCAGCCTCGCTTCGTCGGCCGACGAAACCCAGATAGATAATGAGAGCGATTGCCGTTACACCCGCGAAGACGAGTTTCGACCAGCCCGGAAGCCGGGACGGTGTTATGAAACCCTCTATGGTGCCGGCAACCACGAAGAACAACAGAGCTCCAGCGACCAGCCTGATACCTTTCGTTGCAGCCTGCCTTACAGCATCCGCCCGGCGTAAATTGCCCGGCGCCACGATCGCGGCGCCAATAAGCAGCCCCGCGCCGCCGCAGATGAATATCGCCGTGAGTTCTATCACCCCGTGAGGTAGTATAAGAGACCAGAATTTAACCGGTCCCATCACGGCATTCGCTTTGCTCGCAACCGCGCCGATCACAACACCGTTCTTTAGTAACACATAGATTGTGAATAACCCAACGGTGATGCCACCGATAAACGCCATTATGCCTTCCCTGATATTATTGGTCACGATGAAGCTCGATAGGAATGCGGGATCGGAATCAGCGAGGGGACTATCGGTCTGGGATTGCCTTGAAGGCTGCTGCATTGTGCCGGGAAAGGCTGAATCGCGAATCTCGGGGTTTGTCGCGGAGAGTCCCCATCCCAGGAAGAACAGGAGCGCCGCAACGAGCGTATAGTTGAATGTGCGGCGAAATATTTCGGGAAACTCGCGCACGAGAAAATTAAACGCGCCGCTGAGTTTGGCGGAGCGCGAAGCGTAGACGGCTCCGTGCGCGCGTCCCGCAAGCTCATTCAGGTAACGCACAAGCCCGTCGCTTGCACCCTGGGTGCGCACAAACGAAAGGTCCGAGACGACCGCGCGATATTGCGCAGCCAGAGTCTGAAGCTGCTCGCTCGGGACGGATTTCGCCCCATGGTCGCGAATCTGGTCCAGAGTCTCGGAGAGGCGTTTCCAGGATTCCTGCTTCTGTTCAACAAATGATCGCTCGTCCACGAGGCGATTATACCAGATGAGCGGGAGGATAGTCGATAGTCGCTTGTCTAATCAAATTAAGTATATTAATCTAATTCCAATGAGGTAGCTGTTTTGCCCAGACAGATAACTATTGTCACACCTGAGAATGTTCAAATAGAATATGAGCTCGCCGGAATTATGTCACGCGCCGGCGCTGCAATATTGGACCAGATATATCAGGGTTTGATGACTGCGGCAGCCGGTCTTGTATTTATCGGACTCGAGCTGCTATTAAAATTCTCCGTGACCTCATGGATTACCGCTATCGTGATTGTCGCCGTCTTTCTCATCAACTTCGGCTATTATGTCTTCTTCGAGGCTGCATGGAACGGTCAGACACCGGGGAAACGATCTCTGCGGCTGCGCGCTGTGCGTGTCGAGGGTATGCCGATCGATCTGCCATGCGCGGCTATAAGAAGCCTGATCAGAATAGTTGATCTTCCACTCATCGGTATAACCAGTATGCTCGTTACAAAAAAGAATCAGCGCCTCGGTGACCTTGCGGCGGGCACGATTGTCGTTAAAGAACGCAGCGAATGGGAGCAGGACATCGCTTCTCCACCTGCAATCCAGGTTCCACAATATCCTGAAGCAGCGTTCGTTAAGAACATCGAGCTGATTACGCCCGAGCAATTCGAGACTACCAAACGTTTCGTGCTGCGCAGGCCCGAGCTCGACCCGGCACTCCAGGAGCAAATCGCCGCGAAGATAGCGATGCCCCTGATGCAGCATCTCGGCATCGAACCGCAGCCCCAGATGCTTTACGGTAACTTCTTGACAGCAATATACGGCAAGTGTGTCGAGGAAAGAGGTATGCGTTGATAGAGAAAACAGTAACGATAGAGGTCGACGAGCAATATTATAAGTATCTTTCCACTGCAAGAGGTGAACTCGACACGCGCAGCGAGGTGGTGATGGTCCTTCCCCGTCCCGGCGGAAAAATCCTGACGCTCACAAAATCGGTCTATCCCGAAGGTACCTACAATCTCCCCAGCGGAGGAATCCACCCCGCCGAATCGCCCGAAGACGCATTTATACGCGAGGTCGCTGAGGAGACATCACTTCCATCATCGCCCAGGGAGAGAATCGGCTTTCTACGACGCAATATTGTATGTGGAAATATGAGCTTCGAGTTCATCAGCTATATCATACTCGGCTCTCTTACGGCTGAGACGCCACATGCGGTCGATGAAAATGAGAATATATCCGGTTACAGAGATACGAGCATAACCGAACTGCGAGAATCCGCTGCTTTCATGCTGACTTTGCCCCCTTACTGGCTGAATTTCGGCAAGTTCCGCAGCGTGGCGCTGGAACTTGTTGCCGATTACCTCGTAAATTTACCTACCCCACTCTCCTGACCCATGGAACAATCTTAACAGATAACGCCACGTTATATACTCTGCATTTGTGGGTATTAAAGAGCTTAGCTGCCAAGGATGGCGGCTTGGTCACATTATTGTCATAACCTGCAAGATTGTAGTCGTATATTGTCCGGCATGGTATAATGTGGTTTGTTTATATAGTTGAGGTGTCGTCCCGCACATGCCACTCTCACCCACCGACATATCCGCATTGCAAAAGATTGCGGAACTGGCCTGCTCGGATGAGCCGGTAGATGCCCGATTGGAGCGAGCGCTCGATGTGACTCGCGAAACCCTGGGGCTCGATGCGCTGTCGCTGGTTATCGATCATAACGGCGCGAGGGGCAACAACTGGCATTCTACAGCCACCGGTTATCACCTGGACACCTCATTGATCGAGAATGCTATTAATGTTCTGGATTCCAGTAGAAATGGCGCATGCTGCGATGGCAGGCTGTTGTTCCCTATACCATCGGTAGACGGCTATCGCGCTGTTATGATCGGAACAGGAGCCACAGATACGGACAACGCATTCATTGAGCTGGCAGCCGGTTATTTTTCTATGCTCATCGAGAACCACAGGCTCACGGAATCGGCTCTGCGCAGCACTGGCGCGGTAAACCACCACATAGAAGAGATAGCTGCTATTTATGAGATCGGCCAGGCTATCGACCCTAACGACGTCGCTCCGCTCCTCGACATGATCTGCGCCAAGGCATCAGCCGTGATGGGCGCACAGGCATGCTCGCTTATGCTCAGAAACCCACACGATGGAGCACTCGTAATCGAAGCCAGCTTCGGATTGGCTGATGATATCATCAAAGGTGCGAGGATAAATGTCGGCGAAGGAATAGCCGGCCGCGTCGCTGAAACCGGAGAACCCGTTCTACTTCTGGATCTCAGCACTGACCCACGCTTCAGGGACGGCATCAAACCTCGGTCCGATATCAGCGCATCTATGTGCGTTCCTCTCAAAGATGAGGATGGCAGCGTGCAGGGAGTGCTGAGTATACGCAGGCACCATCCCAACCCGCCTTTCACGGCGGATGACCTTAAGCTGTTTGGCGTATTCGCGACTCACGCAGCCCTCGCGATCTCCAATAATCAGCTTTACACCAGGCTTCATCAGAAAATTCAGGAAATGTCGACGATTTCCGATGTGCTCAGAGCGATTAATTCGACTCTTGATCTCGAACACGTCCTGGACCAGATCGTGGATAGCATTACCACCGTTGTCGGTTTCGATCGTTGCTGCGTCTATCTGCTGGATGCCCGCACTAGTGAGTTTGTAATGCATGCCCGCAGAGGCTACGATAATGATGAAGGAGCGCCGGCGCGTGTCAGGTTCGATGATGGCGTCATCGGGCTTGCCGCGAGGGAAAGGATCCCGATCTTCTCGCAGGGCTCACCTATCGAGTCGGGAATTGGAAGCCGCTCGGGTGAATATCTTGTGGCGCCGATCGTAGTGCGAGAAGCATGCATCGGTGTCGTAGTGGTAGATAACTCTCTTTTGAACCGCGCAATTAAACCGCAGCATGTGGATCTACTTGCTACATTCGTCAGTCAGGCCGGAATCGCCGTTGAGAATGCTCGGTTGTATGAAGCTATGGAAGAAAAATACGCCGAGCTTAATGTGCTCTACGAACAGAGCAAGAGCATCTCGGCTGCATCAGGACTCGACAGCGCAGCGAATATGCTCGTGACGACCGCATCCAGGGCGGTTAGATGTGATGGCGCGGGCCTGCTATTATTCGATATGAAGCGGGGCCGGCTTAAGATGCAGGCATCGTGGGGCAGCCTTACACGGTATGCGGACGAAATCGAACAGATTGCACGGAACGAGGAATGTGTCGAATATGCGCGCAACCAGCGCACGCCGGCACTGCTCTCACCGGAAAGCAGGGAACGGTCCGATGGGCTTATTGCGAACCTCTTAAATACTCTAGCTCCCCTGGGCGCGAACCTGATGCTGATTCCTCTTATCACCGAGGACACGCCTATCGGGCTGCTGGCTCTGAATCGCGCAAGGACCGAGGCTTTCCTTGCATCCGAGCTTAAACTCGTATCCATCGTGGCATCGCACGCGGCTACAGTCCTTAAAAATGCGATAAGCTACGAGCAAAAGATGCGGCAGAGAGTGCTGGAGCTTACAGCTCTCTACGAGTTCTCGAAAAAGATAAGCTCCGCATCCAGCCTCGAGGAAGCTCTTGATTCTATCCTCGCTATAGTCGCCGACCTTGTCGATTACGATGAATCGTTTATTTACGCTATCGACCACGAACGCGAAGTGGCGGCGGTTAAGGCTGCAAGGTTCCGCGGAAAGCCCGAGGCAGTTCCGCACGAAGAAGCGCTCGATGGCGGCAGCGTAACCAGCTGGGCGATTAAAGAGCGGAAGGCTCTGGTTTCACCCGACATAAGCCGCGACCCGAGATTCAGCGAATTCGGCACGGGTGACCGGCCGGTCCGGTCGCTTATGTCGATCCCGCTCATTGTTCAAGATGAGGTCGTCGGCGTGCTGAATGTCTACAGCTACAGCCCAAACCAGTATACGGAAGATAACGTCCGCGTCCTTTCCATAACCGCCAGCCAGGGTGCGGCGATTTACAAAGAGCTCGAAGCTCTCAGCGCACTGACGAGCTACACCGATAATATCCTTAGCAGTATCGCCGCGGGGGTTGTTACGCTCGGTTCCGATGGTACGGTGCTCACGTGGAACAGCGCGGCTGAACGCATCGTGCTTCTCAAGGCGGACCGAGTCGAGGGTTTGACTTTCGACCAGGTGCTGAACCTTTTGAAAATCGCTGAAGCCGATAAAGATAGCCTTAATAAAGCCATTCGCAGTGTTCTCGATACGGGGGTCACCTATCAGGGCTATAAGCTCTGCTTCCACCCGGATCGAAAAGATGAAGTTTATATGAACCTCAGTATCTCCCAGCTGCTCAACAGCGCCAGCGAGCAGTTGGGGCTTGTTCTCATATTCGAAGACATAACTCGTGAAATCAAAATGGAAAATGAGTTCCGCCGCATGGGCGAACTCGCGGCGATTGGACAGCTCGCGGCAAGCATAGCGCATGAGTTACGTAATCCGCTGAGCTCTATTAAGGGAGCCGCTCAGTTCCTGCAAAAAGAATATGAGGATCATGGACCTATAGTTGAGTTTCTCGGGATTATCATCGATGAGGTTAACGGCCTCAATAAACTTACGACTGAATTCCTCGATTTTGCGCGCCCGATGCAGCTCGAACTCAAATCCACATCTGTCAATACGGTAGTAGATAAGACACTGCAGCTCATGAGTGTCTATATAACCGATAATAATGTGGTCGTGAAAGAGAATCTCGATCCTGTTCTGCCCGAGATACAGGCCGATGCGAAGCAATTATCTCAAGTGCTTAGAAACATTATCATAAATGCTTTACAGGCAATGCCTGAGGGTGGAGTGCTCACAGTAGAAACCGGACGCGCATCGTTCGGAGGAGTTTACATGTCCGTCGGAGATACCGGAACCGGTATTCCTCCTGAAAAGCTTGAACGGATATTCCTCCCGTTCGTTACTACAAAAACCAAGGGAACCGGGCTCGGTCTGAGTGTGGTTCAGAAAATTGTCGAAAATCATGGCGGTAAGATCGATGTGGAGAGTGAAGTAGGCAAAGGGTCATTGTTCAGGATATCCCTACCGCAATCCGGGTTTGTCCCGACTATAACCGCCGAGGTTGATCATACTCTCGAACGCCGCACATCAGGAGAACTGCGCAGCAGCGAAAGCGCAATTTAGATTCATCCGGGAGCGGGGGCAGACATTATAGCCCAGCTTATGGTATCATCAAGTTATGAGTAAGAAGACGGGTACAATCCTCGTTGTTGACGACGAGCCAAATATCAGACGCGTATTAGAAGCTGTACTGGCCAAGGAAGGACATACTGTCTATACGGCGGAAAACGGTAGAAAAGGTCAGGAGATCCTGAGTAATGGAAGCTCAGTCGATGTTATGATAACCGACCTCATTATGCCGGATATCAACGGCGTCGAACTACTCTCCGCAGCTAAAGAATTAAATCCTCAGCTCTCTGTGCTGATGATTACCGCGCACGGCACTATCAAAAGTGCGGTGGATGCGATGAAACTTGGAGCTTTCGACTATATCACCAAGCCGTTCGACCTCGATGAAATCAAGCTCGTAGTCCGTAATGCGCTGGAACGAAAGGGGCTCGATTCAGATAACCGCGAGCGAAAACCGCAGGTCAGAGCCGTTTCTCAGCTCGGTGACAAGATGATCGGTTCGAGCTCATCCATGCTCGAAATCTTCAAAACAATCGACCGCATAAAGGACAGCCGAGCTTCTGTTCTTATTCGTGGCGAAAGCGGCACCGGCAAAGAAGGCGTTGCACGCGCGCTGCATTTCAGCTCGATCCGCGCGGATAAACCGTTTGTGCCAGTGGCCTGCGTTGCTCTCTCCGAGCAACTACTCCAGAGCGAGTTATTCGGACATGAAAAGGGCTCGTTCACCGGCGCTATCGGTCAGAAGAAAGGTCGTTTCGAATTAGCAAACCACGGCACGCTCTTCCTCGATGAAATAGGCGATATTCCGCCGACAGTGCAGATGATGCTGCTTCGGGTTATCCAGGAACGTGAGTTCGAGCGTGTTGGTGGAAGCGATACGATCAAGGTCGATGTTCGCCTGGTAACCGCTACGAACCAGAACCTCGAAAAGCTGGTAGATGAGGGAAAATTCCGCGAGGATTTATTTTACAGGCTTCAGGTTATCACCGTAAATATGCCTCCACTGCGCGAAAGAGCCGATGATTTGCCGGCTTTGGTAGAACACTTCATCGGGATGTATAGCCGCGATAACGGCAAGCAGATCGAATATGCAAATCCTGAGACGCTGGAAGCGATGATGCATTATCGCTGGCCAGGAAATGTGCGCGAACTGGAGAATACGATCGAAAGGGCTATCGTCCTCGCCGATCAGGATGCTAAAATGATCACTCCTGACCTGCTCCCGGTTGAAATCCGCAGTGCTGTTTCCCTGCGAAACTGACAGTTAAAGCCAGTATCCCCACCAGAATACAAACCGCGCAAGATGGCTCCGGTACATAATTACCGTCGATTCTTATGCATAATGGCCTTGCCAGCTTGCTCCACGAAGTCCCATAATCGGGAGTGCCCAGAGCCAGGTAACCAGACGACGCAGACCACGATATCGAGCCCGAGAAGTTATTCGAATTGGGAGTAAAAACCAGAAAATACGCCTTACCACCCTCTAGTCGTACCGGGCTGTTTGGTTTGTAGTAGTAGTAGTACTGAAATATCGGATTTGAGGGAGATACGGTCCAGGTGGCAATCGCACTGCTTTTTACGTTCCATAGATCAGTGGCCAGGTAAACCTGATACCCCATCCCTGCCCAACCGACAGCCTTTGCTGCCGCCACACCAATTTGTGTTATGTCAGCGCTCGATGACAGAACAATGGGTGCCGCAACCCAGACCGGAGGGGCGACATCGCGTACAACTACGCCCGCGTGCTGCGGCTGTCCGCCGTCGAACAGCCATGCCATGCATCGCGCAGGCATAAGCATCAAGCAGCTTATTAAAATTGCACATTTCAGATGATATCGCACTTCCAGCACGACTCTCCATCAATGTTCATTTACCCTTTATTCTAATATGCTTTACTCCGCGGCTGCTTGTCAAGCACATCTTGTTTAGATTTACAATAAGATATGCAGGTAAAAGGCATTATCTGACGAATCTCTGATTTAGGGAATATAAGCCATAGGTGGAGGCAAAATATGTTTGGAAGACTTTGGCGTTATTTGAAGGCGCTTTTCCTCGGAAAGCTCGATGAGCTCGAAAATCCGGAGATTCTGCTCCAGGAGGCTGCTCGCGAGATGAGGGAAAACCTTGCCCAGAACAGGCAGCGCGCCGTAACCGCTATAACGCAGAAAAATAACCTTAAGGCTCTTCTTGATGAGCAGGAAAAGCGAGTATCCCAGCTCGAAGCCCAGGCGGAAATGGCTGTAAAAAAGGGAGATCGTGACCTGGCGCGAAGAATACTGAGAGAAAAATTGACTTACCAGGATTCGATCACAGGGACGCGTGCGAGTTATGAGCAGGCTATCCAAGCCTCCGAAGCTATAAAAATTGCGATTCGAAGACAGGAGGAGACTGTTCGTCAACGCACCGCTGAAGCGCTTGCGAAGAGAGCTCAGTGGAAACAGGCACAAATACAGATCGAGATCGACAAAGCTCTTAATGGCCTGACTTTCGAGGATGAATCCTCGGCGTGGGAGCGCGCCGGCGAAAAGATTCGCAGCGCTCAATCGGAAGCCGCGGCGCGTGCGGAGCTCTCGCAAGCCAGCATTCAGGCTAAAATCGCGGAACTTCAAGATGATACGACTGATGTAGAAGCAGAAAGGGCCCTCCAGGATATCGAACAACGCGTAGGCACAGGTACTGCGCAGCCGCAGCAGACGCAGCAAACGGTGCAGGTCGGTCAGGAACCGAGCCAGATGAGCGATATCGAGAAAGAACTGGCTGAGTTGGAATCTAAACTGGGTACGACAGGCGCGGCGCAGCAGCCCACCGAGCAGCCGTCCCCACAGTCTGAAGGTCAACAACCGGAGCAGAAGCAGGAGTAAATGCCGGAAAAAACGTGGCAACACTGGTTTCTTGTTGTGCGCAGAGCGCTCAGGGCGCCCCTGCCGCTTTCCGTGCTGGTTGGCGCGGTGCTGTTTGCAGTAGCTGATCACGGCTTTGCAGGCGGCTTGGCAATGGCAGCAGCGGTAGTGTTCGATATTATCTATGCGCTTATCCGGTTGAATGATGAAAATTTCGTCCGGTCGGCACTTCGAGAAGCTCATGAGCAACAACGCAGAGATGAGCTCCAGAAGCGAACATTCAGGATCGAGGAACTGGATGTCGACAGCCGTCTCAAGATGAAAACGATTATTAAGCTGCAAAATGAGATACAGGAGGATGTCGAAAACTCACCTATCGACGGTGTAGCGGCGGGTCTTGCCGTAACCGTGGAGCAGACTCAGGAGCTGGTGGACCGGGGGCTTGCAATGGCGCAAAAGCGGCGAGATCTGCTTCGATATCTGAGCAAGACCGATGAATCGACAATCGTGACGCGGATCGATGCGCTTAAGGCTAAACTGACTGATGAGCAGGATCTTGCTCGAAAGTCCGAGCTCGAGCTTTCGATCAACGCAAAGCAGCAAGAACTCGATGATTATTATGCGATAAATCATGCGGCAGCGCGTGTCCTCGACCAGTTGGACAGCATCGAATGCTCATTTTCCAGCTTGCGGGCAAGGCTCGTACGGATTAAGTCGACAGACATTGCTGAGTGGACCGCTGCCAACACCGAACTGCACACCGAACTGAGTGGATTAAATACCGCGGTCGATGCGCTGGAACAGAGTGTAAACGAAGCGCTTACGATTCGGGGCACTTCATAAAGAATCATGAGTATTTTCCAGCGTATAATACTTATTTTTCGTGGTTACCTTTCGGCTACCAACGACAGGCTCGAACGAATCGCCATCGAAGAAGAAGCCAGGGAAGCAAAGTCAAAAAAAGATGCTGCCAAAGAACTCGATTCACTGGCTTCTTCACCGACGATTTCTCATACCGAACCGGTAATAGGCACACTGCCTCAACAGCCATCGATTGTCTCTGCTCTCGCCGCTGATTATAAACTCTTGGGTCTGTCACCTGGGGCGGATATCGAGGCAATCGAATCCGCCTGGCGTGAACTCGCACGCAGAGCCGACCCCAAGCGCTTCCCTCCTGGATCTGCCGAAGAGAAGAGAGCAGCTGAAATTCTACGAGCTATCAACGAAGCATACGCACGCATCCGCGAAGCCGTAAATCCAACCGAAGGCCGATTCGGAAAGCTGGAACTCTAGCCGCATATTTGCCTGATAAGCTCGATATATCGAGCGTAGTTTTCGAACGGCACATCGGGTGGGACAAGATGGTCGACTGCGGGAATGAAACCGCCCAGTTCCATCAGCTTCGGCACCTTCTTCATCACTTCACGCTCAACCGCATCGAGGTCCTTAGCCAGTTCGCGCTTGTCGATCCCGCCCCAAATCACTAAGCTTTCACCATATTTTTCACGAATTGGGATCGGGTCCATATTCGCCGCTATCTCGAAAGGCATAAAGAAATTAACGCCTGACTCGATAAACAGATCTAGGATCGGCCTGTTATCCCCATCCGAATCGACCATTATCGATCTCATACCGAGTTGTTTCAAATGGCTGATGAGTTCCTTGTAATATGGCAGCATAAATTCCTTAAAAAGTTCTGGCGAGATCAAAGGCCCGTTCTTGAAGGCCATATCTTCCCAGATGTATACATAATCGAGCTTGATATGCTCGAAAATCTTCGAGAAGAGCGTGCAGTAGAAATTGGTCCAATGTCTCTGAATCTCGTGAAGAAGTTCCGGGCAGTCGTAATAAGCATAAGCAAGATGCTCCTCGCCGAACAAGTTCCTCGGGGTTCCATAGGCGCCGCAGATGTTTATGAAGAGCGGACGGTCGGGGTTCTCGAATCGTTTTTTAATTTCGTTCCAATCCGGGTAGCGCTCCGGAGTCTCGGGGTCCCATCTCCATTTGATCTCGTCCCAATCCTGTCGCTCCTTGACTGGAAAATCGAGAAACTGAGACATCGAGCAGCCAATGGGTTTCCGATCGCGTTTGGTGATACCGACTGCGTCCCTGTAAATTACAAACTCATCGTCTTCAGAGATGACCTTGTGCTCGAACGCGGGTCTGAGGGGTATGTGGCAAAATCCGGAATCGACGGGAATCCCGTATGATCCTTCCTGCCCAAAATAAGCGCCTGGTTCTACCCCATCGGGCAATCCTTCTTTTCGCCAGCGCTCTACCGTTTCTCTCCAGAATCCCAGCGTATCCCAATGCGGCGGCGCCACTTTTTGAAAGTTAATAGTACCAAGGAATCTATCGCGAACGTTAATCGGCTTATCCTCCGGAATATCTTCACCCTGGACCAGCGGCGAATATTGACGGAAGCAGTTTACCACGCAATAGATCAGGAGTCTATAGATGGATGCATGTATGAGTATGGCTGAAAGCTATTCCCTTCACAAACCGCTTGTACGCACTGAGGGCCCACAGCGGGGACGCCGTGGGCCCTCAGGCAGGATGACTTGGGCGAGTCTGGTTATACTATACCCCTGCCCGCTTGCTTCTAAACAGCCAGGCAAAAAAATCTCATCTATTTTTTTCTTATGTCGAATCCAGGCTATAGCGCTGCTTGTTTAGCGGTTTATACGACTTTTAACTTCGCCTTCCAAGCTGATTTTAATTGATTCCACCGGAATGTCCTTACCAGACGCAAGGATTGCAAATTCCACCAGCCTTTGAATTCCCGAGCAGCAGGGGACTTCCATCTGAAGAATCGTAATGCTCTTAATGTTGTTATCCTTGAAAATCTGCTTTAACTTATCTGCATATAGCTCAACATCATCGAACTTGGGGCAACCGGTCACTAATGTCTTTCCCCGCAGGAAATCAGGATGTATCGCGCCATACGCAAATGGAACGCAATCCGCCGCTACGAGTAGATCAGCATTCTGAAAATAAGGAGCGGACGGGTTCACGAGATACAACTTCACCGGCCACTGCCGCAGTTCACTCGCTACGCTTGCGCTCTCTTTGGGTTCGTCGCTGTGCGCTTCGGTCCTGCGGTCGATCATTTTAGCCGATGGACACACAAAACCACCATGCTTGGGATCATGAGCGGAATGATTGTGAGCCTCCATTCGAGGCCCCGATGGAACCGCGGCGACATTTGCCATTGCGGCTTCTTCGTCAAAATCATCAGCTTCTCTGGTCTCTATGGAAAGTGCTCCCTGCGGACATTCACCTAAACACGCCCCCAGCCCATCGCAATATTTATCCGAAACCACTTTCGCTTTTCCGTTGATTATTTTCAACGCTCCCTCGGCGCACGACGGCACACACATTCCACATCCATTGCACAGTTCTTCGTCAATCTTGATAATCTGCCTGACTCTTTTAGACATCTCAGTCCTCCTCGGTATCAGCGTCAAGTCTATTCTACCGTGTGAGATAGCGGTATTCTTTGACGCACATCAAACGAGGAAAAGTTGGAAGAATTTATTGAGGGTTATTCGCGGTAGGAGATAACTTTTGCGGGAGCGCCGACTGCAATTGCATATTCGGGAATATCTTTGGTAACGACACTATTCGCGCCGATCACAGCGCCATTACCGATTGTGATACCGGGAGAAATTACGACATTCGTGCCTATCCAGCAGTCTTCACCGATGATGATATCACCTCCGCGTGAACCCTGCTCCGCGATAGTTATATCTTTTCGCTTATATGCGTGCGTGAGAGGAACGATGTAGGCATTGGGAGCAATCCATGTATCGTCACCTATGAGGACTTTATACTGGCTGCTACCGCCGATCCTACTTGGATTTATCAGCTTTACCCTCTCCCCCATTATCACATGCCCGGTAATATCACCGCCTCTAATAATGCAGGCATTACCGATTATAACAGGACCGGGCCATGTATCAAAACGGACTCTTGAGAAGTCAATCTGGGGGCAGTTACCTATTTTTAAGCCGGGACAGCGAAGATTAATCAGCAGTATCCTGATGCGAACCAACGCGCGCTTAAGAATCCTGACCGGTAAACTCGGTTTAGGATAGCATGTTGCTTTATCCACTTGCGCTTGTTCTATTATGCTCTGATCAATCTGCAACAATGCTCTCCTTATATACTACTCAGCAGTAATGATAAAGATTATACGCACCGAGTGTCAATCCCAAGTTCCCGTTCACGCTTGCAGAGAGCTTTGGCGGAACAAATTTCCGCCATACATTCCGGCGGGGAAACGGGTTTCCCTCCCGCCAATCACAACTCCGGCTGTTTCCCAACTTTCGACAGCATTGATCTCCGAACCGCCACCTATCAAGCATCGCCTCTTATAAGTACAATGCTGATCAGGCTCCCACTACACAAGTATTCAAAATTCAAAATTAAGAATTTCCCCCTTCTCGCAACGCCTCCACATATAAAAACGGGGCAGGAGATTTGTTCCCCTGCCCCAGTAGTTTTTTTATTTAGAGATCGAGTTAAGCGGTAACTTTCTCTTTCTCGTCTTCGGTTACCGGCTTGGGTGCGCCCTCAGTATCGACATCGAGAGCACCGCGCTTGCTCCACATTGTAGCGCCGATCAGAGCGATCACGGCCACGATAACGATAGAAGCACGAGCGCCGGTAGACATCGGCTTAATGGCGATCGGAGCAGCGAGAACCGCGACCAGGTTCATAACCTTGATGAGCGGGTTCAGAGCCGGACCGGCAGTATCCTTGAACGGGTCACCGACGGTATCACCGACAACTGCAGCCTTATGCTCGGGAGTTCCCTTACCACCGAACATACCATCTTCGATCTTCTTCTTCGCATTGTCCCAAAGGCCACCAGCGTTGGAAAGAAGAACAGCCATCAACTGACCGGAAAGAATCGCGCCGGCAAGGAATCCACCGAGAGCGGCAGCGCCTTCGAGGACATATTGTCCACCGGCAATATTCTGGACCTTTCCACCGAACCCGAGGCCGAATGCAACCAGAATCGGAGCTGCAACCGCCAGTACCGCCGGACTCAGAAGCTCTTTCTGCGCCGCGGAAGTGGAAATAGCAACGCACTTCTGGTAATCAGGCTTGCCCTTTTCGTTGCCCGATCTCGGGTCATAATCCATAATGCCCTTGATCTCGCGGAACTGCCTGCGGACTTCCTCAACAAGCTGGAACGCCGCGCGGCTGACCGCGTTGATAGCAAATGAGCAGAACAGGAACGGCACCGCGCCACCGATCAACAGACCGATGAAGACAACGGTCCAGTCCAGGCGAATACCGGTATCGAGCAATCTCGCATCAGCCATAAACGATCTGAACAGCGCCGTAGCAGCGATAACAGCGGTCGCAATCGCCAGCCCCTTGGTAAGAGCCTTGGTGGTGTTTCCAACCGCGTCGAGCTTGGCAACGATCTTGTTGGCGTTGCTGTCCTCGCCGGCATCTTTCAAAGCGCCGGACATCTCGAAGATGCCGTTAGCGTTGTCGGAGATCGGTCCGTAGGTGTCCATAGCGAGCATGAAGCCCGTGGTCGCCAGCAGACCAAGACCGGAGAGAGCGATACCGTAAGCAGCCATCGCCGCGTCGCCCTTGAAGAGAACCATCGCGCCCAGAATCGCCAGACAAATCGCAATTACCGACCACACACTAGACTCAAGACCAGAGCCGAAACCGGAAAGGATGATCGTAGCAGGACCGGTCTTCGCGGCCTTGGCACATTCAGTAACCGGTTTCTCTTCGGTTGCGGTGAAGTGCTCGGTGAGTTTTTCAATCACTAGAGCAAGGATAATACCCATCAGGTTAGCGGCTGCGAATCTCCACCAATCGAATTGAGCGAGTGCGGGATTCTTAACCTGCACCGCAAAAACCCAATAGGACAAGCCGAAGAATCCGATCGTGGAGAAGATTGCCGATATCCAGTAACCAAAGTTGATCGGCTTCATCGGATTCATGTTCATATCATCACTGCCCTTGACGCAGTAGATGCCGATAATAGAAGCGATAACACCGACGGCTCTGATGAGCAGCGGATAAACAACCAGCGCAAGGCCAGCCGCGCCAAGACCGAGAGTAGTAGAAGCCGCGGCGCCGAGAATAATAGCCGCAACCAGCGTCACTTCATAAGACTCAAAAACGTCAGCAGCCATACCGGCGCAATCACCGACGTTGTCACCAACGTTATCGGCGATCGTAGCGGCATTACGGGGATCATCCTCAGGGATGCTCTGTTCGACCTTACCAACCAGGTCAGCGCCTACATCGGCGGCTTTCGTATAGATACCACCACCGATCCTCATAAACAGAGCGGCGAGACATCCACCAAAACCAAAGCCGATCAGAACCTTCATCGACTCATTGCCGAAAAGGTAGAAAACGAAACAAGCGCCCATCAGGCCCAGACCAACAGTAGCCATACCGGAAACGCCGCCCGCGCGGAACGCTACATAAAGAGCATGCTTGAAGCTGCGTAGAGCCGCATTGGCAACGCGAACGTTCGCTCGGACAGCCATCATCATACCGACGAAGCCAGCAAGATAAGAAGCGCCCACACCAAGAACGAATGCAAGGCTCACTCCGACATAAATCGGAATAGCATGGAAAATCCTGTCGGTTCCCTGGAAGCCTTCCGTGTTCTTGTACATGAAAATCAGGCCGACTGCGATCACAATTACAAACCAGATCATCGTGCTGATCTGTCGTTTCAGATAAGCGAGAGCGCCCTCTTCAACGGCCTTCGCAACGCCGACCATACCCTTTGAACCCGGGTCTTCCTTGTTGATCGCAAAAAACCACTTGGCTCCGAACAACAAGCCGATGATTGCGCAGATAAAGACCCCCACTACCGACGGCCACATAACCGGCAGTTCTTCGAACTTTGGAAGTGTAATCGCCTCGCCGGCGAACGCCGCACTCGGAATAAGAACGGCCAACGCGCCCATCGCAATGAGCGAGAGCAGCATTATAACGCGTCTGCTGAGCCCGCGGTGAGTCTTGGGAGCATTCATGTCTCCCACATGCTCGTAGCGCATGCTGTCAATTTCCTCCTTTAACGAAAGATAAGACAAACAAAATGCCGCGTCCCCCAATACTCCGGTGAGATCAGCGGCGTAAGCTAATGGCCGCGTGAGGCGGCCTTAACTCCCCACAGTAACCGAAAAGATTATATGGCAACAGCTCGCTCGTGTCAAGAAAGCTTGCGCCTTAAAGCTTGTGTTTGATAATCCTGAAACCCGGCAAACCGCACAGCTTATTTAACATGGTCTGTACGGAAGAACTATAATGAGGAGTTGATCTACTATGCTGCTCACTATGATCGATGTTGTATGCTGCGAGAACCCGGCCTGCAGGGATTTTGCGCGAGTCGCCCCTAACCCTCATCAGCTTAAATCCTACTACTGTCCTGTCTGCGGAAAAATCAGCTATTCAAGAGTTGTAGATGCGGCGCTGGCAGAGTCTTATGAGCGGTTCAAAGCGTATCTGCGTGAAAGGGTTACCTCGGAAGGGAGAGCTTCACAAACCTCGAATTCACAAACCACACTGATTCAATCCTAAGCCCTCCCGCAAAAAGGCCGCCGTGAAAGAAGCTACCTCCTTCGCGGCGGCCTTTAACATCAATATAATTTACATAGCTACAGCTTCTTTACGGTTCTTCTTCGGCGGATCCTTATCTATTTCACCAAGGAACACTTCATCCGCCGCCAATATCTCTTCGGCAGCCTGGCGCATGGTCTTGTTCTGGTTACGGCACTTCTGCTTGAGGTGCGCGAACGCATCAGCTTCATTTAACGAAAGGCGCTCCATCAGTATATGCTTCGCGCGCTCCGAAAGCTTCCTGACCTCCAGAGCTGTCTTCAGATCATCAGCTTCTTTCCGCAGCTCCGCAAGCTCAGTTGCTCGTGCCGCCGCCACTTCCAGGTTTGCGCATAACGCTTCCTTCGAAACAGGTTTGAACAGATATGCTGAAGCACCCGCCGCGGCAGCTCCTTCGATAAACTCCGAGTCGGCATACGCAGTCAGGATGATAACTGCCATATTGCCCTTCTCGACCAATTCTTTCGTGGCTTCGACACCACTAATCCCCGGCAGCTTCAAATCAACTACCGCAATATCGGGGCGTTTCTCGGAGGCTATGCTTATCGCTTCTTCACCACTGCGCGCTACACCAACCACCTCATGACCCGCATCCTGGATCATCGCCACCACTCCGACCGCAACTACAGCCTCATCTTCAACAACCAATACACGAAACCCCACTCGAGTGCTCCTTTCTAAGATCATATGATAGCATTTAGACTAAAAACTTACTTTCGCCCTGGTTCCCTTGTCTCCACTTTCGATTTCGAGCTTTCCTCCAAGACCATATTCAGCCAGCGCGGACACTAAACCGAGCCCCGAAGATGAACATGCGAACCCAGGCGCGGTAAAATCGGGTAAAAGACCGGCGCCATCATCTATTACCTCGACAACGCAGTATTTTCCCTCCTCAATAACCTTAACCTCAATTTTGCCTTTCTCTCTACCTATAAAAGCATGCTCTACAGCGTTACTGACCAGTTCATTCACTATCATTCCCACAGCCGTTGCCGTATCAGCCGTGAGCATACAGCCGCTTCCTCCATTTACTTCGATCTCGATGTGCTCACAGTTGCCCATGGCGGTAAGCGCGCTTTGAGCTATCCTGGTAAGGCATTCGCCAAGCTGAATTTTAGCCGAAATATCATCGAGGCTGAGGAGTTCATGGACTGTTGCTATTGCCTGGACCTGCCTCAAGCACCTTTCCACAACATTCTTTGCCGGTTGTGCACCGTCATCAGCCATCGTCAGAAGGCCCGCAATCATCTGCAGATTATTCTTAATCCGGTGCTGAGCTTCTTTGGTGAGCGCGTGAAGCTCCATCGACTTTGCTCTTTCCGCCTCATAAAGCATAGCGTTATACGCAGCAATCGACAGGTGCTCCGCAGCTGTTTCAAGTATCGCGGTCTCTCTCGAACCGAACCCTTCCGAGCTTAACGACCATACTTTCAACAACCCGAACATTCTTTCCTTGCTAACAAGGGGCACCACGGCGCCACAGCCACTCTCAGCCACGAATAAATCGGGAGTCCTATGAAACTTGCTGATAGAATGCGTATCAGGGACAATAACCGCACCTGACATCCCTGTTATATGTCCCAACTGTTCCGCATCCAAAGCCACATGGTTCCCGGGAAGACTTTTTCCACCCTTTGTGAACATAAAGGCATCAGCTTCACCGCTCTGATTAAGCAGGACAACCACGCCCATATCATAGTTTATAAGCCCTGCTATTTCTTTCATGCATGTATCCAGAACAGCATGCACATCCCGTTCCGAATTGATCGATTTAGCCAGCCTCTCCATCATTGCAAGCTGATTGACCCTGTCAGCCAGATCGCTGTTCAGCTGCGCATTTACTATCGCGGGACCAAGCATTCCCGTCGCAAGGCTAAGAAATTCCATCTGTTCCAGTGTCAGATGAGCCATTCGAGGCACTGAGAGCGATAATACTGCTGTTAGATTCTCTCCACACCGAAGAGGTAGCGCGATAACAGCTTCTATCCCGAATTCCTTACATTTCTCCCTGATAAGCGGGTTGACGCTCTCGTCGTTAATATCGGAGACAATGATCATCTCACCCATTTCCGCGCATTGCTCTGATATCGTAACAGGAAGCTGTCTCCATTCGGCATAGAGTTTTTCTCCATCGAAGCCGACCGATGCTCTTATCTTCATCTTGCTCTCGTATTCCCTAAGCAGGATCGTGCCGGCCTTTAGATCAAGCTCCGACAGGATATGCTCGAGCACGGTCTGGAGAGCATCATCGATAGGCAATGAACCAGATAAAGCAACCACGATCTGATTAAGAGCCGAAAGAGCACGGTTTCTAGCCACCAGCTTTTGATTGAGCTCGATTGACTCGGTAACATCTCTGATTATGAGCACAATCGCGCCATGTCCGTCGATATCTATCAGCTGGCCATTCGCAACCATACGAAGAGCTAAACCGTTGGGCAATATAAAGCGAAAGCTATAATCGTTTAACGGGATCCCAGCCAGGGTTTTGGTAATATTTTCACTTGCGGATTCTATATCATCAGGATGCACGAGCTCACTGAAATGCTTACCAAGAAAATCCTCGACTTTGAGCCCTTCATAATGCCTTACTCTATGATTGATGAATGTTATGATACCATTGGTATCTGCCATGCATATAATATCGCTGGCATTTTCAACCAGGCATGCATATATCTGTTCCGGCTGGTGATTGCCAGGTTTTCGGAAGGCTGTTCCCGATTTGAATTCCATACACTGGATGCCGTCAACATCGCCATAGGGGTTGTGGTGAGGCCCAAGAATGAGCACAGTCCGCTTATGGGCACATCCGGATGCAGGTATAATTTTACGATAGAAAGACGCGCCATATTCAAACCGTTTTCCCGCGAGGATATCCTCACATATCCGCAAGATTTCTTCACGGGGAAGCGCTGATATCAGATCGGGAAGATAGCTGCCGATAAGATTTTTGCCGGTCGTGTTTGGAGGTTGACCTGCCCGCAGGGCTGAATGCGTGCCGGTGAGAGTAACACGTAAATTTGTATCTGTGAAAATTAATGTCGGGCGCGAGGCGTCCGGCATATCTTCTCCTCCAGAGATAGTCAGTAGTTTTGGGGCACGAACTATAACTCTGCTATTAGTTTGATTATAGTTAATCATTTCCCATATTGCAACTGTTTATAGATCATACATGGCCCATAGTGTGAAATACATCGGGTATACTTTCAGATCCAGCTTACTTAATCGTTCATTCTGACGATGAATGGGTAAAAACGAGCTATCATGCACGCACTGGTTGAACCATTTGAAAATAGGCAGCAAGCCGGGAGGTTACTCGCACACGCGCTGGAAAGATATAGAAGGTCCGGTGCGCTCGTGCTTGCAATTCCCAGGGGCGGAGTTGTTATCGGATACGAGGTAGCGACGGCGCTTGAATTGGAGCTCGATGTAATAGTCCCTCGAAAAATCGGAGCACCAGGCCAACCGGAACTGGCTATTGGGGCCATTGCAAGCTGGGGCGATCACCAGGTTATCCTCGATGAACAGGCAATCCGCTACCTTGGAGCCAGTTCTGGGTATATTGAAAGAGAAGTTGAAGCTCAGCTTGTTGAAATTAGAAGGAGGCTCCACGCTTATAGAGGAAGCGCTGATCCACCTGTGGTCGAGGGGCGAATGGTTATACTTGTCGATGACGGCATTGCTACGGGATATACGATGCGCGCAGCGGCTGTGGCTCTCAAGAATCTTCACGCCGCGAAGACTGTACTTGCTGTTCCCGTAGCCCCACCGGATTCACTCGAATCGCTTAGAGCTTTTGTAGATGAAGTGGAATGCCTCAAGACTCCCAGCCCATTTATGGCTGTCGGATACTGGTATAAAGATTTCAATCAGGTCAGCGATGATGAAGTGGTTGAACTGCTGCGATCAATGAAATCAAGAACCAGAGGCTAATAAACAATCAAGGAGGACAGAAGAAGAATATATGCATGTTCTTTTCGAGAATCGAGAGGAAGCCGGCAGAAGGATAGCCAAGAAGCTCACACATTACAGGCACACAGACACAGTTATACTTACAATCCCGCGTGGAGGCATTCCAGTTGCCATTGCTGTTGCACATCGGCTGCAGTTGGACTGGGGAGTCATCGTCGCCGGAAAACTCCCAATCCCCTCGTTCCCCGAAGCTGGTTTTGGAGCAGTGACTGCGGACGGCTCGGTTGTTCTCAATGAAGCTATGGTCCACGGTTTACAGTTGACCTCAGCGCAGATCGAAGAAGTTGCGGCTCGTATAAGAGAAGAGATCGAACGGCGTTCTGAGCTTTACCTGTCAGCCAGGCATCCAATCAGCCTGGCAAATAAATCGGTGATATTAATCGACGACGGTCTTGCAAGCGGATATACGATGCTTGCGGCTATCAAATCTGCCCGAGCGCAATCGCCATTAAAAATAATTGCGGCCGCTCCGGTAGCATCCAGAGCAGCCGCTAAATTAATCGAAGAAGCAGCTGACGAATGTGTATTTGAAATCGTCAGCCCATCGGTCCCCTTCGCAGTAGCAGATTTCTATGTTGTCTGGCACGATCTCACCGACGATGACATACTGCCGATGCTAAGAGAAACCGATTACGCTCGATAAGACCTGCTATATCAGGACGATGAAGCACGCTGGGAGCCTTTTTTCTTATCCGACTCCAGTGCGAGGTTGAGTACCTGATCGACATCCTCGACATACTCTATCTTCATCTCGCTTCGGATGTCGCTCGGAACATCTTCCTCAACATCCTTGCGATTTGCCTTCGGGACGATCACCATCTCGACCCCTGCCCGCTTTGCCGCAAGAATTTTCTCCTTCAAGCCACCAACAGGCAGCACCTTACCTCGGAGAGTAATTTCACCTGTCATCGCAATCCGAGGCTTCACTTTTCTCCCGCTGAGAAGTGAAGCAAGAGCGGTAATCATCGTCACTCCGGCAGACGGTCCATCCTTAGGTATAGCCCCGGCTGGAACATGAAGATGAATATCCGAATCTTTATAAAACCCAGGATCTATCCCAAGCTCCTGGCTATGACTTCTCACATAACTCAACGCAGCCTGTGCAGATTCTTTCATGACATCTCCCAACTGGCCTGTAGTCAGGAGTTGCTTGCCGCCTTCCATCCTGGTCGCCTCGACAAATAGGACATCTCCACCCGTAGGCGTCCACGCCAGCCCGACAGCGACTCCGGGTTCATCGGTCCTGTTAGCGAGTTCCTCATAAGAATATCTGGGCACCCCAAGATATTCGTGCACTTGCTTTGCGGTCACCTTCACGAGCTTTGTTCGTCCCTCGGCCCATTCGCGGGTAGCCTTGCGACAAATTGTCGCAATCTGCCGTTCGAGATTACGGACTCCGGCCTCTCGCGTGTATCCACGGATAATCTCGACAATGCCGTCTTTAAGGAACGTGATATGCGTTCCACGCTTGAGACCATGCTCCTGGAGCTGTTTCGGGATCAAATGCCGCTTGGCAATCTCGAGCTTCTCTTCTTCGGTGTAGCCGGCTAGTTCTAAAACCTCCATTCTGTCCCGGAGAGGAGGCAGAATGGTATCGAGGACGTTTGCCGTCGTAATAAACAGCACCTTCGAGAGATCGAAAGTTACTTCCAGATAATGGTCTCTGAATGACGAATTTTGTTCCGGATCGAGAACCTCGAGCAGCGCCGAGGAGGGATCGCCTCTGAAATCTGCTCCGACCTTATCGATTTCATCCATCATAAAAACGGGATTATGCGAACCCGCGCGCTTTATACCCTGGATGATTTGGCCGGGCAGCGCGCCGACATAAGTCCGCCTGTGCCCCCTGATCTCCGCCTCATCACGAACCCCGCCAAGACTCATCCTCACGAACTTTCTTCCAAGCGCCCTGGCAATTGATTTTCCCAATGAAGTCTTTCCCACACCAGGCGGCCCCACGAAGCAGAGGATCGGGTGACGCATCTCGCCGGCTTCACGGAACTTACGGACCGAAAGATACTCTAATATCCTGTCTTTTATTTTTTCGAGGCCGTAGTGATCTTCATCGAGGATCCGGTGCACCTCGGGGATATCCAAATTATCCAGCGTATATGTATTCCAGGGAAGACTGATCAGCGAATCGATGAAAGTTCTTGCAACCGTATATTCAGGAGCGGCCGGCGACATATGGCTCAGACGCTCCAGCTCACGCAGCGCTTCCTTTTCAGCCTCCTCGGGCATACCGGCTTCTATTATTTTCTGCCTGAGCTCTTCAGTCTCAGTGCCGCGCTCATCTCCTTCACCAAGCTCGCGCTGGATAGCCTTGAGCTGCTCGCGGAGATAGTATTCTCTCTGTGTCTTGCCCATCTCGGAATGAACCTGCGACTGTATCTTACTTCCGAGCTCAAGGACCTCCACTTCACGCATCAATATCGCCAGCAGCTTACGAAGCCTTTCTTTCGTGCCCGAAGTCTCCAGCAGAACCTGCTTCTCCTCAATCGGTATGGGCAGATGCAGGGCTACCGTATCAGCCAATACACCGGGTTTTGTGATGCTGTTCGTAATGCTTTGAAGCTCATCGGGAAGATTCGGAGACAGCGCAACCACCTTCTCGAAGTTCGAAGCGACATTTCGCCTTAGCGCCTCGATCTCTACATGGTCCTGCTCTGTCCAATCCATTACCTCGGGTATCTCTTCAATTTTCACCCTAATATATGGTTCGCTCTGGACACATTCCTTTATACGAATACGCCTCAAGCCCTGAATGATCAGCCTCTGATGTTCCGGCAGGCGCATCATCGTGTGGATTGCCGCAGCTACACCTACATCATACACATCCGAAATCGTCGGCGCTTCGACATTAGGATCCTTTAATGCCGCAAGCGCTATAATGCGAGCGTCGCTTACTACGGCATCATCTACCAGCTTCATCGAACTCTCCCTCGACACAATAAGCGGCATAACCACCATCGGGAAGAGCACTGTTTCTTTTATAGGAAGAAGACTGAGTTCTTCGGGGATCACGACACCGCGAGTCGTTCCACCCTCACGGTCCAACTCCACCGAATCCAGTCTCTCATCACCAACTTCAATATCCATTCGTTACCTCCCAGCGCCGGTACGTGAATCAACATCATCTATACCCACGACAGCGCCAACAATCAAACGAGCGCATCGACCGACACGCCGCACTATTTATAATGAAAATACCGTTTGCGGGAATAAGACGGAGCAATCAATGAAACAGCCTGTCTATTCTTCTATCTCTATTTTCTTGCTCACAGGCCCCTGCTGCTGCTTTTTAGGCAGGACAACTTTGAGAAATCCATCCCTATATGCCGCGGTAAGCTTGTCTCTATCTAGAGAAACATCAGTCGGCAGCGCGATAATCCGCTCGAAGGGTCCGTAATACACTTCGAGCTGATAATAACGCATTCTATCAGCCTTATCATCATCCTGCTCCGCGCGCACTCCACGCAGCGTAAGGAACCTGTTATCAGCAGATATGGTAAGGTCTATCTGATCGGGCACCAGGCCCGCGGCACACACCTTTACCACTATACTCTCGGTCGTCTCATAGACATCGACCCGGGGTGTCCACAACTCCCCCGACATGCCCGAGACACGAAAAACCTGCAGCAGCATGTCATCGGAAACTCTCCGCATCTCACGCTCCAACTCTTCCAACATCTCATCGTATGATTTATACATCAGCTTCGCCACCTTGCAACGAAGAGAACGGCAGCCTGGTATCGCTGCCATTTCCAATGGTCTTCGGCGTGTATTCTAGCACCAAGGGACACAGTTTACAAGTAGAGCGGGAGGATGCCGGTCCTCCCGCTCTATATTTTATCAATATGAATCATTGTAAGCCGAGGAGCTATATGTATATGAAGTGTATATGACTTCAATTCGTTTACATTATGGCAGGTGTTATTCCGACACAACAGTTTGCGATACCAGCTCCGCGGTCATCTCAAATTCCTCGGTGGGCTCACCCATGACCACTCTTACCTGATGGGTGGTACCGGCTGGGAACAAGGGAAGCAGGTGAGAATCGTGCCGTTCACCATCAACGAGTATTTCACTCACGCCCTGTGTCACATGCTCGGGGTTTTCCACTTCAATCTCATAAGTGGCTCTGCGATATCTCCGAACAACCCTGAATGAGTCCCACTCCGGTGGTATGCAAGGATCTATCTGCAGCCCTCGAATTTCAGCCCTTACGCCAAGTATCCAGTCAATCGAGACCTTCCACATCCATGACGCAGTACCGGTCATCCAGCTGAACTCACCCTGACCGTAATACCCGGAATCAGGACCGTGTATATATTCGCTGTATACGTAAGGTTCAGCTTTATATCTTTCGATATCATCCGACCTGCGTATGAATGATACTTTTTTCCAGTAGTTATATGCCTCTTCCCCCCTGCCAAGCACGCACTCCGCCATAATTGCCCATGTGGTGGGATGGCAGAAAACAGTACCATTCTCCTTCGTTCCCGGCGCGAACCGTGAAATGATGCCGAGTTTCGGGTCCGGCTCATGGTAAGCAGGAAGGAACAGCGCAGGGCCGAAGTCTGTGTCCAGATGCTTTCTTGCGGCGTCCAAGCACCTCGCAGCCCTGTTTCGAGGTGCGGCGCCGGCTATGACCGGCCAAGCCTGCGCATTCAGATATATTCTGCCCTCGATATTACGCGATGAGCCGAATGCTTCGCCATCATCACGTGTTCCACGGATATACCAGTCACCATCCCACAGATGTTGGTTTATACTCCTTATCAGCCGGTCACGCTCTTCCACATATTTCTGGGCAAGGGCATCGCTTCCTACAAACCACAGCAGCGAAGCTACCTCTCTGAGCATCCATGCCAGATGAGCAGCCACCATCGTGCTTTCACCGCGTCCCTGCCTGCCGACATAATCCAGCCCATCGTTCCAGTCCGCAGCCATTATCAATGGAATACCGCGTTCGCTCATATGCGCGAGCGTATAATCCAGCGCACGCAGAATATGTTGCCTTACCGTCTCGGAGCCGCTGTCGTAATATCGCACCGCCTCATCGAGGAACACGATATCTCCGGATTCTTTTATGTATTCGATAACCCCGAGCACAAGCCACATCGGATCATCAGAATGGCCTGTTTTCACACCAATGTTTGTAAGCGGGTCCCAGTTATGGAGCGTGCTTCCATCGGGAAACTGGTGTTCAAGCAGGTAAATAGTTCGCTGTTTAACCCAATCCAGGTCATTTGGTAAAATAGCCAGCATGTCCTGCCAGCTGTCCCTGAACCCGATAATCGATCCCCCTCCGACATAATATGAATCCATCCGGCTCCACCTGGAGGTAACCCACGCCTGATATTTATTCCAGATATTGATCGTGAGATCGAAATCGCGATCGGGAGTCTCAACTGTTGTCCGGCTGAGATAGTGATCCCAATACGAGTTTACCTCCGATAGACCGCGCTGTGCCTCCTCCCATGTCTCATATCGCCGTTTAAGGGGAAACGCATCTTCCTGCCGGTATACAATCCCCACAAGGACCACAAACCTGGCTTCATCTCCTGGTTCGAGCTCGAAACTATGCTGCAACGAAGCCATTATCTCGCGGCCCTGCCCCTGGCTGTTGTGGAGGGCGCCTTCCTCGATAGCTACAGGATTCCTGAAGCTTCGATACATGCCCAGAAACTCTTCATCCAGGCAATCGAATGCTTCAATCGGAGCGCTGGAGGTCATAAACGCCCATTTATCCCATCGAGCGTTGGGGTTCCCCACTCCACCCGCGGTAATGTTCCAAAACCTGCTGCTGAAGTAGAGAATATCCTCCACCATGCTTGATTCGTTAAAGAGGATCGAGAAATTTGCTTCAGTGGCATTGAAGACATAATTGGCAAGATCCCACTTCACGTAGGGAAATGCCTGTATCTTGCGTTTGCTATCCGAGGTATTCTTCAGAGAAACCATCCAGACTTCTACATCGTCGCGCGGAGGTACGTAGTATACTATCGAGCTGTCTATGCCGTGGGAGGAATAGCTTACTTTCGTATAACCTATCCCATGCCTGGCTTCGAAGCCTTCTTTGTCACCACACATCGGCTGCCAATTCGAGCTCCAATATTCTCCGCTCTCGGTATCACGCAGATACACATATCGACCCGGCCGATCCTGTAATACTGCCAGCTGAGGATATTCGCGCGTCACCCTGTTATAACCGGAGGTTTCAAAGAACGAGTGACCACCGCCGGTCTGCGAGCAAATAGCGCAGTAGCGACCGTTGGTTAGATAATTGGCCCATGGACGTGGTGTATCAGGCCTTGTTATTATGTATTCTCGACCATCTTCGGAGAAGTAACCATAACTCATTCTGATGCCTCTGACTCCCTTACCTTCAGTTCGTCGATATTAACATGACGCACACCTGGTATGCCCCGAGCCACCAGCCTGGCGAGTTCCTGTTGTTCTTCAGTATCGACAATTCCCTTTAACGATACTTCACCCTGGGCTACTCGAACGGCAATGGCTTCGCCCCCAATCCGTTTATCCTGTACTATTGCATTTTGAACTCTTCCCGCCAGCGCCTCGTCCTGAATTGTCACTGGATTGCCTCCGATCACCGGGCCATATGTCATTAACAACGAAGTATGCGTAATAAGGCAGCTATCGGATGTAGCCGCCGCGCTTGAGCACTATGTGAATACTTCCCCCTGTCGAAGATGGCCAAACCCGGCGAGAGAGGCAACATCATACGGAGCGCAGATCAGTATCCGTATCATAAGCCATAGGATATGAAGATATTATCTGAGAGATCTACCTATTGTGGTGATATCGGAAGCAAAGAGGTCCGCGACTACTGCCGCGAATCCATTAGAGGTGCGGAACGAGGCCATCAGGCCCTGTCCCCAATTTCGAGGTTTATCCAGTGGTGGGAAATAGGGAGGCAATTGCCGGGAGTGCGTAACGAAAATGCTCAGCGTAAATAATCCATCCGAATAGTCGAGTTGAGCCAGGTTTCTTTCCTTATCCACCAGCACGCCGATCATCTTGAAGCCCATGGGAATATATGAGGGCTCCGGCACTTTCCATCCAAGGGCCTTCGATGCAGATGTGAGATTGACAACAGCACCGGCTACGGTAGGCGCCGGGCAATCGGCCGGGTCATTATTAACCCGGCATTTACTGATGGATAGTGTTTTCATCGAGAGGTTCATCGTTTTTTGAGCGCCCCAATCGCGCCAGGCCAGGACAGCATAGGTCTTTTCATCGACCCACATCTCTCTCCAAGGTTCCGATCGGTATTTAGGTTTGAGAAACAGAGTCCAGACTTTTCTACCGGCGATCTTATCTTCACCCTCAACCATCGGATTATAATTGTTGCGAATCAACTCGGCATATACAGCCTGCTCTTTGGCTGATTGAGGATTCGATTGCGTTGGTCTCACCGATGGGGGGTATTTCGTGGTGCAGGTTATAGTCCTGCCGTAATAATTCGCTGTGTAGCGATCGGTGGCAGCGCAGGATTGAGTTTGCTCCGCGTGAAGGACATGCTCCAAGAGCTCATGGGGATTTACACCCTTTGGTGGGCAGGGGCAGATGATCAACCCTGCAGCTAGGATTATAGCTACAATGACACCGTATTTAAGGATTGTCATCGACCGGCGCCTCGCGTCGATAAGCGAGCAGCATCGTAGCAAATGGGTTTCTCATCAGCTATCGGGTTGTATGATTCCGCTTTCAAATGCTGAGCGGCAAGAGGACGAGTAGAAAGACCGGCGGGAGGATATGAAGGTCCACCCCGTGGCAGCAGGATAACATATATGAGCCAGATTGCAGTGCCCGTTATAGACAGTATAAGCCCTATACGACGGCGTGATAAAATGCGATTACCCCTGCCAGTCGGGCTGCCGTGGTTCATCTCTGCCTTCCTTGCCGATACTAATCCTGATGCTTACCCGATACAATATTTCTATAGATATGGGAATACCGCTTCTACGACCATCGCCGCGGGCACGCGCTCATACATCTCCAGATGCGGCTTAATGGTAAGAATCTCGGGCGACGGTTTCGGCTCGCTTATCCTGCGCACGTTAAAACCGCGAGCGCTCAGCGCGTTGACATATCTTGAAAGAGTTCGATGCTTGGTCTTGCTCCTGCCGCGCACCGCTCCCGCAAGATCGGACGGCCACCAGCCTTCGGTGTAATAGTTATCAACCGTCTTATATATCAATTTTCCAGTCTCATCTCGCACCCAGCAAGCATCGGGCATGCAGAAGCAGGGATGGACTATTGAAAATATAAACCTGCCACCAAGTTTCACCATTCGCGCAAGTTCGGCAATGGTCCCGGTCAGGTCGCGGGCTGTCATAAGCCCCATATTGCAGACGATATCATCGAACATGCTATCTTCGATGACCGAAAGATCAGTCGGCTCCGCCACGGCATATTCGATCTTAAAATTCTCTCTCTTATTTACTTCGCGCGCAATCCCGATCAGCCTTTCCGAACTATCCACGGCTGTTACTTTCGCACCCAGGGTCGCCAGGCGCCTGGTGAGATAGCCCGCGCCGCAATAAAGGTCGAGTATATCCTTACCAGTCACCGGACCCATCATTTCGAGGATAGCCGGAGCGACAATATAGCGCTGCACATCGCCGCCGCTCTCGCCGGCGTACGAGGCTATATCATCAGCGATCTCTTCATAAGTTGGGGTCTCTGTATTCATGGGGTTATTCTGCTTTCCGATTTATAAGATTACCCGGTGCGGGTAACCTATTGTCCATTTGATATTGACAGCACTACCTTCTCTATTGTTCCCTGAATATCCTTGCTGCCATTCACATACAATTGCATTAGGGCAAAAAAACGACTTCCAGGGTATGGAAGCCGTCACAACGTGCTCTCCGAGATTTTCGCTAATGCTGGTCCGGCTACGAACGGTATATGGTATCTCCCAACCCGGCTATCTCGGAAAATCTATCTTCGATACCTAGTAAACTCATCGCCCTGATGACCTGCCGGCTCCATTTCGATATACATAACCTGACACCTCTTCCGGCCATCTTTCCATGCAGGGCTAACAGCAGCTTGATACCTTCGCTGTCAATAAATGTCACTTCGCCGAAATCTAGAGCGAACAAACCAGATGCATAATCACTGGCCGCCTCCACAGCCTCTACCAGTTTGTATGTCGTCGCGCAATCCAGCTCGCCACGAGCGCTGATCATCATCCGATCTCTTATGCGCTCGACGGATACCGTGATATCCTGTCCGGCGTCCACGCTCAATCCCTCCTTCGAGCATAAGAATACGTTCGACATCTATTGCATTGTTAATGTTGCTCTTTCTGCCTCCACCCTTAGCGAGGTAACCAGTATAATATCGCTCCTTTACCGGCGTGTCAACATTGAAATGCAAATTCTTTCCGAGAATTGAAAGCTTCCACAGCTGAGGTGTTTGTGCTATAATCCCGAACGTGTAGCAAGCCGGCATTTAGCTGCTAATTCTTTGTATTGAATGGTTGCATGAGTTTGTTGCTGATTGCAGAACTCCAACCTGTATGACTGGGGAGGAAGAGTCGAATGATAGCAAGATTGTTGGGATTATTTGTGTGCGTCGTGCTGCTGACAGCCGCCACCTGTGGCGTGCAGTGCGCGCCGAGTTTCAGGGGCTATACCGGGCTGGTCGTCATACCAACCGCTGATACACTTAATTCGGGCGAGTTTAACTTCGGAGTCATGACCGAAGACACGGGTCAGTTTAACGCAAACGATATTTTTACCAACTACGGTCCTACCGATAACCTTGAAGTTGGGTTCGACAGCCACCTCGGAATCGACCAAACTGAGCGCGAAACACTCATAAACGCTAAATACAAGTTCCTCCCAGAGACTGAAGACAAAGCTGGAGTAGCTTTTGGTCTGATCGATCTTACAAACGAGATACAATCGACGGCTTACGCTGTTGCAAGCAAATCGCTGGTAAGAAGAGCCAATATCTTCGATAGCGATGTTACCAGCATCAGAGGACATATCGGTATAGGTGGTGGGCGATTGAATGGCCTTTTCTTCGGCCTTTCCGCATTCGCGGGTAATCGCGTGATGTTCTCATTCGAGTGGGATTCAATGGATGTAAATCTTGGGTTCAGATTCACACCGATGAAAGGTCTTCGCTTCCACGCCGCCCTTTTCGATGTCGGCGGAAGAGATGACCTTGGTATGGGCGTTTCATATTCGAAGAATTATTAGCATCGAGGGGCGCTGGTCCGGATCGCGAGATCAACGCCCCATATTATACTGCTTCCGGCAAATTATCGTCTGTTTCCGCTTCCCTCTCGACTTTATCTACCTGATAATCCGCCACTATCTGTCCGTCTCCCATCGCCACGATTCTATGCGCGCGCTGCGCGAGATGATCATCGTGCGTAACAAGCATAAACGAGGTGCCCAGCTCTTTGTTAAGCTCGGTTAACAGGTCGAAGACCATCGCGCCATTCTGGCTGTCGAGGTTACCCGTGGGCTCATCCGCAAGGACCAGCTTCGGATGATTTGCAAGCGCCCTCACTATCGCGGCTCTCTGCTTTTGACCACCTGACAGCTGCCCCGGACGGCTGTTATGCCGGTCCTGCAGACCAACCCTTGCAAGCAATTCTTTGACCCAGGCAACATCATTTTTGGTCGCTCCGCTTTTTCGTATCCATAAAGGCATCAGCGCATTTTCCAGCACACTAAACTCAGTCAGAAGATAGTGGAACTGGAACACAAAACCTATCGTATCACCGCGAACTGCCGCCAGAGAAGCATCATCGAGCATAGATGTGTCTTTACCATCTATGAATATCCGGCCTGAAGTGGGCCGGTCCAAAGCGCCTACAAGGTTCAGGAGGGTGCTCTTGCCCGATCCTGAAGCTCCTACAACAGCCACAAATTCTCCAGCTTTAATGGCGAAATCCACCCCACGCAGAGCCCATGTCTTCACTCCTTCAGCGTAGCTCTTGGAAATTTCAACCGTCTGCACGAGATAATTTGTACTACCCACGTCTAATAGCCTCCACAGGATCCAGATTCGCCGCGCGATGCGCCGGTACTACGCTGCTCAATAGCCCCATAATAATCGCTACACCCGACGCCAGCAGAACATACGCCATATTGAATTGCATAGGCACAATGGTAGCCTGCTTACCGCCGAATACCGCTCCCGGTACAACCATAGTTTTAGCAAGGTAACACAAGCCGGTGCCTATCCCCGATCCGAGTAAAGCTCCGCCAAGCCCTACACCGAACCCTTCGAGTATGAATATTCGCCTGATCTGGGTGGCTGTTGCGCCCATACTCTTCAAGATCCCGATATCCTTCGATTTTTGCACCACGAATACGATCATAACGCTCGCAACACCAAAAGCGGATGCGAGAAGCGTCATCGCCTGCACGACCACCGCCGAGGTATTTTGCATTCTTAAGGTATCGAGGAACGATGCATTGCTCTCCATCCAGCTCGTTACCGTAAGAGGGCAGATACCCCTTACCTGATCGGCAACCATATTAGCGTCGAATAAATGCTTTGTGCGAATGTTAAAGGTAGTGATATCCCTGCTGAAGCCGAACATACCCTGCGCAGCAGATAAGCCGATATAGATCCAGGATTTATTGGCATCTTCCATGCCCATATCGAACAGCGCCACTATACGGAATGTCTGCGTAATACCGAGGTTTGACGTGACCCGCAGCCGGTCTCCAATGTTTACTCCAAGGTCGTTTGCCAGTTTAACACCAATAGCAGCGCTCTCCTGGTCGACCTTGTTGAAATCCCCTTCAACGATCCTGTGAGACAGCGATATCACCTTCATCTGCTCCTCGGGGATCACACCGATGATCCTGGCGCCGACCGTTTTTGCACCACGCGTAACCAGCCCATCGCCTTCCGCAGCCGGAGCCACATTGGCAACACCTGGGAGGCGGGTTATGGTAGCGGCCAGGCGCTCCCATTGTTCGATCTGCTTTTTTCGTGAGGACATTTTTTCGACCTGTGTCACCACTCCCGTGTTCCGCCCCTCCATCTGCCATAATGGCCTGGCTTCGGGGGTTGCGGCTTCCACGGTTATATGGGGTATAGGGCCTACCACATCCTCCATAAGCCCTACCTGGAGTCCATTGATAAGTGAGGAGAGAAATACTACCAGGATGACGCCGACAGCCACGGCCCCGACGGTTAGTTCCGTCTGGCCGTGGCTCATCAGCAGATGTCTCCACGCGACCTTGAGTTCGAATTTATGCAATTCCCGCTACCTTTCGACCGCGTGAACACTATCACCCGCCATTATTCTGGCGGAGTTTCTAATTATTTTATCACCGGCTTTAAGATTGCCGAAAACAACTATGCCCTGTGGTCCCGTCGCCCCTGTAGTGACGGTGACAGGAGTGGCTTCTCCGTCTTTTGCAACAAATACCGCTGGCTTGCCCTGGAAGCGTGTAACGCAGTCCGGCGGCAGGATAATACGGCGCACGCTGCGCTCGGTTATGATGTTGACATCGACCGTCAGGTCTGAGCGGAGCCAGGAAACATCGTTAACCGGTCTCAGTTTTATCTTGATAGTCCCTCTATCCGGATCAACCTTCGAGCCGAGATCATACACTATCGCATCGAATGTCTTGCCGGGATAAGCATCGGAACTTACGATCGCGTTCTGCCCCATCCGCAGGATCTTCAGATTCGCTTCGTCGGTCTCCACCTCAATTATCGGCTTAGAAAGCTCCTGGAATGTGATAAGCTTTTGCCCCGGTGTCACCGACTGTCCCTGCTCAACAGGAAGATCGGCAATTACGCCGTCAAATGGCGCCTTTAAGTCAGCCTTATTGCGCATTTCCAGTGACCGGTTCAGGTCGGCGCGAGCTTCATCGACTTTCGCCCGAGCAGCGGTGACATCTTCGGTTCTGGGCGTTGAAAGCAGCGTATTAAGGGCTTCACGCGAAGCTCTCACCCCCGTATCGCGGGTAGCCTGAGCTTCCGCAAGTGATGCTTTAGCTTCGGCAATCTGCGATGGGCGGCTGCCTTGCTTAAGCAGTTCCACATTCTGCTCCTGCGCTTTTTCTGCCGCACGAGTGGTGTCTACATTTGTCTGGGCATCATCGAGAGCGGACTTTGCCAGCGCTCCCTGCTGCACAAGGGTCTTCGTTCGCTGGAAATCAGATTCAGCTTTAGCAAGAAGTGCTTTTTGACGCTGCAGCTCAGCCTGTGCCTGCCTAATCTCCTGAACTCTCGATCCTGCTTGCAAATCATGCAGTTTTGCCTGTGCTTCAGCTACTCTCGCGTCACCGACGCTCTGCGCCTGTTCGAGTTGAGCCTGAGCCTGTCTTATCTCGGATGGAAGCGGCCCCTTTGTCACTTTCGCCAATTCAGCCTCGGCGCTGTTGAGTTCTGCTCGTGAGGCATCTACGCTTGCATCGAGGTCGGATTTTGTGAGTGTAAGTAAAAGCTGCCCGGCGCGCACGGTGTCGCCATTTTTTACATATATGCTTTTGATAACACCCGACATATCCAGTCCGAGATCAACAGATTTCTCACCGCGAATCCGTCCTGTTGCTCCGAGAGTCTCTTCAGTGTGCGCCATAGTTACCGGCACAACCTGGACTGTCATGGGGGAACTAACGTAGAGATAGGTTCCAAGACCTGCCGCCACAGCGATCAATATCCATATCAACCGCTTGATATTAACACGAGCCCGGACTCCCAAATAACGCATTGTGCCCGGGAACCCGTTCGTAACCGTATCAAATAAGCTGTTATCGGAAACGGAGCCTGTTTTTCGCTCCGCCATACTGCACCCTCCCGTTTCCTGACCTGGCGTCGCGCAGAGGATGCTCGACCCGGTCCGTATCCTTTTGAATACGGGTTTTAGGGTGGGTTGAGTTGCATTTATGTCACCCTTTTGGCCCGATGACTTCAACTCTTGTGCCGACTGGAGTTATCTCATAGAGTTCTTTTGAGTCATAACGGGTCAGACGATTGCAGCCATGCGAAGCAGGACGTCCGAGCAGGTGGTAGAGATTCGCGCTGGTGGCATGAATGTAGTGACCGTTAAGGTATTGCAGAGCGTATAGCATGTGCACATGCGCCAGATTCGACCAATGATCGGGTTCTTTTCGTAGAACCTTGAATATCCCGGCATGGTCGTGGGGTATGGCGGGATGGATATTGGGCGGCTCCCAGAGATAGTTCTCCGACGAGCTCACAAGATAAATATGTATAATCCGCTGGTCTTTCTGTACATAAAGACGCTGATCGATCTTCTGATGAAGGTCCAGGTAGATCCCGTCCAGTTTACGTTTAGACAGGATCGCCGGATGAAATTCGTAGCCATGTTCAGCTGAAACGACCGGGTTACCTGACGCGTTATAGCCCTTTATCTTTATTAAAAATGTCCTTGAATCTATCCAGGGCACTTTCCAATTAACCGATCCGGCATCTGCCGATGTTCCTGATGAGATGTTGATTATAAACTTCCCACGCGACATCTGGCCTTCAGGCGTGCGGATACCATAAGCTATAATTGTAACCGTCTTCACGCTGTCACCTGACCAGGTGATTGCATAGGTCTGACCTTGTTCCAACATCTGCGTATCAGGTCCTGTGATAGTCAGACTTTGAGCTATGCTCCGGCTTGTTGCAAACAAAGAGACCAGAATTAGCATATTTATGTACTTCATTGAACTGCCCCTGGTCTTTTTACCCTGCCTTGCGATAACCGGAAACGATCCTGATTACATCGACTCAGCCTGGCTGCGCGATATTTTGATCGGTTCTCCCGTCTTCGGATCGCGGCGAAACCAGAATTCACGCCCCTCCTTGGTCATAAGTCCTACGATCACCTCATGCGGATGCCCTGCAAAATACATATCGACAGCACTCCTTAGCTTCATCTTTGGCGGCTTCTCGATTATTTCCATCACAGTCCTCCATCAAGAGAATTATCTTCCTATATCACTCTTCCCACCCCTCAAATAGTTGCAATCAGAGGGATTCAGCCATCTTGACAAAGAATAAAAACTCAGCTAGAGTTCAACAGGGAGCATTTATATTAACTACTTATGCTATCTCTGAATTAAAGGAAATGCAGTTGAGTCGGTCAATAGAAGAACGGCAGGCGCTCAGCAGGAAGATCCCGCAAGTGCTGAAGGACTTTGTTCTTAACAACACCTCCAACGCAATGTTCGCTGCGTATGAAGATAAGATCGTTATCGTAAATTCGCAGTGCCTCTCGATGTTCGGCTGCTCCGATCCCGCCGATATGATCGATCATGTTCTATTCGACTTTATGACACCTGAATCGGCTCTTGGCGCCTCTGAACGCCGCAGCCAACGCATCGCCGGTTATCCATCACCCGAACCTTATATAGCTGATTGCATCGGATTGGACGGACGTGCATTTAAAGCAGAAATCAGCGTGATCCCATGGCCCTCCGAGCCCCATGTCTTCGTGGCAATGATGCATGATCGCACCGGGGACGATTCATCCATTAAAGCTCTCAGAGATGCTGAAAAACTCTACAGGACTATCGCGGAAACCCTCCCTGTAGGTGTGTTTCTGATAGATGAATCCGGTAATCAACTTTATATAAACGAGAGAGCATCCAAAATAACCGGATATTCGGTTGAAGAGCTTATGCGCGGTGTTTGGATGATCCACCCCGACGATTCGCTTGCGTGGGAGCTTTGCGAACGCGCTCTTCAGGATGGAACATCGGGTTATGATTATGAAACGATATGCATTCGCAAAGACGGGAGCTTTCTGCCGGTGTCTATCTCATGGCATCCGGTTATAGGCTCTAATGGAAATATTAAGGGCTTATGCATCACTCTCACTGATATATCAGAGCACAAAAAAGCGGAAGCAGCTCTCCACAAAGCCGATGAACGCTATAAACTGTTAACTGAAAACTCTACGGATATTCTTTGGGAGATGGATCTCGAAGGCAGGTTCACCTATATATCTCCGGCTATAAAGCGCCTCGGTTACGATGCTGAGGAGTGGATTGGTCGGACCCTGCTGGATTTCCTGCCGGAGGCGGAGCATGACGTTCATCTCAGTCTTGTAAAGGCTGATCTCGATAATCCCGCGCCATGCCTCTACGAGGTACGTGCATGCAGGAAGGATGGTTCGCCGGTTTGGCTGGAATTATCAGTAGATTTCCTCAAGGAGAGCGGCATACCGGTCAGGATTCAGGGCGCCGCCAGAGATATATCTGCCCGCAAGCGCGCGGAAATCAATCTTCAGCAAACAACCCAGGAGCTCGAGGCAATCGTCCAGGCATTCCCCGACCTTTACTTCCTTGTAACGGCGGATGGGATGATTATAAACTACCATGCCTCGGACATAGCCGAGCTTTACACTCCGCCTGCAGAATTTATGGGCAAACGTATGCAGGATGTGCTGCCCGAAAATGTAGCGCGCAGATATGAGGAATGGCTCACGAAGGCTTTTGAGACAAAATCGCAGGTGACCTTTGAATACTCATTGATGATGCCGAGCGGCGATAATCGGTATGAAGCCAGATGCGTACCTATGCCCGAGGAGCAAATTTTAATTGTAGTACGCAATATCACCGACCACTACAGGATAAGCAAAGCTCTGCGCGAAAGCGAGCAAAAGCATAAAAGCATAGTCGAGAATAGCAGCGATATCATTGTGCTTGATAATGCCAACGGTGATATTGTTTATTTGAGCCCGGCGATAAAGCAGATATCCGGCTATGAGCCCGAGGAACTTCTGGGATCGAACCCATGGTTTATATATCCTGATGATTTAGACAAGGTAATTGACCTTCACCGTAAAGCACACAGTGGAGTGAGCGGAACAAACTGCGAATATCGGATAATCACTAAATCAGGGGAAACGAAATGGGTGTCCCATTCCTGGTCGCCAATTTTTGCTGAAGATAAGCTGGAGATGGTGGTCAGCATAGTCAGGGATGTCACCGAGAAAAAGAAAGCGGAAGAAGAGCTGCGAAAAGCCCACGCTGACCTTGAAAAAGCTTATCAGCTCCAGCGTGAGTTTCTGAACAATGTAACCCACGAGGTTCGTACGCCGTTGACCGCGGTCCGCGGTTATGTGGAGATGCTGCTCGAAGGTATGGCTGGACCTGTCACTGATTCTCAAGCCGAACTCCTTCGCAAGGTGCTGTCAAGTTCAGGTCACCTGCTGGAGATTGTAAGCGGGGTACTGGAAATAGCCAGATTGCAGAGCGGGGCCGCAATGCTCTATCCGAAGGTCTGTAATCCCATGCACATAATAGAGAAGGCTGTTTCGGCTGTGCTGCCCCAGGCTCTGCGCAAGGGATTAAAGATAAATACGGAACTCGATTCACCATCATGCCTTGGCGTGTATGATGAAGATAAGCTGGTAGCAATCCTGACGAATCTGCTCTCGAATGCGGTAAAATTCACGGCTGAAGGTAAAATAGATCTTATCGTTACCTATACTTCTTCCTGCATCGAGATCATCGTATCCGACACAGGCATGGGAATCCCCGCGCGTGATCTCGGAAGCATATTCGATGAATTCAGCCAACTCGATTATCCCAAGAAGCACAAGCCCACCGGTTTTGGAATCGGCCTGGCGATAGTGGCGAACATGGTAGAAACAATCGGGGCAACTCTCGTAGTATCGAGCAGGAAGGACGTAGGAACCGCATTCACGCTGAGCGTGCCGACTCTCGCTGAAAACCCTCTTTATATGGCAAAGCCCACCTGAGAATAATTCCCAGGCGGGCATTGGTCGGGGCGACAGGATTTGAACCTGCGACCACCTGCACCCCATACAGGTGCGCTACCAAACTGCGCTACGCCCCGATGATCGCAGCACCAATATACTACGCCAGCCGCTCGTTGTCAAGTCCGGCCGGTCGATTCTGCCCGCTTTCTCCTTCGAAAATGGTGCTTTTTTACCATTTTCGTTCTCTTCTTGGCGAACACGACGGTCCTTGACCGGCAGTGCCCCCCCATGGCAGCGAGAGGTGCTGCGCAGCAGTTACGAGAATGTTCATGCCACGATTCATTATTGCAGGAACGGATTGCTTTCGCGCTCTGTTCCGACAGTTGTCGAAGGCCCGTGACCGGGGTAAAGCGGGGTGGCATCCTTTAGAGATAATATCCTTGTCCTGATTGAATTTATCAATTGAGTGTACGATCCGCCGGGAAAGTCAGTCCGGCCAATCGACCCCGCGAAGACCGTATCTCCACAGAACACACCTTCACTTGTCACAAAACAAAGTCCGCCCGGCGAATGCCCGGGAGTATGGAGCACTTCAACAGGAGATTCACCGAACTCGATCACATCACCATCACTAAGAAGCACCGACGGAGAGAACTCCACATAGCTCGAAACATCATAAAAAAGCTCGGCGATGCCCAATCCATCGGCAATAATCGGAATATCCTCGCCATGCATCGCTATCCGCGCCCCAAAATCACGCGCCAGATCTCCCGCAATAAAGCAGTGATCGGGATGCCCATGGGTAAGAAGAATATACTCAGGCTCGATACCTAACGAAGATATAGTATCTGTTATTGCCTGTTTATCGCCGCCGGGGTCGATAATAGCGGCTTTATGAGTCGATGTATCCCAGATGAGGTAACAATTCGTTTCAAGAGGCCCTACAACGAGCGCCCGGAACTCCAATCCCACTCAGTTAACTCCTTTTTCTGACTACTTCCAGATTAGCCGAATCGTAGGAGTCCAAGTTTCCGGCATAGCGCGAATGTTTCGCAGCCTCCTCATTCCGGCCACATGCGAGATAAGCTTCGGCGATAACCGCATGATAAGTCCGTTCGCGCGGCTTTAGCTTTATCGCTCGCTTATAAGCCGCCACCGCATCCTCCAGGTATCCCGCTTGTTCATATAGCAGGCCCAGGCGGAAGCTGTAGTAAGAATCGCATGGACTGAATATCGTCGCCTGCTGCATCTCGACTATAGCGTCCCCTATCCGACCGGATTCCATATATAAATCACCAAGCCAGAAATGGTAGAACCCATCGTAAGGCGCGATCTGCACAGCCATTTCGAGCTGAATCAGCGCCTCTTCACGCTGCCCTATATGCCAGAGCGCATCTCCCAGTTTATATCGATAAAACGGGTTCATCGCATTGAACTGCGCAGCCTTACGATATTCCTCTATTGCGGCAAGCCATTTTCCATACCGCCGATATATCTCTGCCAGGCTGTAATGAGGCTCCGCGCGCCTCGGACTGATCTTCAGCGCCTTGCGATACTCGGCGACAGCTTTGATCGACATCTCGGAATATGCATAAGCATCACCAAGACGCGTATGATAACTCGGATTACCAGCTTCCATATCTATGGCTTTCCGGTAGTGCACTATAGCCTCACGCACTCGGCCTTCATTGCACAGTGCATCGCCAAGCTCCTGCTGGTCATACGCCGTCAACTGAGGAGGTGGCTCATTCGGAGCCTGAGTCCTCATGCGCTCTTCGAATTCTTCTTCCTGCTCCTCAGATAAATTATTGTTCCAAACCTTATCCATCGCTTCTACCCGCGACTATCTAAGATGAGCGTCACCGGCCCATCATTTTTAATTTCGAAAAGCATCTTTGCCTGGAAGCGACCGGCTTTCACCGGCACTCCACAAGCCGATAGCATTCCCACGAACTCATTATACAGCGATTCCGCCTCATTCGGCGAGGCCGCTTTATCAAATCCTGGTCTTCTTCCCTTCTTACAATCCGCAAGAAGCGTGAACTGCGAGACAACCAACGCCTCGCCGCCGATATCGAGCACCGAAAGGTTCATCTTTTCTGCTTCGTCCTCGAATATCCGCAGGTTAGCGATCTTTTCGGCAAGGAAGTTCAGGTCCTTGATCGTATCGCCCTTCTCTACCCCAAGCAGGATCGCGAGCCCACGGCCAATTCTCGATATCTCCTCGCCGCCCACGGTCACACTTGCCCCGCTCACGCGCTGAACTACGGCTTTCATCGTTACTTAGTCTTTCTTGCCTTGTTATCCGAAACTCTTTCCACCCTGAGCACATCCGTCAGATTAGAGACTTTGGTAAGGATTTCGTTGAGTTTCCGGACATCAGGCACATCCACTGTAAAATTAAGGTCCGCGGTCTTATCGGGCAGTGACTTGATCCTGGCTTCGGTTACATTGGTTTTAAGCTCGGAAAGTATTGCCGTGATGTTATTAAGCACCCCGATACGATCGAACGCCTTGATGTGTATGCTGGTCGTATATCTCTCGCCGTTCGCCTCGGTCCAATTGATTTTCACGAGCCTTTCGGGCTCATTCTGCATAAAAGTAGGCAGGTTAGGGCAGTTCATACTGTGCAGGGTAACGCCTTTTCCACGTGTGACATAGCCCATCACCTCTTCACCCGGTAGAGGCATACAACACTTCGCGCGCGTGATCATAAGCGTATCGACGCCGTCCAGCGTTACCGATAGCCCCTTCTCACCAGCCGGTTTCGGACCTTCGACCACCAGCGTTTCCAGGCCCGCGGGCTCCTCGACTTTCATCCTGTTGGCTATTGTTCCGGCGGCTACATGCCCATAGCCGATCGCGGCGTATAAATCCTCTTCGTTCTGGAAATTAGCCGCTTTAGCCGCCGCGAGGATTGAATCACCCTTCATCAGGATATGAGTATCCTGCCCCATGCGCTCGAGTTCTTTCTCGAGCATCTCACGCCCCTTATTCACGCTTTCAGCAAAGTGCAGCTTGCGGAAATAGTTCTTTACGCGGTTTCGAGCGTGAGAGGTTTTGACGAAGGACAACCAGTCCAGGCTCGGCTGGCTGTTCGAGCGTGTTATGATCTCGACGATATCACCGTTCTTGAATTTATACGTTAGGTTGACTATCCGACCGTTGACCTTTGCTCCGACGCAGTGGCTTCCGACATCACTGTGAATGCGATAAGCGAAATCGACCGGTGTCGAACCGGCGGGAAGGTCGATAACGTCGCCGCGTGGTGTGAAAACAAAGACCTGATCGGTAAAAAGATCATTAATCACGCTGTGGAGGAACTCGCCGGCATCTTTGCTATCCGACTGCCAATCGAAGAGCTGCTGCCGTAGCCAGGAGAGCTTGCGTTCGAACTCATCTCTCGCGCGCATCTGTTCTTTATATTGCCAGTGCGCCGCCACACCGAACTCAGCCACCCTGTGCATATCCCAGGTTCTTATTTGAATCTCCAGAGGCTCACCCTTGGGTCCGATCACCTTGGTGTGCAGCGACTGGTACATGTTCGATTTAGGCTTCGCGATATAGTCCGAGAATCGCTCCGGAATAGGCATCCAAAGGTCGTGAACGAGCCCGAGAACGTGGTAACAGTCCCCCACCCGGTTCACAATCACACGGATCGCGGCAAGATCATATATCTCCGAATAATCGACCCCTTCGCGCTTTATCTTCTGATAAATGCTCCAGAGATGCTTAGGTCTCGCCTGAATATGCGCCTCTATTCCGTCCATCGCGAGGTGCTTCTGGATCATTTCGGTCGCTTCGGCAAGGTCTTCTTCCCGTTCCTGGCGCGTTTTAGCAACTTTCTCCGCAAGCTCCGAATAAGCTTCAGGCTCGATGTATTTAAACGCAAGGTCTTCCAATGCCCATTTGATCTTCCATATCCCCAACCGGTGAGCCAGCGGGGCATAGATCTGCATGGTTTCCCGCGCGATCTTTATTCGTCTCTGCGGAGGAAGACCGTCGAGGGTCATCATATTATGGAGGCGGTCGGCGAGCTTGATGACCATAACTCTCAGGTCTCGCGCCATAGCAAGAAATATCTTTCTCAGGTTTTCGGCGCTGCGCCTGAACTCAGAGCGTTTCTTCTTGGGCTGCTCTTCACCCCGGCCATCTTCATCCTCGTCGACATCGACCTCGAAATCAGCCAGTTTCAACTTCGTGACGCCATCGACGAGCATCGCGACTTCCTCGCCGAACTTGCTCTTTAGGACATCGATGCTGATCTCCTGGTCTTCGATAACATCATGAAGCAGCCCTGCGGCTATGCTGGGTGCATCCATTTCAAGATCAGCCAGGATATCCGCCGCGGCAAGGGGATGCGTGATATAGGGGTCACCGGTAAGGCGTTTCTGATCCTGATGGGCTTCGGCGGCGAATTCGTATGCGCGCCGAATCAGATCGGTATCCGCATCCGGGTTATACGATTGCACTCTCTCAATTATCGACTCGATGTTTGCCATCGTAGTCCTCTCGAAACGCCCAGCCATCTTACTACCATTCCCAGTGCTCAGTTAATATGTCTTGAGTCCAGTGGATTACGTTCAAACCGACTCACGGATCGCCTTACCGATTAACTGCACCGACTCAGTTCCATTGTATACGTTTAGTCTTATACTGTAACACAGATCGATGCTGCTGCCAAGTTGAACAGTCTCGGCAAGCTCACCCATTCCGAACGCGATACACGTCAGCGGACCATTGCCGTCACCCCTCACCCGCATCCTCAAATGCGAGCCGTCACCCACGCGCTGTCGGTCCAGAACAGTGAGGTTTCTGGTCATAAATAACGGCTCGGGATTGCCTTCTCCAAACGGCTCCATAGCCGCCAGATCATCGGCAAGGTCACGTGTGATCTCTTCAGGGGTAAGCTCAGCGTCGAGTATTATTTTCGGGACCAGCTCTTCTTCTTTAAGGATATCATGAGCCAGCGAATTGATTTTCTCTTCAAATGCTTCCAAGTTCGTCAAATTGATCGACAAACCCGCTGCCCCGGAATGTCCGCCGAACCTGCCCAACAGCTCTTCGCAGTAATTCAATCCCTCGATCAGATTAAAAGATGGAATACTCCTTGCCGACCCGCACCCTACTCCGCAATCCTCATCACGGCTAAGCAAAATCGCGGGCCTCGAAAAGAGCTCGCAGATCTTTCCTGCCGCGATCCCTACAACACCAGTGTTCCAATTCTCATTAGAAAGCACAAGCACCCTCGTCTTTGAAAGGTCTTTGCTCTCGATTTGCGCCATCGCTTCCTGCAGGATCCGCTCCTGCTCGGCTCTACGATCGGAATTATGCCTCTCCATCTCCTCCGCAAGCTGCCGGGCTATTCCCTGATCCTGCGTAAGAAACAGCTCAAGAGCTTTTGAGGCATCATCCATCCGGCCGACAGCATTTATTCTCGGCGATAGGACAAAAGTGAGCGAATATGTGCTCAGCAGCTTTCCCTTCAGCTTCGTGGAATCTAGCATCGTCTGAATCCCGATCTTCTTACTCTCCGGGATCGCCTTTAGTCCGTGCTTCACGATAGTCCGATTCTCACCGAGCAGCGGAACCACATCCGCAGCCGTCCCCAAAGCAGCGAGATCGACAAATCGAGCTTTAAAGCTCTCCTCGTTCATATCCAGCTTCCTGACAAGCCCCTGCGCGAACTTATAAGCAACACCCACACCGGCTAATTCAGGAAAAGGATACATTGCATCATGTCTCCTGGGGTCAATCACGGCAAGCGCGGGAGGAAGTATATGACCGGGAATGTGGTGATCGGTGATAATCACATCGATTCCAAGCTCATTCGCTCTCGTTACGGGCTCGATAGCGTTGATTCCGCAATCGCAGGTAATAATGACTTTAACGCCGTTTTGCGATGCAGTTTCGACGGTTGCGGTCTTTATGTCATAACCTTCATGGCGCCCGTGCGGGAGCCTGTATTCCACATCCGCATGAAGAGCTCGAAGCGTGCGAACGAGCAGCGCCGCGCTGGTCACCCCGTCTACGTCGTAGTCTCCATGAACGAGTATCTTCTCCCCCTCACGCACGGCACGAGCAACACGCTCCACGCCTTTCTCCAGGTCGGGCAGCAGGAACGGGTCATGCAGATGCGCGAGCGATGGGCTGAAAAAATCCTCGATCTCTTCTACAGTCCTCAATCCGCGTGTAAGCAGAATCCTGGCAATTACCGGCGGCACACTGGCCTCGCGCACCAACCGCTCGACCTCGGCTTCGTCACACTCCACTACATTCCATTGTATTTCGTGCTCGTTATTCTCGCTCACATCCCACAACCTAACGCTCATCTAACAGAGCAATTGAAAAAGCCCGTGTATCCCCTCCTGCGAGAGGGATACACGGGCCTGCTATCTTAAGATGATCCCGACCTGTATCTCAAGTCGCAGGTTCTAGAATCTCTTCTTCTTTCTCTTTATCCTGGCAGCCTTGGCAGCCTGGGCTTCGGGAGTCTTTGTCCCCGCGTCGGAGATCATAACATCCGTTTTGCCGTTCCCATTTGCGGGAGCATCCATCGCAGTCGACAGAAGCGGTTTTTCGACAAGCGGTTTATCCTCGAACGCCTTTCGTGCCGGAGCCTTACCTCTCTCAGCCAGCTTATCCCACACGATTACGAGCGGAGTCGCATTGAAGATCGAGGAATAGGTTCCGATTATGATACCAGCCATCAGCGTTATGTAGAAGTGCCTCAGGAGCGGACCACCGAACACGGTCAACATAGCCAAGGTCAAAACGACCGTGAACGATGTATTGATCGACCGGCTCAGGGTCTGCAGGATACTTCTATTCGCAAGCTGCTCGAAAGACTCGCCGCGCTGCCTGTTCCTCAGGTTCTCTCGGATTCGGTCGAAGACAACGATCGTATCGTGAACGCTGAAACCGATAATGGTCAATACAGCAGTCACGAACAAGCTGTCCGTCTCCCATCCAGCGAACTTCCCGAGAATCGCGAATCCTCCAAGGATGAAGAACGCATCATGAATGAGCGCTATAACCGCGCAGGTTCCATACTTAAGACCAGTGAGCAGACCGCCTATAGCGAACCTGAATGTCAGGTAAAGGACAATCGCAATACATGCGAACAATACAGCCCTTACGGCGTTAGTAGTCAGCTCTTTACTGATGGTAGGACCAACGCTGCTGACCGATGCGAATGTCGGCTGGCCATTTTTGTTCATCGTAGTCAAGCCATACTTCGAATCGAGAGATGAACGCAGCTGTTCTACTTTCGCATCGAAGTTCTTGTTTTCAGAGAGGAGCCTGGTCGTGATAAACGCCATCTTCCCATGCTCTGCCATCTGTACGTCGCTGCCTTCAGTGATCTGATTTACAGTATTTCGGACATCAGTCAGCGATACAGGTTTTTTGAAAGTCGCCTGCAGCGTGGTTCCGGACATAAATTCGATGCCAGGCTTCAGACCCGATGTGATCAGAATAATAACACCCGGCACGACCAGGATGAAGCTCAGCAGGAAGTAATACATCCGCTTGCCAACGATGTCCCAATTCAGACCAGCAGAGGCCCAACCGGTAGAAAGGCCGTAGAGCGCCGGATTCTGAGCCCATTCCCAGTTCACAAGCAGGTGGAGGAAAGTCCTCGTAACAGTGATTGCCGTGAACATACTGATAGCGACACCGACAAGCAGTGTAAATGCGAAGCTCTGTACCGACGGAGTCCCGAATCCCATCAAGATACCGCAGGTGATCGCAGTACACACGTTGGAGTCGAAGATCGCGGTAAACGCCCTGTTGAATCCGGCGTCTATCGCGGCTCTCAGCGTCTTACCGCTGCGCAATTCTTCCTTCAATCGTTCGAATATCAGGATGTTTGCGTCGACCGCCATACCAATTGATATGATCAAAGCCGCAATGCCAGCGAGCGACATACTCACATGGAAAGCTTTGAACACAGCGATTGTAAACAGAGCGTAGAGGCCTAATGCTACATCAGCCAGCAGACCCGGCAGCCTGTAGTAAAACGCCATAAATAAAAGCACCAGCGCCAGACCCAGAATACCAGCCCAAACTACCTGGCCGATGGTATGCTGTCCAAGGGACGGCTCTACGGTGTCTTTGGCAATAACTTTGAGAGGAACAGGGAGCGCACCTGCATTGAGGAAATCAGCAACCTGTTTCGCTTCTTTAAGGCTAGTAAACCCGGAAATCTGCGCCTTACCGTCGTTGATCTTATCCTTGATCGTCGGGGCGGTCAGCAGTTTTCCATCGTAGAATACAGCCAGGATCTCACCGATGTGATTACCGGTGAAGTCCCTGAACACGTTGGTGCCCTTCTGGTTAAACTCGATATTGATGATAACCCCGTTCGTCTGATCGAGGTTCGACTTGGCGTTCGAATATAGATCGGCGCCTGTGAGAATCGGCTTAACGCCAGAACCATTCTGGGTCTTCGAAACACCCACTACATCAGTGAGAATCTTAGGAGCATCAGCCTTGATGCTGGAGTTTAGGGTTTCACCCTTGGGACCGGTAAAGATGTAAGATTTCTCATCTCCCGGGGCCACTTCCATCTTCCAGTCAGCGATGGGATTTTCAGGTGTCTGAACATTCTTGAGGTAGTAGAAATCCAGAGACGCAGTGGATTTTATCTGCTCAACCGCCTTCTCAGGATCCTTTACACCAGGCAGTTCTACAATGACTCTTGGCTTGGATGCGTTCGCGTCTTCTACCCTCACCACCGGCTCTGTAACGCCCGAGAAGCCCTTAACGCGCTCTCGTAGCGTCTTGGCAATGCTATCCATCTTCTCTCGCCGGTCATTTAGCTGCGAAGGCTTACCCGGCCAATCGGAGTTACGACTCGGATTTACCTGCATCACTACGCGGATGCCACCGGCGATATCCAGGCCGCGGCTGATCGGCATTAAGTAAGCCACAACACCAGCCGCTATCGCCAGGATGATGACGATTGCGAACAATTTTTGGTATCTCGACACTATATGTCCTCCCAAAGAAATGACGCGCGATAACCAGGCTCAAATCGCCACAGGTCTCCACGCAGCGCGGTTCCAATCAAAGCGGGACATTATCCCGACAAGACAGGCGAATTATACGGATAGCTCTGATATCCGCTCGTGGATCACGAGTAGAGGCTGACCAGGGGTCTTTCTTTCGTGGCGCCTGGACTGCAAAAGCGCCGCCGGGTAGAGCCATGCTTGATATTGCCCCAAAGACACAACTAAGGCCGGCTTGCGCCTGCCGAAGCGCCACCAGCCCGCAGCCTAAAATCGCCTATAACAGAGTTATTATATCTACATCCAGGTACCCTGTCAATAAAATGCGAAGCTTGTAAGAACCTTGATTCAACAGCCGGCAACCTCTACATTCTGATATAATAGGCAGGAATACACCTCATCAGGAGGCCAGTTTATGCGAATCCAAATACTCGGCACGGCTGCAGCGGAAGCATGGCCCGCACTTTTCTGCGCATGCGATACCTGTGTACGAGCGCGTGCCGCCGGCGGCAAGAACTTCAGAAGCCGCTCCTCGATCCAGATCGACGATATCTACAAGATCGATCTCCCGCCCGATACCTACCACCACGTAGTAACACACGGGCTCGACCTTTCAGCGCTCGCGTATCTATTTTTTACTCACTCGCACGGCGACCATTTCGACATTGCCGAAATGGAATATTTCCGCCCGCCCTTCGCTCATAACCTGAAGAACACGCCTGTTAGAATATACGGCAATAGTAAGGTTATAGGTGCCATAGAGACAAGGCACATGCCCTCGAATCCACCATTCGAGCTCACAACACTCGAGCCTTTTATTCCCATCAAAGCAGGCAACCTAACATTTACGCCGATAATTGCCCAGCATGAACCACGAGAGCAATGCCTGAACTACGTTGTAGAATCAGACAGCGCCTCTTTTCTCTACGCATCCGACAGCGGCGAATATAAATCCGACACATTAGATTATCTCTATAACCGTAAACTTGATCTGTTGATTATCGAATGCACTCAGGGAACAATGCCGGTTCCGTCAACTTATCACATGAGCTTCGATGCGGTTCTACGGCTTCGCGATAAGCTCATCAAATCCGGAACCGTCAAATCGGACGTCCGCACCGTCATAACCCACTTCTCACACAATATAGGCCTGATGCACGATGAATTCGAAGCTATAGCCAATCCCGAAGGAGTCGAAGTGGCTTACGATGGAATAGTGCTCGAAGTGTGATCTACCGATGCGGGGGTTTTCGAATCCCCGCATTTTAACTACCCCGTAACCTTCAACATCTCAGCCGCCAATGCGCCAGCGGCAGATGCGCTGAGGAAAAACTCCTCATCCTGCGCGTAATTCCGGCCCATGCTCGACATCCTGACGCCTTTCTCCTGCAGTTCTGTAATGCCGGGGCGCCCATCCATCACGCGGACCTTGTGTTTATAGCTGATCGCGGTGTGGTTGATCTGCTCCTGGATCGCAAGCAGCCGCATCTGATCCATCATTGGAAGAACAAGAGTGCATTTGGTAATGGCGACAGTGCCGATCGCAGTGAGGGTATGATGACTGAGCCCCTGATGCCTGAGCCTGGGATCCGCGAAGCTGATGCGAGCGATCGCAATCGCGCTCCCCGCAAGCAGGTTCACGGCATTCACAATCTCCCCCTGCTCTATCGCCGAAAAACCGAATTTTGTCCCGGTGCCCGCATGACCCGGTCCGGGACACACTACAACGGCATCCGCCCCGGCAGCTTCTTTTGCCGCGATAAGCCCGGTGTAGATATTTACAGCCTCGAGCTCGCCGCCGAACGCCTGACCGATAGTTATGGTGGTATCGATCAGTCCTTTCTCGCGAAGCTCGCTTACGAGCCTGCTGAAAGAAAGAGGTAAAGCGGAGGAATCAGTCATAATATACGCCACTCGCGCACGACCGCGAGAAAGACGTTTGATCGCAGCCACGGCGGGAGCGAGCTGGCTGTGAAGCTGCCCGATTACTACAGGCATCGCACCCAGCGTCTGGAAGTCCTCGATGGCTTTTCGATGCGGTGAATCCTCTTCCTCAACCGCCATCACGGAGTTCTGCACGGGGGTGTAGCGAGCCTTCACGATATGTCCCAGCTCGTCTTCGCCATTCTCTTCCGAACTGAGATTCGCCATCACGAAGTGATAACCACCGGTGCCGAGGCTTTTTATAACAGCCGTTGTGTTCAGAAGGACTTCATCACCAACGCTCACCGGTCCGGTCAGGCTTATATATGCGATAGCACGCTGATGGTCCCCGGCGACGTCTACGGTTATTTCGCAGGCATCGCCGTGGACCTTATCTATCGATATGACTCTGCCACGAGCGCGTGTAAGCAAGAGTCTATTCCTTTGTAACCGCGGCAGTCTCGATCAGAGCGGTTACGAACTCGGCTGCTTTAGCGAGATCGGCAACGGCGATATGTTCGGTGGAGCTGTGCGCTCCTTCATATCCCGCGCCGACTACCACAGCCGGTATACCGTTCGCGTTATAGATATTCGCATCGCTCCCGCCTCCGCCTTCAAGGAATACAGGCTCGATGCCTATCTTCTCCGAAGCTTTCATCGCGAGCTTGATTACGGGATCATTTTCGGTGAACCGATAGGTCAGATACTGCCTTACCGATTTCACTTCAGCCCTTGCGCCGATCTTCTCGGCCTCGCTCTCGAACACGTCTTTCATGTGCTTGACCTGTTCATCGAGCTTCTCGTTATTCCTGCTACGAGCTTCCGCGCTGATCCTAACATACTCCGGGACTATGTTTCTGGCTTTACCACCCTCAATGTAACCGATGTTCGCGGTCGTCTCAGCGTCGATCCTGCCAATTTTCATCTTCGAGATTGCATTGCTCGCCGCAATAATAGCGCTCACGCCTTTCTCTGGCGCTATTCCGGCGTGTGATGCGACACCATGGATTTCTACGCTGATCAGATCGTGTGTGGGCGCGCTGACAGTAATCCCCGCGACAGGCTTCTCCGTGTCGAAGACATAGCCCATTTTCGCGCGGATATTCTTCTGCACCAGCGCTCTGGCGCCCCTGAGACCTGTCTCTTCCGAAATGCTGAAGAGCACCTGCACATCACCATGAGGAACTCCCCTCTCCAGAACATCCGCTATACCTTCTATCACAGCGGCAATCCCGGATTTATCATCAGCGCCCAGGATAGTCGTACCATCCGTCTTAATAACACCGTTCTCTTCGACTACCTTCAGGTTCTCAGTCGGTTCCACCGTGTCCATGTGGCAGGATAAGAATATCGGCGTCGCTCCCTCGACGTTTCCCTTCAGGAACGCAATCACGTTGCCCGAGTTACCGTCGATTCCTGCTCCCGCGTCATCCTCTTCCACCTCCAGCCCAAGTTTCGAGAGCTTCGCTTTTACATAATCCGCGACGCCTCGCTCCTCTTTTGATGGACTGTTGATATGGACCAGGTCCAGAAACATCTGCTTCACGCGCTCGGTATCGATCAATTTATCACCTCGTAAGGGTTACCTTGCTGAGTCCTCTCGGTCGATCCGGATCGTAGCCGCGAGTGACGGCAAGGAAATAGGCAAACATCTGCCCAGGAATAATATAGACCAGCGGAGTCAATTCTTCCTCCACATCGATCTCGATTTTAATCGGCGTAGTGGCGAGCGAGAGAATCTCGTCATCACTGCTGATAATCACAGTCTCTGCTTTTCGCTCGCTGAGGCGCCGCGCCATGTCCAGCATCGCTTCGTATGCTTTCCCAGGAGGAGCGCACAGGAAACACGGCTCGCTTTCATGAACGGCAGCAATCGGCCCATGTAGGAAATCGGCCGCAGAATACGCCAGCAGGCCGGTGTAACTGGTTTCGGCAAGCTTCAGAGCCATTTCGAGAGCGGTGCAGTAGTTGAACCCGCGCGAAATGACATAACCATCCTGCATGAACCTGTAACGCTCCGCGCGATCAGCACAGTAGCCTTCGAGTGTGATCGCCGATTCGATCGCCTCCGCGCATCTCTTTAGCTGGCGCTCGGCGTGAGACACGTCTTGAGAGAGGGATGCGCTAAGCAGATATAACGCGGCGAGTGTAGATGTATATGTCTTGGTTGCAGCCACGCCCTTTTCCGCGCCGGCATGGCAAAGGATAGTGTGATCGGCAACCTGGCTGATAGTTGAACCAGGCTCATTGGTGATCGCCGCGGTGAGAGCGCCGAACTCTTTCGAGCGTTTCAGATACTCCGCCACATCGGTAGCCTGGCCTGACTGCGATATTCCTATCACAAGCGCGCGATCCAGCTTGAGTTCCGCCGAGTATAAAGTAAAAATAGATGGGTCCGCCAGCGCTACCGGGAGCTTGTTTCTTATCTCTAGAAGATACTTCCCGTAGATTGCAGCGTGATCGGATGTGCCTCGCGCCGCCATTATGATAAAGTTGATTTCCCTCCGCTCTATCTCTCTGGCGAGCTTGTCCGCGCTGCTCTGCTCCTCAGTTACCAGCCTGGCGATAACATCCGGCTGCTCGTGGATTTCCCTGAGCATAAACGACATTTCTTCCTATTCCTCCTCGAATAAGCTGAACGGTCAACTCCGACCGCCCATGCTACTTATGAAATTCTATGTTGATGAGTTCGTATTGTTTGGCAACATCCCGGGCAATCGACGAATCTTCCGGAAGCCCGCTGATCTCCTTGAGCACACCCATTACACCGCGCTCACGCAGTATTTCCTGAACCGCGGGCGCGCTTCTGTCGCCTTCGGGGTTAAAATACAAAGCCGCCGCGATGGCCTTACACATCCACACAGGGAAAACACCATATTCCAGCGCAAGTTTCGCACCCCCGACGAGCCTGTCCTCCGGTCCGAGCTTACGCATCGGATCTCCCCCGACCCGCGCAACCTGATCGCCAAGCGCAACATTCGCGAATCGGCTGAGCAGATCCTCTATATGAGCCTGATGCTCCTCCGGATCAAAGCCATGCTTCTTAATCAGCGCCTGCCCAGTCTCTTCCAGAGCGCTACGCACCGCCGCGTTTACCTGCTTATCGCGCATCGCCTGGTATATGTATTCATAACCCTTTAAATACCCGAAATAGGCCGCGACGGCGTGTCCTGCGTTGTGGGTATAGAGTTTCCTGTCGACATAGGCCTGGAAGTTATTTTGAGGTTCGACACCGGCAATTTCGGGGAACTCGCCCTTAATTCCCGCGCGGGCGACTGGAAGATGCTTGTAGGGCTCCACGATAACCAGCAGCGGGTCCTCGCGTTTCTGCTCCTCGGTCATCACTGGGACCATCCGCCCAACAACACTCTCGACGAAGCCAATTTTCTCGTCGAGATACTCATGCAGCTCCTCCGGCAGCGCTTTCTTGACTTCACCATACAAAAATACCGCCATGTGCTGGAGGTTTTCGCAGATGATTATATTGACCGGATCGTTCACACCCGCTTCAGCTCTTGAGCGAATACCCGCCGCGATGGTAGGAGCGATCCTTGGAAGAACATTTACACCAACAGCCGTGCACATCAGATCAGCCGTCTTTATCTCCTCTGCAACCGCCGGCACATCGAGCCCGCTCACCGCTCTTACGTTCTCCACGGTTATCGTCCACGGCTCATCGCACGCCATCCGTATCGGATACGACTTTCGCTCATTCAGAAGCTGCACGAGCTCCTGCACCACATCGACAAAAACTACCTCGAAGCCGGACTCACTGAACAGCTGGCCGGCAAAACCGCGGCCGATATTTCCGGCTCCGAATTGAACTGCTTTTCTCAAAACGACTCCCCTATTGCTCCCCGCGATGCTCATTCAAATCGAACGGCATCGGCAGGTAATCCTTTAATGAATATGTATCGCATGAGCCATCCAGGGCGCATACTTTTATAATGAGCGATTCTCCCGATACGGAGAACTCCCGCATAACCTGAAGACAAGCCCCGCAAGGCCTCGGAATCGTATGCTCGCCCGCCACAATCACGACGGCGAGTATCTCACTCTCACCACTGGAAATGGCATTGAAGATAGCGACACGTTCCGCGCACACTGTGAGACCAAACGAAGCGTTCTCGATATTGCAGCCCGTATAGACTCTTCCCGAGCCACCAAGGACCGCCGCACCGACCTTAAACGACGAATAAGGGGCGAAAGCGCGCTCTCTGGCTTCCTTCGCGGCTTCGGTCATCGATATTATCTTCGACTCTTCGATCGGCAATTCTTACCCCCGAAGCTATTTCATTGTGACAATTGTTGCGCCGGAGCCGCCTTCGTTCTGCTCACCGAGCCTGTATGAATCGACACCGGGGTGAGACCTGAGCATCTCCCAGACCACTTTCCGCAAAGCCCCTGTTCCCTTGCCGTGGACAATTCTTACTTCGTGCATTCCCGCTGTCATTGCGTCATCGAGGTACTTGTCCAGCTCAATTATCGCGGCTTCCGCCCGCATCCCGCGGATGTGTATTTCAGGGCTTGTAGTCCGCGCTTTCGCCATCGACATCTTTGATTCAGACGATTGTTCCCTTACTTCCTTCTGTGGTTCTCCGTGAGCTCTTCTGAGCGCTGAAATAGGCACGGTAACCCGCATCGATCCCACGAGCACGACAACTTTTCCATCTTCCGGCGGTTCGGCTATCTCCCCGTCCTGGTTCACGCTCGCAATGCGCACTTTAGTCCCGCGCTTGAGATCCGTATCACGCGGAAGGGTTTCATCCGCCGGCTCCTTGCGGACCGGCGCCGCGGACTTATCCTCGAACTGATCGATCAGATTTTCAGCTTTCTTTTTAAGGTCCTGAGCGCGCCTGGAGTCTTTATTCTGAGCTGCAAGCTGCTCGAGTGTCCGATCGAGCTTGCGCTGATACACATCGACCATGGCCTGGGCTCTCTCGCGAGCCTTTTCTTCGACACGTGATCGAGCCTGATCGAGCCTCGCAAGCTGCTCTTCATATCGTTTCCGCAGCGTTTCCGCCTCAGTAGAGTTCTTCTTCGCAGCCATCCGTTCCTCGGCGGCGATGCGATGGCTCTCCTCAAGCTGCCGTATGAGTTCGTCCGCGGTCTCGGTATGCGCGGCAATATTCGCTTTTGCAGCGTCTATGATATCCGAACCAAGACCGAGCCGAGTAGCGATAGCAAAGGCGTTGCTAGCGCCGGGGATACCGACTCTTAATCGATAAGTCGGTCGCAGGGTTTCGGGGTTGAACTCCACGCTCGCGTTTACGATCTCCTCGCGCTGATATGCAAACTCCTTCAGCTCTCCATAATGCGTAGTCGCAACGATCTTCGCGCCCTTACCGAGCAGATAATCGAGGATTGCCTTCGCAAGCGCAGCTCCCTCGGCAGGATCGGTACCCGCCCCGATCTCATCCATCAGCACAAGAGTGCTCTTCGTGGCGCCGCGAGTGACCCGGACAATATTGTTCATGTGCGAAGAAAATGTAGAAAGAGACTGCTCTATGCTCTGCTCATCGCCAATATCAGCATAAACCCGCTCGAACACCGCAAGCTCGGTCCCCGTTGCAGCCGGCACCTGCAGGCCACTCGCGGCCATGAGGGTAAAGAGCCCGATAGTCTTGAGGCTGACGGTCTTCCCTCCGGTGTTCGGCCCCGTAATGAGGATCGCATCGAAGCTCTTTCCCAGCGTCACATCGATAGGCACGACCTCGCCTTCGAGCAGCGGGTGTCTGCCGGAGATGATATCGATCATTCCTTTATCATTCAGCACGGGCATCGTAGCATTCTGAATGATCGCCAGCTTAGCGCGAGCGGCGATGCTATCGACCAAACCGATCACTGTGAGTGTAGCTTTGATCCTTTCGCTATGCTCACCGATCTGCGCGCTTAGCTTCGCAAGGACCTTCTCGACCTCCTCGCGCTCCTTAACAGCAAGCTGCTTTCGCTTGTTCCCGAGTTCGACTACCGCAGCCGGTTCAATAAACAGGGTTGCTCCCGAAGCGCTGGAATCGTGCACGATCCCCGGCACCTGCCCACGGTGCTCGGCCTTCACGGGAATGCAGTAACGATCGTTGCGGAGGGTTATAACGGGCTCCTGGATCGCCGTGCGGTATTGGCTCGATTGAATAAACGAGTTCATCCGCTCGGTCAGGCGTGCGTGAGCGGTCCGCAGTTCCGCACGCACCCGCGCAAGCGCAGCACTGGCCGAATCCATCACTTCTCCGGCCGCGGAAATCGCTCCGGATATAGCGTTTTCCACGGACTCGAAATGCTCGATCTCGCTGCCCAGTTCACCCAGCAGAGGATATTTCACCCGCAGCTTTTTCAGGAACTGGCCCAGCCGGCTGGACGCCTGCAATGTCCCAAGGATCGAAAGAAGCTCATGCGGCTGCAGTAGCGCTTCGATTCCTGCTCTTTCGATGTAGCTGCGGATGTCTTCGATTCCGCCAAGGGGAATATTCCCTTCGTATTGCAGAATCGTCCTCGCTTCATCGGTCTCCTGCTGCTTTCGCTTCGCAACCTCGATATCGGTCGTCGGGTACGTAAGACCGGCGACCTCTCGCCCAAGGGCGCAGGCCGCCTGGTCCTGCAGTTTCGATATTATTTTACCAAACTCAAGAACCCTGAGAGTATGTTCCTCCATTATTACGGCTTACCTGTATACATCTTGCGCACGTCGTATATCAAGACACTATAGTTCATTTCTTTGCTTGTTCTATCTCTTCGATAGCTTGCTCGAATGGGATGGCTTCATCACCAGATTCTTTGGCGGTATCATAGGCGCGTATTGATTCGAGTTCTTCAAATGCTTGAAGAAGCTCCTGATATTCAACCAGGCCTAATATCACGCCGGTGTGTTTGCCCTATCATTTTAATGAATTTTTCTTTTCCCTTCGGCATTACACTGCGAACCACCTTACCCAATCGTTAGCACCTTACCAATTATACCAAAGCGCTATAAAGCTGTCAGCTTTCAAGCGACAAGTTTATGGGATTAATCCTTCGTATCGAACCCCTAGCCTTGGCTCAGCCATCCAATCGGCGACGGTATCTCGCCATATCTTGTAATGCGCGGTTTCCTTATGAGCTGCGGCATCTTCGGCTGTCGCGTAGGCTTCATAGAGCACAAACTTGCACGGATCCTCGGACGACTGCAGCACATCGAACCGTCGATTCCCCGGTTCATTTACCGAAGCCCGCGCATTTTCCTGCGATGCTATTCTGAACTCCTCGATATTTTCAGGTTTCACATGAACATGGACCAGTGTCACTTGCATTGCAGGCCTCCTTACAACTTATTGCACATATTGCAGTTTGTTTTTAGCGGATTCGTTCGCAGGATCGAGTTGCAGTGCTTTAAGAAACTTCACCTTCGCCTCATTGCCTCTACCCAGATGAGACAGGCACCAGCCCCATTGAACATAGCCGCGTGGATCGTATGGAATTTCGCGAGTATACTCTGAATACAAGTCTTTAGCCTTTTTAAGGTCATCTATGTTGTGGTAGTCCTCATAACGGAATGAATATCCCATCCCCAAAAGGTATCGCCACTCCTGCGATCCATATTTAACGAATCCCTTTTGAGCAATATTCAACAAATCCGCTCTTTGTCGATTGAGCATATAAGCTCTGCATTGAAGAAGCATCACATCTTCCGTCTGCTCTTTTGATTTCGCTGTGATCTCATTAGCCAGACGCAGCACCTCCGCGGCATCCGGTCCACCTACACGCTTCCCTGATGGAGCATTACTCAGAAGAATCTGTGCTCTAACCATTAAGGCAGGTATTGATCCCGCACCTAAATTCTGGTCAGCCAGAGCCATAACCCTTTCTTGCTGAAAACTGGAACCGCCCCATTGAGGTGAAAAACAAAAACCATAATCTACGTAAGCATTGCCACTCTTCGGGCGAATACGCGTCATTTCTCGAAATGCTGTCTCCACATCACTGCGTCTGCTCAATTCTCTGCTCACCGGCAGCATACAGGCCCATGCTTGGTAGCACTCTCGATCGAGCTTTGATGCGATAAGCGTCTCGCGATAACAATTCTTTGAATCAATGGCCCAGATCAACTCAACCGGTGAAGACATATCAGAGTAATAGTGACCGTGGCGGGAATTATCGGCAGCGGTCGAATAATCATAAGCCAGGGCAACGTGTGTGATCGCGTTCGTCGGCCACAGCGCGACAGCTTTCTTACCTTCTTCAATAGCCAGTAAGCCATTCATCCTGTTCCTGGCTACAAGAGCAAGGGCACCATGGGCTCGCGCCATATCAGGATCGTTCGATACAACCTGTCTAAGAGTATTTTCAGCATCCTGATACTCGTATTGATTGATAAGAAGCAGCCCTTTAAGAATCGCGACATGAGAATTATCTGAAAACTGGGTATTCACGCGAGCCAATAAAGCGGATAAGCGAGTATCCTGCCGGATTTGTGGGCAGGTAAGCGGCCCGAAAGCGTAAAACTCCAGCAGCCTGACCGTCGCAAAAAGTGAGCCTGGATCATTGTTTAGCGCGTTCCACCGAAGTGCCAGGACCTGCGTTTTATTATCACTAAGGAAGCTTTTACCATAGGTAAGCAGTGTCTCCGGCTTATTGAAGTTCGGTTTTGCCAGCTCTGCACTTTGCTGCGAGGTGAGTTTTAAACCCATCGATGCGATAATACTCCTGACAGCCTGGGTCTGAAGCGCAGGCATATCGTAAATCGCGCCATGAAGCCTCACCGGCACAGCCCGTGACGCGTTCATCGTATCGATTAAGTTCGCTATAATGGCTGCATTCTTACTGGACACATGCATATCACCTGTGATAACATACCGCGCGCCGAAAGCTTTGCCAAGCTCACGAGCTTTTTGATCAGATATCGGTGTCCTAAAATTAAAGCCATGGTTTGCGCACATCTCTGAAAGCTCGGTTATTGTATATTGCTGCGTAATGCATTTCGGAGCACAGTATAGCCTGTCGGCAAGAGCGCGGGCGAAACCTATTGAATATAGCCTCGCATCACGATCACCACCATAGCGGAAACTGAACACTACAACGCTGTTATCCGGAGGCTGGGTGGGGACCGCCACATTTACGGCGCCCTGCCCCAGCCTACCACCGGAGTGAAAGATAAAGTTGCGTTGGAAAGCCCAGATGATCACGCCCAATCCGGCAATTGTAATTAAAACTACAAGCACCGCACCAGCTATGATCAATCGGGCCGCAAGTTTACTCATTCCCATCCCTCGTTTTATACCGATTATAGTTGTTCAATCCTTATAAAATTTCGGGAAAGGGGGTTCCCGAAACAACAGCCCTTCCAGATTTGATATTAAAGTGGTTAATTTACACCCTGCAGCATCTCCGCTGTCTCTACCACCGATTCCGCGATAATATCGATAGCTCTGTCCAGCTCGGTTTCTTCGATAATAAGTGGTGGCTCCACTCGAACTACTTTCGGATTATTCAAGCTGTATGCCGCAAGCAGATCGCGCCGGCCACAGCCCGTAATCACTAGCGCCGCTATATCATCCTCCGCAAACTCGATTCCCGCAAGCAATCCTTTTCCGCGAACATCCACGATCATCTCTGGATACCTGCTCTGAACCTCTTTAAGCCCTTTGAGCAACTTCTCACCGAGTACGCGCGATCTTTCTACAAGGCTTTCCTCTATTGTCGTTTTAATAGCCGCAATCACCGCCGCGCAGGCTAACGGATTACCACCGAAAGTGGTCGAGTGCAGATAGGGGTTCTGCCCGAACATCGAGTTCCAGATATCCTCGTTCGCCGAAAACGCTCCTACCGGCATCACACCGCCTCCGAGCGCCTTCGCCATCGTTACTATATCGGGAACGATGCCATAGTGTTCAGACGCGAACATCTTTCCGGTCCGCCCGAATCCCGTTCTCACCTCATCCAGGATCAACAGCGAATCGTTCCTGTCGCATATCTCGCGCACCTTGGGGAAATAATCATCCGGCGCGACGATCACACCACCCTCGCCCTGCACTACTTCGAGAATGACAGCCGCCGTTTGATCGCTTATAGCATTCGCAAGCGCATCAGCATCGCCGAACGGCACATTCTTCGCCACAGGCAGCAGCGGCTGGAACTTTTGCTTATAAACCTCTCTGCCCGATACAGACAAACTTCCAAAAGTCTTCCCATGAAAGCTGTTCACCGCGCCGATAAACTCCGGTCTTCCCGTATGCACCCTGGCGCATTTGAGCGCACCTTCGACCGCCTCAGTGCCTGAGTTACACAGGAACGAGTAATTGATATCTCCTGGCAGCACACTAGCCATCAGTTCGCAAGCATCCGCAAGCTCGCTGGACATAAAGAAATGGCTCTTCAGAGCTTCCTTATCCAGCTGTTTCTTGACCGCATCCACCACCCTGGGGTTCAAATGCCCCAGGCTGAACGCGCCATATCCGCCAACGCAGTCCAAATACTTCCTGCCCGATGCATCCCATATATAGCATCCTTCGGCTCTTTCCTCGGGCACACCAAAGCCACCGAAGTTGAGTATGCTCGCAATTCCCGGATTAACGTGGTTTCTGTATTTTTCAGTCGTCTCTTCACTCAGCCTCTCGACTGCTGCCTCATCCAAAGCCATTCTATCCCCCATTACTGAGTTTCATGCAGTGTAGTGACAACTTGGCAGATGGTTTTACACAATCTGATCTGCCAGTACGTCACATCATTATATGAAACTCATAAAACAAGTGCCGTCCGCACCGAATGTGGACGGCACTATCATACATCCTAAAAGCCGACCAGTTCAAGCGTTTATGCCTGCGGCTTCTCACCTTCGACCAGCGCTTCAGGCGTAGGAGCAGTCTTCTTGCCCTCCGCGATCTTCTTTGCAGGTATCTCCTTGGAATACTCAGGCAGCTTCTTGAGGATATCCTCAAGGTTCATACCAGTAAGCGCCTGGATCATCGGGGGAAGCTGCGCGATGACATTCACAACGTCCTGTGTCACCTTCGAAGCACCGGCTCCACCTCCGTTCCCACCGCCGATAACGACGATCTTCTCGGTCTTGCTTAGCGGTTCGGCTACGGCTTTCGCAAGGTTCGGCAAGTTCTCTACAACGATCTGCAGGATAGCTGCCTCGTTGTATTCCTGCCACGCCTGCGCTTTCTGAGCCATCGCCTGCGCTTCAGCCACACCCTTGGCCTTTATGACTTCCGCATCCGCAAGACCTCTGGCCTTCGCGGCATCTGCTTCCGCCACACCGACCTGCCTCGTAGCTTCAGCCTGACCGGTCGCTGTCGCCTGCAATCTATACTGCTCCGCTTCAGCCAACTGCTGGATCTTCGCGCGTTCCGCCATAGCGGGCTTTTCGACAGTAGCAGCGAGTTCCTTTTCTCTTCGCAGGATTTCCTGCTCCTGGACCTCGATCTGCTTCTGCTTTTCCACAACCTGGACCTGGACTTCTTCCTGCCTTACCAACTGCTGCGTCTTGAACTTCTGCAAGTCGTAAGAAAGGTCGGCTTCAGCGGTTTTCTGCTGGACCGAAGCATTATACTCAGCGACCTTCATCTTATAGTCCCTGTCCGATTCCGCGATAAGCGTATCGGCCTGGAACCTTGCGGACTCGGCCAACTGGTGCGCCTGAGCGGACTTGACCGTAGCATCCCTCTGCGCTTCGGCTTCTGCAATCGCCGCGTCTCTTTTTACAGCCGCGATTCTCGGACGGCCCCATGCTTCCAAATAGCCCTGATCGTCTCGCACGAATTTTATAACGAACGATACGATCTGCAAGCCCATATTTGCAAGGTCGACAGCGGAAACTTCCTGCACCCTCTGCGCAAACTGGTCCCAGTTAGTCACAATCTCCTCGACATTCATCGTGCCGATGATAGCTCTGAGGTGGCCCTCAAGAGTGTGCAATGCGATCTCGGCAATCTGAGCCTGCGATTTATCGAGGAACTGCTCGGCGGCAGTGATAATCGATGTATCGTCACCTTTGACCTTGATCTGCGCGACCCCCTCCACCATCAACGGCACACCCTGCACGGTATAGACCGCCGGAGTGTTGATATCGAGCGTCATCAATTCGAGTGACAGTGTCTGATAAGTCTCAAGGACCGGCCAGACCACAGCTCCTCCGCCCTTTACGATGTGGAAACCGCGCACACCTTTCTCACCGCTGACCGCATCGTGA
>Ga0123519_10000417_pt1 | contig 75455 bp, 64 predicted proteins | sample YelNatPaOPRAMG02_FD_87396 | JGI IMG/M metagenome (GOLD analysis project Ga0123519, IMG submission 87396) | Hot spring microbial communities from Yellowstone National Park - Yellowstone National Park OP-RAMG-02 (version 2) | ecosystem: Environmental > Aquatic > Thermal springs > Hot (42-90C) ...
ATAGGTGGGATCGGTATCCGGGAAGTGTTTACCGATATCGCCGAGGGCTGCGGCGCCGAGGAGGGCGTCGGCGATGGCGTGGAGAGCTACGTCGGCGTCGGAGTGGCCCAATAATCCTTTTTCGTGCTCAATTTCTACTCCTCCGAGGAAGAGTTTTCGGTTCTCTACCAGGCGGTGGACATCGTAACCCAGGCCGGTGCGAAATATGCTGAAGGCAGCGCTTCGGAGTAAAAAGCCTCCCGAAGCATTGGAGGTTGAAAGCTTTGTGGCGGCGGTTTCCAAGTCGGAGGGTGTAGTAATTTTGATGTTATCGTATGAACCCTGCACAATGGCTACTTTCTCCCCTATTCTCTCGACCAGCGCGGCGTCATCGGTGGCGTAGTAGCCTTCGGCGTAGGCCCTGTCGTAGGCGCGACGGATCAGGTCGGCACGGAAGGTCTGGGGGGTTTGGACGGAGTAGAGGTTCGCGCGGTCTACCGTGCCGGTGACCTCGTCATCGGATGCAGATTTAATCGTGTCGATCACCTTTACAGCGGCGATGCACGCGCCCATTTCTTCGGCTTTTTCGATAGAGCGCTCGATAATTTCGTGGGTGATCATCGGGCGAGCGGCATCGTGGATCGCTATAATCTCGCAGTTCGCTTTCATAAGGCCATTACGGACGGAATCCTGCCGCTGAGCCCCTCCCGCGATTATCTTGCGCACCTTGGCAAAGCCGAAGCGGCCGACTAACTCGCCAGCCGCTTCGATATCGCGCTCACCTGTGATTATTATTATCTCTTCAACAGCTTCGCAGCTCTCGAAGACCGAAAGGGTGTGGGCGAGGATAGGCTTACCCGCTACGCTCACAAACGCCTTGTTGATCCCCTTACCGAGTCTTTCTCCTGAGCCTGCCGCTGGTATAAGAGCGGATGCTTTCTTCAACTGTCTCGCTTTCCTGTTCTCCGTTTTCCCTGATTTTAGCGAAGATCATCTTGCCCTGCACGGTCTGCAATACGCTTGTCACACTCACCTGCATCGTCTCGCCGATCAGCCGCCTCGCGCCCTCGACCACGATCATCGTGCCGTCATCGAGGTAACCAATACCCTGTTCTTTTTCCTTGCCCTCTTTGATGATCGTGACCTTCATCTCCTCGCCCGGGAGCACCACGGGCTTGAGGGCGTTGGCGAGCTCGTTCACATTCAATACGTCCACGCCTTGCAGTCCGGCGACTTTATTAAGGTTGAAATCGTTCGTTATAATCGCGCCGCCGACCTCGCGGGCCAGTATGACCAGTCTTGCGTCGACTTCCTCGGCAGGATCGACCATACTTGAATCCGGAACTTCCAGATCCATCTCTTTCTGCATCTGATTCAGAATATCGAGCCCCCTGCGGCCACGAGCGCGCTTAAGTGAATCGCTGGAATCGGCAATCTGCTGAAGCTCTTCGAGGATAAATTTCGGGACAAAGATCGGTCCTTCCACAAAGCCCGCTCTGCAGATATCGGCGATGCGGCCGTCGATGATGACGTTTGTATCGAGGAGCTTCGGCCGGTAACTAACGCGGTGGTCGGTCTTGCTCGGCGCAGCCGTCCCCCTGAGAACGAATCCTACCTGCTCCTTCAAGCTGAGCCCACCGACAACACCAATATAACACAGCACCAGCGCCAGAATAAGATTAAGCCACAACGGCCCTTTGACTATGGCAACAATTAATGCGGTGAGAACAAGTCCGAGGACAAAGCCAAGGATAGCCGCGATTTTACCGGATGGGTCCATCATTTCCCATGTTTCGCGGGTCTTATTAGCTTTGTGGAAAGTAATGCTTTCAAGAATCAAGCCGAAGAGAGCGCCGACAAAGATGAATGAACCATAGAGGAGCGTTTCTTCAATAGGCGTAAGAGCAGTCGGATTGATAGGCAACCCGAAGAGCCTGGGGTCTCTGGAATCGATAAGGTCTTGGAGCCTGGAAACATACTGCGTAGCCATCGCGCTTCCCAGAAGTCCGCCCAAAAAGACGAAGATAATCCAGAAAAGCGGCCTTACGCGTCTGCTGCTCATTCCCATCTTCTCACCCCCTTTCCTCTTAGATTGGGTTAGTCGCATTCTTGTCAAAGCTATCTATCTACTTCTCCCAATATGATATCGATACTACCGAGAATAGCCACGACATCAGCGACCTTCCAGCCCTTTGTCATCTGATTGATCGCGCCCAGATTGATGAATGACGGAGCGCGCCATTTCAGGCGATACGGTTTCTCGGAGCCATCGCTGACCAGATAAACGCCGAGGTCACCTCTAGCGGATTCGATATGATGATATACTTCTCCTGCAGGAATCTTCAGCCTCAGCGGAGTCTTGCACTTTAATTCGCCTTCAGGGATCATATCCAAGGCCTGCTCGACCATATTCAGGCTCTCGCGGAGCTCGTAGATACGAACATAGAACCGGGATAACGCATCACAACCCGGGTAGGTAATCACATTCCAATCCAGCTTATCATAGATCGAATACGGATCGACCTTGCGAACATCATAAGCAATCCCCGACCCGCGAACGGTCGGACCGCTGAGAGAATAATTGATCGCATCCTCGGGGCTGATGATACCGACCCCGCGGGTGCGGGCGATGAAGATCTGGTTATTGGTAAACAGATCGTCGTATTCCGGCAGCTTCTCGCGCTGCTTTTTGATATACGCCTTGGCTTTCTGATAGAATCCGCCAGGCAGGTCGCGCGAGACTCCGCCGGGGCGGAAATAGTTGTAGGTAAGCCGCGCCCCGCAGACCATCTCGAAGAGGTCGAGAATATCCTCCCGTTCACGGAATGAATACAGGAATGGGGTGGTGGCGCCGAGGTCGAGCGCCATCGTGCCGAAGAACACGAGGTGGCTGGCGACCCGCTGGAGTTCCATCATAATAAGCCGGATATACTCAGCCCGCTCCGGCACTTCGATCTGCCCGAGCTTTTCCACCGCATAAAGATAAGCCGCGTTACCGAGCATCGAAGCCAGGTAATCGCATCTATCAGTAAGCGGAGTAAACTGAACATAGCCCCGTGATTCCGCGAGCTTTTCGATACCCCTATGCAGGTAACCAACATCGGGGTGACACTCGATGACAACTTCACCGTCGAGCTTAACCGCAAGCCGGAGCACCCCGTGAGTGCTCGGGTGCTGCGGGCCCATATTTATTTCAACTACTTCTGTTTTAATCCGGGATGACATAATCTTTCCTTAGTGGATAACCTTCCCAGTCCTCGGGCAGGAGTATGCGCCGAAGGTCCGGGTGACCAGTGAAAACGACCCCCATAAGGTCGTAGACTTCTCGCTCCTGATAATTCGCGCCTTTCCACACGGAGGTAAGCGAATCAGCCTCGGGATTCGTCCGATCGAGATCGATCCTCAGCGCGATTTTCGTATTGGAAGAGATCGCTGTGAGATGATAAACGACCTCGATGCGATCCTGCCAATCGATAGCAGTAATATCGGCGAGGTAATCGAACCCCTGCTGCGAATGAAGCATCTCGCAGACCGGCAGGAGCGACTTAGAGTCGAGTTTAATATTAAGAACCCCAAAGACATCGGTAGTTTCAATCACCGCTTCGGGGAATGAATCGCGTATTGATTTTTCTATTAGTTCGGACATAGTAAGTTATCAGTCCTCAGTTCTCAGTTTACAGTTGACTATCCGTTAATACGACGCATATCTGCTCGTTTATCTACTGTCCAATCCACTAAATTTGCCGCACCGGCGAGCATTAAAAAAGCGACAACCAGAACGTATGACCTGATACGATACAAACACCAGTAGCTAGGCAAGATAAAGAACCAACCAAGTTGCGATCTTGACTCTTATAAAGTGCGACCGCAGTAACAAGCCACAGGACACCGAATCCCACCATCCACCAATCCGGGGGCTCATACCGATAAATGTCAAAGCCAGGCCCACAGCAGAGAGAGCAATTGTAGAAATGACGCGCCCATTTGGGCTTTCGATTAACCAGCGTAATCCGGGCATTTCTAACTCACCACTCCCACTCTTCCTCATCAAACTTGGTGGGTGTCTCAGGATCCAGCAGTTTGTTGTCGCCATTCCCCGTCATGACCTTGAACCGCTCAACCCAGCCGGCGCGAGGGTCCCGGTCATCAGGTTTAGCTTGCGGCTGCTCTCTGCTCTCCACTCTCAGCTTTCCGCTTCCCCCCAACCTCCGTCCGCATCTTCTTGCGAAGCTCCATAATTCCGTTAATCAGAGCCTCGGGACGGGGAGGACAGCCGGGGATGTAGACATCGACAGGTATGATCTGATCTACACCCTTTACCACCGCATAGGAATCCGCGAAGGGGCCGCCGGCATTCGCGCAGCTTCCCATCGCTATCACGTAACGCGGCTCGGACATCTGCTCGTAGAGTCGCTTTACCCTCGGGGCCATTTTCTTCGTCACCGTTCCCGCGACTATCATCAGGTCGGACTGGCGCGGGGTGGCTCGAAAGATCATTCCAAAGCGGTCGAGGTCATATCGCGCGGCTCCCGCAGCCATCATCTCGATAGCGCAGCACGCGAGGCCGAAGAGCATATACCAGATCGAGCTTTCCCGGCTCCACTCAAAAACCTTATCGACGGTAGTCGTTATAATAGCGCCACCAGGCAGCTTTTCAACATAATCAAACGGGCGATCTACTTCCACTCCAGAACACCTTTCTTGACAGCCCAGAACCAGCCCACAGCGAGCACGACGATAAATATCAACATATCAACGAATCCGAGCACCGCGAGCGAATGATGCTTCGAAAACCCCAGCAGCCCCGCGGCCCAGGGAAAGACGAAGACAGCCTCCACGTCGAAAATGAGGAAAATTAGGGCGTAGATGTAGTAACCGACTCTGAACTGCAGCCACGCGGGACCTATTGGCTCCTCGCCGCATTCGTAGGTACTGCGCTTTTCAGCCGAGGGGCGATAAGGCCGGAATACCCACGATGCAAGAAGCGTGAGAACCACGAACCCGATTGCCACAATAATGAAGATGCCTACCGTAAGGAAATCTTTGGCCAGCAATGCTTTCTCCAAATAGCTTTCGGCTATCAGCTTTCAACTAATAGCCATTATTTATAGTCTTTAATGTCCACCTTGAGCGTGCCGATCACTTTGGCCAGGCCGAACATTGTGGTTGCGTCACCTTCGGCCAGCTTTATATGAGTGGCATCAACGAAATCGCTCGGGAGAGTCGCATCGAACGGCATCCACTTGCCGACGTAGCACTCCACCCAGGCGTGGTAGTAGAAAGCGCCATCCGTATAAAGCAGCCCTGAGACCACCTTACTCGGAATTCCGGCGCTTCTAGCAAGGGCAGCGAACAATATCGCATAGTCCCTGCATACTCCCACTTTAGATTTTAACACATCCGATGCCGAACGCGTAATACCGATATCCGCTTTGGCTTTGAGATTACCATATACCCAGGCTCTAATTTTGCTGCAGGCGGTGTAGGGGTTCCTCTCGCTTTCCACAATCGCCCTGGACTGAGCAGCGACATCGGGCACATCGTGATCGACATAAGGAGTGCTCACGAGGTAATCGTGGAAATAAGTGGTGCTCGGCGGGAGGTTCGAAGCTTTTTTCGCGTTGAAATGCTCAGCTTTGATCGAAAATTGCACCTCACCCGGATTCGCCTTTAACACGTTCGCGGTCTGCCGGGAGTCACTGATAACCATTTTACTGTCGGTAAGGCCATCGATAACAACATCCATCGATTTCACATCGCGGGGGTGATCGATAACGCGGTTCGGTTTTACGCTTGTAAGAACGGCAAAATCATCAGAGGAACCACCGCCCACTCCCGCTAGCGCCTCCTCCTTGCTCATACGGACCATCGAGATGCCCATCATCCCCGTGATCTTGACGATCTGCCCATCCGACTCCTGCCACACCGTCATATCACCCATCGGGGTCGCGTTCAAGAGGACAAGCGTATCGTAATCTTTGCCCCCGACGTTGATCTTCTCCTTGCGGTCCACTTTGATTTTGAGCTGATCGACGCTCAGGGTAAGGGGATTGAAATAGAAGAGGACGAAATTAGTTCCAACCGCGGGCACGCTGTCATTACCCGAAAAAAGCGGATCAGCGACCAGGCTCGCGCCCTCGGGGATCGGGATCGATTTGGTGGAAGCTCCACTCCCGGCTGAAATGTCGCATTCAATAGTCTTCTGCTTGAATGTAGCATTGACCTGGGTGGTCTTTCCGCCGCTGGACATAGAGAAATCTTCGCGAAGTGGAGCGTATTTAAGGTCGGTGTAGCATGTGGAATTGACAACCTGGGTCATATCGGCGCCGAGGACGGTGAGGTGGTTTGTGTAGTCGGTAACGATTTTATAGCCGTCGACTCCGTTATACTTGGCTTTTTCGATTGTTAACCGGAGGTAACCGACTTTTTTCTCGCCGATATATGTCCCCATCCAGCCTTCATAGGGAATCGGATAAGCTCCAACGCGCACGGCAAAACTGATCAGCATAAGCGCAAACATCCACCTGCAAAATCGCCGCATTCCTGCCACCTCTTCAATGGAGAAATTTTCAATGTTAAATGCTCAATGCTGAATACCACATAACCAGCTATGCGTTGGAAGGCTTTTTACGCCGACGCATACCATAATATATCACTCAAAGCTATTCAACATCGAGCATTAAGCATTGAGAATTTTATTTATCTTCCACGGGCTACATTTACTCTGTTCAAAGCCCTTTGCAGAGCGGCTTGGGCTCGCTGGAGGTCGACATCGCTCGCGTGGACGGCAAGGCGCTCCTCGGCTCGCCGCGCGGCTCGCTCCGCTCGTTCGAGGTCGATCTCGGTCGCGAGCTCGGCTGTCTCCGCGAGAACGGTGACCTTATTCTCGAATACCTCGAGAAACCCGCCAGAGATCGCCATAGCGCCAGCTGACCCATCAGCCCGGCGGAAATCGAGCTTTCCGACAGTAAGCGCAGACATCAACGGAGCATGGTTAGCCAGCACTCCCATATAACCCTCGACTCCGGGCGCCGTGACCGAAACGACCCCATCGTCCGAAAGGACCACGCGGTCGGGTGTTATTACTTCAAGTTTAAAGGTATTTTCTGCCATATTAGCTTTCAGTTGACAGGTTTTAGCTGTCAATCCTCAGTTGTTCGCTCAGTGGATTCCCACTTCGCCAGGTATTCCGCGCAATAGCATACCGGCGCTTTTGCTCGGATTTTATCTGTTAGAAGGTCCTTGTCATCAGTTAAAATTGTGTCCGGTTCTACAGTCAGAGCTCCTGCAAGGATTACCACATCGCTAGGGTCGCGGATCAGCTTCATTCCCACTACGGAACAGCAGAGCTGAAATCAAAACATTAGTATCCAGGTAAATGCGGTCAACACTCATCGCGCCGGATGCTTCCTACGAACCTCGCGAATCGCTTCTTCCAAGCCCTCACGCGTAAAGCCCCCAGCTCCTACTTCGTCCCGCAACTCTTTTGTCAACGATTCAAGCCAAGTCTCCGGCTGTTTCCTAATGTTTACGCTGCCATCCGGCTACTCCTCGATGAGGATATAATCGCCTGCTTCCGCATGCATCCTCTCTCTCACCCGTTTCGGGAGCACGATCTAGCCTTTTGATGACATTCTAACAAGCTTCTTTGATTGCATATCGGCCTCCGAAAAGTAAGAAAATCTTACTTTTCATTATACTACGCCGGAAATAAGCATAGTTCATTGCCGCCGCGTGCGCTGACCTATGCCAGCGCCAAAAATCAGACCTGCAAGACCTGCTATCAACGCACACTCAATAATTACACCTTGATAAAAGAGGCTATCTTCGTGGCCGAGGGCAAAACCGGGATGCGGCTCAAAAACCATCGAATGAAAAATCGGGCCTACAATCTGCCATCCCACTAAACTTCCTGCCAATAACGCAACAGGCCCTGATAATATGCTCGATACGCCGCGTATCCATTTATATCGGCGTTTAGCCAGGGTATCCAAGACGAAAAATATACACTCGCCTATGATTATGCCTGTAATAGCCGAAATTACAATTGTAAAGACAAAAAGCTCAGATGCTGGGTGTGGGTCCTGACCAAGCGTAGCAAGCACACCCAATATAATCGACGGCACAACAATTGTAAGTCCTGCGGAAATGCCGAACACCTTCCAGTTCAAGGTTCGTGCTCCCCACTCTTAGGCTATACCGCTACTCCCATCCCCTTCGCCTTCTCAACTGCCTCTTCGATCGCGCCGACCATATAGAACGCCTGCTCAGGCAGGTGGTCCCACTTGCCTTCGAGGATCTCCTTGAAGCTGCGGACGGTGTTTACTCTCGGGACGTATTTGCCCGCGAGGCCTGTGAAGACTTCGGCTACAAACATCGGCTGCGAGAGGAAGTTCTCGATCTTTCTCGCGCGAGCGACTGTAAGCTTGTCCTCATCTGAGAGTTCGTCGACACCGAGAATCGCGATGATGTCCTGAAGTTCGCGGTAGCGCTGCAGGATCTGCTGGACCGCGCGAGCGACGTCGTAGTGCTCCTGGCCCACGATGTTCGGGGCGAGGATCCTCGATGTGGACGCGAGCGGATCGACCGCCGGGAAGATACCTCTTACGAAGATTCTTCTCTCGAGATACGTCGTCGCATCGAGGAAGGCGAATGTGGTCGCAGGGGCGGGGTCGGTCGGGTCGTCGGCGGGAACGTAAATCGCCTGGATCGAGGTTACCGAGCCGCGCACGGTTGATGTGATTCTCTCCTGCAGGTCGCCCATCTCGGTTGCGAGGGTAGGCTGGTAGCCTACGGCGCTCGGCATTCGTCCGAGAAGCGCGGAGACCTCGGAGCCTCCCTGCACGAATCGGAATATGTTGTCGATAAAGAGGAGCACGTCCTGGCCGGCGGAATCTCGGAAATACTCCGCCATAGTAAGGGCGCTTAGCGCCACGCGGAGTCTCGCCCCCGGCGGCTCGTTCATCTGACCGAAGACCATGGTGGTCTTCTCGATAACGCCGCTCTCCTGCATTTCGAGCCAGAGGTCGTTACCCTCGCGGGTGCGCTCACCTACTCCGGCGAATACTGACACGCCGCCGTGTTCGGTTGCGACATTGCGGATGAGCTCGGTGATGAGAACCGTCTTACCTACGCCGGCTCCTCCGAATAATCCGACCTTTCCACCCTTAGCGTAAGGGCAGATAAGGTCGACGACCTTTAGACCGGTCTCGAACATCTCCACGACCGGGATGCGCTCTTCGAACGATGGAGCGGGACGGTGGATCGGCCATTTCTCGCGGGTCTGCACAGGTCCGCGCTTGTCGATCGGATCGCCGAGGAGGTTGAAGACTCTTCCCAGGGTCTCATTTCCGACCGGAACCTCGATCGGCTTGCCGGTCGATATGGCGTCCATCCCGCGCACTAATCCATCGGTGGACTGCATCGAAATACAGCGCACGATATCGTTTCCGAGCATCTGGGCTACTTCAGCGGTGAGCGTCTGTCCCAGAACGTTCGGTATTTGAATGGCAGTCAGGATTTCCGGGAGCTCATTCGGCTCAAACCGAATGTCTACAACCGGCCCGATTACCTGGTCAACTTTTCCTATAGCCAAAATCTTACCTCCGGTAGATAGCTGCCAGCTTTCTTTTTAGCTGTCAGCTATCAGTAATCTCATTGCCAGCCTTTATCATCACAGGCAGCAAGTACGACGGTCGGGATTTGCAATCCCGGACCAAGCATAAGCGGGTTTGTTACCCGCAGTTCTTTTCATCTGCAGCAGCGTAAGTCTCGGGATTTCCAAGTTGGGGTGATGGCCCAGCGGGCTATACGTTAGCTCTGTTCTCCAACCTTCAAATCCGAAACACCGGTGACTTCTCAAATCCCGAAACACCACGGTTCACTGCTCTTTGCTCTCTGCTTTCTACTATTTCTCTTGCTGGTTAAGATCTCATATCACCATTCTGGATTCCCGCCTTCGCGGAAATGACAGTGCCTATTGCCTATGATGATATGTGCTACCTCAAAGATCACTGAAAGCTGATAGCTTTATTTAAGAGCCTCAGCGCCGCTTACGATTTCCATGATTTCCGTCGTAATTGCAGCCTGGCGCGCTTTGTTATACTGCAAAGTCAGGTTGTCGATCATCTCGCCGGCGTTCTTGGTGGCGGCGGTCATGGCAGTCATTCTTGCTCCCTGCTCGCTTGCCTGCGCTTCGACCAGGGCCTGGTAAACCTGGGTGTCGACGTAGCGCGGGAGCAGCGTGCTTAGGAGCTGAGATGCATCCGGCTCGAATATGAAATCGGCGCGAGGGGCATCTCCCTCAACGGGTTTAGCCATCGGGAGAAGCTTCACTACCGTCGGTTCCTGACGCATCGCGGAAATGAACTTCGCGTAGATCAGGTAGACCGCGTCTACCTCGCGGCTTTCGAAGAGTGAGCGGATGCGAGTGGTAATAGCACGGATATCACCGAATGTGACTTCAGCCCCCGGCGCGGCAAGCTCACCCGCCGTGGCATACGAATATCTTTTGAAGAACCCAACAGCCTTTTTGCCGATCAGCACCAACCTCACCGTTTCGGGGAGCTTGTCGCCGATCTCGCGGATCGCCTTATTCATCACGTTAGTGTTATAGCTGCCCGCGAGGCCACGGTCAGCGCCGATGATAACGTAGACGACGTTCTGCTCCTCGCGCATTTCAAGCAAGGGATGCTCGATCTCACCAACGCTCTGCGCGAGGTTACCCATCACCTCGTGCATCTTCTCGGCATAGGGGCGCGCGGCTTCGGCGCGGTTCTGAGCTTTCTTCAGACGCGCCGCGGCGACCATTTTCATCGCGCTCGTTATTTTCTCAATATTCTTGACGGTGCGTATACGCCGCCGGATATCTTTAGTGGATGCCATTATTTAATCTCTATTCCGTTTTCAGCTGCATTTCGACCCAATCCAGAATCCGCTCAGCCCAGAACTGACCTACCCCTGGAACTGCGCCCTAAACTCTTCCAGCGCTTTCTTCAGGGTCTCTCCGGTCTTATCGTCGAGGTCACCGGTCTTTGCAATCGTATGACCCACCTCTGGATATCTATCAGCCATGAACTTATAAAGCTCCAGCTCGAATTTACCTACCGCGCTTACGGGCAGTTCGTCGAGGTAGCCGTTCGTGGCTGCATAGATAATAAAGACCTGGTTTTCGAGCGATACGGGCGAATACTGCGGCTGCTTCAGGGTCTCGACGATCCGCTCACCACGCGCGAGCTGATCGCGCGTAGCCTTATCGAGATCGCTCGCAAACTGCGCGAAGGCCTGCAGGTCCCAATATCTTGCAAGGTCCAGCTTCAATCGCCCCGCGACCTTCTTCATCGCCTTCTTCTGAGCGCTCGAACCTACTCTCGAAACGGACACACCGACGTTGATCGCCGGGCGCACACCCGCGTAGAAGAGTTCCGGTTCAAGGTAAATCTGACCATCGGTAATCGAGATGACATTCGTCGGAATATAAGCCGAAATGTCTCCGGCCTGAGTCTCGATAACCGGAAGCGCCGTCAGCGAGCCGCCACCGAGCTCTTCGCTGAGTTTCGCGGCTCTCTCGAGCAATCGCGAATGCAGGTAGAAAATGTCTCCGGGATAAGCTTCGCGCCCCGGCGGCCGCTTTAACAGGAGCGATACCTGCCTGTAGGCCTGCGCGTGCTTTGTAAGATCATCGTATACAACCAGCGCGGCGCGCTTGCTGTCGCGGTAGTATTCACCCATCGCGCAGCCCGCGTAGGGAGCGATATACTGCAGCGGAGCGGGATCGCTCGCGGCGGCAACTACGACAGTCGTATACTCCATCGCCCCGTGCTGCTCGAGCACATTCACTATCGATACCACGTTCGACATCTTCTGACCGACCGCGACGTAGATGCAGTAGACATCCTGACCTTTCTGGTTGAGGATCGTGTCGATAGCAATGGCTGTTTTACCGGTCTGGCGGTCGCCGATTATAAGCTCTCTCTGTCCTCGCCCAATCGGGATCATCGAATCGATAGCTTTGATACCGGTGGAAAGTGACTCCTTCACCGGCTGCCTCTCTACGACGCCCGGCGCTCCCGTCTCGACCTTTCTTCGTTCGCTCGCGACGATCGGTCCCTTGCCGTCGAGTGGATCACCAAGCGGGCTTACGACTCTTCCGAGCAGCGCCTCGCCCACCGGCACATCGATAATACGCCCGGTCCGCTTTACCTGATCGCCTTCCTTGATGTCGACATCCGGGCCCAGAATGACGCAGCCCACATTGTCCTCTTCAAGGTTAAGGAGCATCCCGAGAATACCGTTCGGGAACTCGACGAGCTCACTCGCCATCGCGTCCTTGAGCCCATATATACGCGCGATACCGTCACCAACCTGCAGGACCGTGCCCACACCTACCTCGGTCAGTTCTTTCTGGTAGGATTCAAGGTGGGTCTCAAGTACCCTCGCGACTTCATCGGGTCTTATATTAACCGCCATGTTACACTCCGTTTCAGTCTAAAGTCCCAAGTCGAAAGTCTAAAGTCCGGGAAGGGAAGGCGCGGGTTACAAACCCGCCATAGTCGGTCCGGGATTTGCAAATCCCGGACCATCGATATTTTCCGCTTTCCGCTCTCTACTCTCTGCTTTCCACTTTCGACTTTCGACTAACTAAGCAGCTGTTCTCTCAAGGCCGCCAATTGGCCCTTGATGCTGCCGTCTATTACCGTATCTCCAATTCTTACCAGCACCCCACCGATAATGTTGGGGTCTACCGTTTTGATCAGGCGAACCTGCTTCCCGGTCATCGCGTTCAGCTTTGCCTGGATCCGCGTCTCTTCGGATTCATCCAGGTGGACCGCGGTCGTAACCTCCGCATCGACGATTCCGCGCGCTTTGTTTGCAAATTTGATATATTCTTCTTCGGTCTGCCTGATCGCCTCTTCTCTGCGCTTATCCACCAGGAGCAGCAGGTATGAAAGCGTGATTTCATGCACATTGCCGCCGAAGATATCCCTGATGATATCGTGCTTCTTCTCGGGCGGGATTACAGGCGATTCTATAGCATCCGCGAGCGCGGGCGAGGAGTCGAGCACATAGCTCACCAGGCCAAGGTCACTCTCGACCCGGTCGATGACTCCCGCCTTCCGAGCCGCGGAGAACAGCGCGGCTGCATATCTGCGAACAACGCGCCGTGGTATCATTTCGAAGCTCCTTCGAGATCATCTATAAACTTACCTATAAGCTCGCGGTGCTTGGCAGCGTCGAGACGTTCCTCGACCAGTTTGCTCGCGGCGTTCACGGCGATATCGGCAACGCGGCTCTTTAGCTCCACAAGGGCTTTGTCGCGCTCGCGCAGAATCTCTTCCTGAGCTTTGGTAAGCACCACATCCGCCTGCTTACGCGAATCGGCAAGAATCTCCTCGCGGAGAGCCTGGCCTTCCTTCGAAGCCTCGACTATCTTCGCGCGAGCCTCCGCCTCTATCCTGGCGAGGTGCTGTTCATATTGGGTTTTGAGGTCGGCTGCCGCTTGGCGATCTTCTTCGGCTTCAAGATAGTAAGAATCTACTTCCTTACGCCTGCTTTCGAGAATGCCGAGAATCGGCCCCCACAAAAAGCGCCAGAAGATCAACAGGACCAGTATAAACCCCAGACCCTGTGTTATAAGGACTCTCCAATCCGGAATTACACTCACTTGAAAAACTCCGAACTTCGCTCTGTATGGTCGGGCAGCGATGCTGCCCGACCTAACAAAAGCGGTTCTATTTGACTATGTTCTTGATCAACGTCGCGGCGCTCGGAACGCCCAGGAACAGAAGGATCAGGGCGATAACGAACGCGTAGATGACCAGGGATTCGATAAGCGCCAGACCGATGATCATAGCGGTCTGAATCTTACTCGCTGCCTCGGGCTGTCGCGCGATTGCTTCGAGAGCCGATCCGGCAGCTCGACCCTGGCCGAGACCACCGCCGATAACGGCAATCGGCACACCGAAGCCTATAGCGACTACCAATGCTATCAGGTATCCCATTTGCTCTAATTACCTCCTCCGCCCCTCATGTTCAGGGGCAAGATGAACTGATGGTATTAATGCTCTTCGTGACCTGCAATGGCCACGGCGATATAGATGCCAACCAGCATCGAGAACACGAGCGCCTGAACGAAGCTCGTGAAGATCGCGAATAACATCATCGGGAACTGCAGCGGTATAAAATAATAGAACCGCCCGAGCACGCTCTGTCCGATCAACATAAGGACTACAATGACCAGATCCTCGCCGAAGATGTTTCCAAAAAGACGGACGGCGAGTGAGAGCGGCCTTGCGAGTTCACCAATGACGTGTATCGGGAACATCAACGGCGCCAGCCATATCGGCTCACCGAGATAGTGCTTGAAGTAATTAATGAATCCGAGGCGTGAAATAGCGACGTATTGGACGAATAGGAATGCGAACAGCGCAAGCGCCACCGTCGTGCCCGTGCTGGCGGTAGGACTTGTAAACCCAGGCACCAGCCCGAACAGGTTCAGCACGAGGATGTAGATAAAGAGTGTACCGATAACCGGCGTGAGCGTCCTTGATTCCTGGGGACCGACAATATTACGGACGAATCCTTCGAGCGAGACGACGCAGAACTCCAGAAATGCCTGGAACCGGCCCGGGTTGCGGGTTTTGAGCTTGCGGCTGGAGATGATAACCGTGGCGCACAAAAGAAGTATAATGAACCACGTAATCGGCACCATTTCCGGCATCCACTCCGGCAGAATGTGCTTTACATATAGAATATGTAGCCAGGTTGGTTGCTCTTTCAACTATCTACTCCGCCCTATTTCACCCCGAGACGCTCATTGACGAGCATCCCTGCTACCTTAAGAATTATGATCGCCGGCGCTAGTCCCAAGCCGGCGCTCAGCGCAATTATATACGCGAAACTACCTCTGCTTAACCAGACGGCAAAACCCAGGATCACCGCAATCACCGGCCAGTGCAACAGCGACACCTTCAGCATCGCCTTACCCGCGCCCGGATTGCCCGGTCTTACCGCGTTCCGGATAAACCACTCGATACCTCTGAGGAGGCCAATCGAAAATGCCGCGCCCAATGTCCACCCGAGCACCGCATATATGCCCAGCGCCCCCCAGACCATAAATACTCCAAAGAGCCAGACATAAGCACCGGTCCTGTAGACACGCGCTATAAAGCCATCATCTATTTCACTGATCACGAGTTATTTGAATTAATATCTTAATTGCCTCATAGAGGCCTGCTGCCAGGCCGACCAGAGTCATAACAAAAGCAAGCCACGGCGAAGTGCCGAGCTTGCTGTCCAGCCAGTATCCCAGACCCATTCCTATAAAGGTAGAAATCAGGATGAGCAGCCCGATGCCGCCCACCTTGCTCATCGTTTGCATCCACCGGTTATCGGGATCATTCATATCTGCTGTCACTTCCTGGTCCAGCATGGTGATATTATCACAATTCCCGCACATCAGTCAATGAGACAATAGGGGCAATTTCCGATAATATGTGAGTTTTCTAACGATTAAGCCGCAAGGCCAGTCTAAAGTCAAGCTCAGGCGTATTCTAGCACATCCAGCCGAAAGTGTGAAGAACCCCGGTGCATCTATCATCAAGCCCCACCAATCCTAAAATTTAACTGCAACTACCACCCTGAACAGCAGCATCTGCACACCAATAATTATGGCTGCCGCGAAGATGCGAGAGAGAAGCAGCGTGTGACGGGGGACCGGACAGCTTCTCAATCCTGCCAGCAGACCCGATACGGCATCGACCGAGCGCTGGTTATAAAGCACCCCCCAGACCATAATAAGACAGATAAACGGGCAAACATAAGCGGCATGCTGAATAAAAACGCTCTTCGCCAGCACCACACGCGGCAGAGCGAATATCAGCGGGACCGCGAAAAACGCGATCTTTAGCGCGCGAGAGCGAATGAGCCGGCGGATATCGAAAAAGGCAAGCGTCAGAGCTCGAGCGATCATCCCGTTTTCCTTTCGCCGCTTCCCGCGGTTATGGTGGAACCGCCGTTTGCGAGCACATTGAGCGCGTCATCAAGAGCCGGCCTCTTCAAATAAACACAGCTTAGCTCGCTGCCGAACTCCGAAAGCAGTTCTCCCACCACCCTGTCGCCGTTTCCGACCCGGAACGAGAGGAAACCATCTTCCTCCTGGATCACAACCGAAAGTTTCTCCTGAATACGGCTCCTGACCAGAGGATTATTCACATCACCGAGCACGACCATATCCTCTCCGGCGAGGTGGCGGAAGTCCTCCGGGCGGCCGATAAAACCGATACGGCCGCGGTGGATAACAGCGATCCTTTGGCAAATTTCCGCAACTTTTCCTGATGCGGTAAGAATGAGAAATGATTTTAACTCGGTCCTGCGCAGGTCGAGCAGGTAATCCCAGAGGTTTTCGAAAATTTCCGGGTCGAGGGTATCGAACAGGGAATCAATAACCAGCAGCGGGGAATCGGCGAGAAGCCCTCGCGCAATCTCCATGCGTTTAAGAGCGCCTTCGGAGAGCTGACCCGCGGGTGTACTACGCCATTCGCTCAGCTTCAGCCTTTCGAGCAGGAATGGGATCTGCTTGCCGCGCCTCTTTTTGGGAATAGCCCACAGCGAACCGAACATGTCCAAGTTTTCGAAAACCGTAAGCTCGGGAGCATAAGCTGGGGAACTCAGCGCGACTGCTATGGAAAACGTCGCATCGTCATCACGATCACCCATTACAATCGATCCCGATGTGGCTTTATCGAGCCCCGCCAGGATCGAGGCGAGCGTTGACTTGCCGGAGCTCGACCGCCCAAGGAGACCGACGATCTCCCCGGCTTGAACCTCCAGATTGACATCCCAAAGGGCCCAGCCGCCGGCTGCGCGCTTTCCCAGACTCTTCAGAACAAGCAGAGCCATAACAAGTCTGAGTATATCGTCGGCACGAGCGGACGTCAAATAGAGGGGGGAAAGAAGAAATTATGAGTTATGAATTTTGAATTAATAATGACCCGCTAATTGGATTTAATATTTCTGAGGATCTCCTTTTTCAGCCACTCGAGGTGCTTGCGGTCGGATTCTTCGAGATCATTAAAGGTGCGTTCATAATCGCGCGAACCCCGGCGGGCTGCATCTTGACGGTAAATCTCAATGCGAGCAAGGCTGTCAGTTTTCGAGGCAAGCAATCGGATTAATGCGATAGCATTCTCCCTAGCCCTTACCGATTCAGTTGCTCTACTAGTGACACGCGCGGCTTTACCCATAGTTTGCTCCCCCAAAGCCGATACCCTCTCAAAAGTGGAGCGAAACAAGCAAAGAGTCTTCCGCTGCTTGGGAGCAGGTGGCGAAGGTGGTTTTCATAGCTGTCAGCTTTCAGCTATCAGCCCAAACGGCCAAGTAGGAGGACGATTACAGCCGATCTACAACTACTGAGTTTCAGGTAATGTAGTGACAACCTGGCAGAAGGCTTCGTGCTCGATCCGACCCGCCAGTATGTCACATCATTATGCGAAACTCAATAATACTTGAACCTGTTGACCACGCCGTGATTAGGAATCGTGGCATGAACACTCTCGTGACTGCTACGCAGCACTTCTTGTGTTCGCCACGAAGGGAACGAAAATGGTAAAAAAACGCCATTTTCGGAGGAGGAACTGGGAATCTAGCTGCTCTTGCTTACAAGAATCCCACCGGCATAACCGCCAGCAGACCGACTATACGCATAACAGCCTCATCATCAGATTTGTGCGATAAGAACATGCACGCCTTGTTCTTCGAGATTTGCACGATCTTCTCGCGAGAGCCCATCGTCGGTTACCACTATGTGAATATCGCTTGGCGCCGCATACTGAATGAAGCCGCGTCGTCCGAATTTAGCGCTCTCGGTTGCCAGGACAACTCGGTCTGCTACCCGTATCATCGCTTTTTGAAGTGTGGAGAGACGGATCTCGGTGGTATAGAGACCATCGACGCTGTGCGCGCTGTTACAGCCCATAAAAAGAACATCCACATGGAAGCTGGAGAGGGCTGCTTCAGCTACAGGGCCGTAGGTGCTCGGAAATTCCTTGCGCACCAGCCCTCCGAGAACCAGGACATCGACCTGCGAATTATGCAGCAGCTGCGCCACACATAACGACGTAGTCGCTACCACAATACCTGCGTCTCGCGGCACATTTCGCGCAACCTCGAGCGCCGTGGTGCTGCCATCGATCAATACTGTGCTTCTCGGTTTGATCAGAGTAGCGGCAAGTTTACCTATGGCTTTCTTGCGGTCGATGGAGGTACGGATCGAAGCCGCGTCTCCATTCCGGGGTCTGGCAATTGCCAGCAGACCACCATTAGCGATGACTACTGAGCCATCTTCAGATAACTCTTCTAAATCGCTGAGTATGGTTTCTTGAGACACATCGAATTGCGAAGCAAGCGCTCGCACATTCACGATCTGTCCATCCTCAAAAAGTCCGAGTATAGCCGCTTTACGTGTGATCATGTCCGCCTCTGTTGTTATCTAACATGCATCATACCCCGCTCATGTTCGCTTGTCAATGGCAATTTGCCTAAATTGAGCACAATATCGGGTTTATATGCCGGTTACACAACGATGCGGATTATCACAACAGAGCTACCAAAGGGTTGATCGTGTGCGATTCACACATGCCGATATATACCTGCAATTATTACTCATACAATATCTTTTGCCGCGGTGACTATCTGCTCTACCAGAGCATCATCAGCGCCGATGCCGGGCCCGGTAAGCAAGCCCAATCCCCAGCGGCAGGAAGTATCCGGCCCATAACCACCCTGCTCCTTAGCCCAGCGGGCTGCCAGGTAACCGAACACGCCGTTAGCATAGCCGAAAAAGGCGGTCACTCTTGGGCGGAGCATTTCCTTTACTCGCAGGGCGATCTCTGAGTATGGTTCGAAGGGAACACCGGCGATGAGCAGATCATTTATCCTGAAAATGCTGATCCCGGCAGACAGATGCGAGGGGACAGCGCCGGAACGGATCGCTTTTTGCATATCTGCAGCCCAGGATAACATTGCTCCGGCATTTTCTATAGCGACCGAGTCACCCTTAGCCTGAGCCACGGCGAGTTCGGCTTCGAATGCGGCTGTTTCACCGGCAAGGGCATCCGGCGCGGGGGGAGGATCGAGAGGAATGCGGACAGTGCTCGAGATCACTTTGAGCACCGCGCAATCAGCCCTGGGCGCATCGGCAAGCGCAGCCAGAGCGGCATCAGCCAGGCGCGCGCCTATCTGCTCGCAATCATCGAACGTGCCCGTGCCCCAGCCGCGGTCACGATTGATCGCCGGATCGACATCTCCGCACGCTCCCTGGAAGAACAATCCGATGCCACCGCGTTTATGCTTGATCCCGCGAGCGACGGCGCCAGGATAATCTGCCGATAAATGGAGATTGCGCGGACCAAGGACCACCGCATGGGCGGCATAGTTGACTATTGTTGCAATTGCGTCTCCTTCAGCGGATTCGATGGCTATCGCTGCCAGTTCACTGTCTATAGCCTGGGAATCGTCCTGCCGGTTGAAACCGATGCCAAGAACTATGGCTGTTCCATACGCGATACACGCCGGACGAAGCGCCTTCGGCAGGTCGCTGGCCATATCTATAATTTTTCCGAACGCTTCCGCGCGCCATTCGTTATTGACGGTAACATTGCCCTTGCGCGACAATTTCATCGCCGGGCCGGAGTGCGTATGCGTGCAGCAAATCAATATGCTCTGCTGATCGATCCCTGTCTTCGCGGAGATCGCGGCGCGCAGTTCAGATGCGTTGGATGGAGCGATACCCAGCAGATCCAAAGAGATAAGCATGATGGAGGTTGAAGAATTATCGAGCAGCACCCCATGCGCCATTATCGGATCGTGTATTCCGGTAGATGGGAATTCTCTCGCCGCGAAGCCGGTCATCCAGCTGCCGACAGGTGGAGCGAGGTCAACTTCAGCCGCCGATGCGCGAAGCATGCACTCTATTGCCATTTCCGTTATCCTTTCCGTGCGGTATGCATCATTAACCTGGCTCTTCAATGCAGCCGGCATTGAAGTCTACGTTCAGAAACTTGTGCATATACTGATCTGAACGCAGCAGATAGCTCAGAATCGCACACTCTATAGTAGCCATAATTGCATTAAGGTGTTATAATACGTTATCTTTAATAGAAAGAACAACGGCTTTCGTTACCGATAATCTAGTACCAGGCAATCTCGTTTATATATACAGGTAGCACAGAAGATGAACTTCCGTCAAACTGAGATCAGCGAGCTCTTGAACGCGGAACAAGAGGTAAGTATCCACGAGTTGGCTGATCGATTCGGCGTATCACAGATGACGATCCGGCGAGATCTCTCCTTTTTAGAGAAGCAGGGACTCGCTGTCCGAACGCATGGCGGCGCTGTTGTTGCGGGAAAGCTGCGCTTCCTGCAGGGAGTATTTACCGGGCAGGCCGATTCTACCATTAAACAATCCCTCGGAAAGCTTGCGGCGAGCCTGGTCGGGCAGGGTGAAACGGTGCTGGTGGACGGCAGCAGCACGACCTATGAAATGGCGGTTCAGCTGCCGAAATCCGCGGGGATCACTCTCGCCACCACTTCCCTGCGCGTGGCTCAAGCTCTTTACGGATCAGGAATAAAGGTCCTGGTGCTGGGCGGTTTTTTAAGAGACGATACCCCGAACCTTTACGGACCGCTGGCGGAGCAGTCGCTCGCGGGGCTCAGAGTCGATCACCTGTTTGTCGGCTGCGATGGCGCCGAAAGCAGGGATGGGTTTTATATGGCTGATCTCCACGCGGCGAGCCTGGAGCAGGCAATGATCGCATGCGCGCACGAGGTCGTAGTCGTCGCGGAGAGCATAAAATTCAACCGCCGGGCTTTCGCTCGATACGCCACACCTCAGCAGGTGCAGTATCTCGTAACCGATTCCGGGATCACAGCGCGCGATCGCTCCAACCTCGAAGAGCGAGGCGTAAACGTTATGATCGCTGAGATAGAAGAATATCAGCCTTAAGCGCGCGTTCCATGTAAGCACCGGATTAACCTGACATTTCCACTACCTCGCCATCCCCACTACCTGTTATACTGCTGCATCGGCGTAAGTTTCGGGGTTTACGGGTTGGGATGAAGGTTCAGTGGATCACCCGATAACTCTGTTCTCCAACCCTCAAATCTTGAAACACCAGGGTCTGCTCTCCACTCTCCACTCTCCGCTCTCCGCTCTCTGCTCTTTGCTCTCTGCTTTCCACTTTACGCTATTTCTCTTGCCGGCTAAGATGTCATTTCACCCTTCTGAACTCCCGCCTTCGCGAGAATGACAGGTTAGGGAATAAGCTTCCAACCACCCTCACCTATTGACAAAATGTCCCATTCCGTGGCAAACTGGCACTATTAACAGCAATCGCACATATCATGCACATAGTCGCACACTGTGCCGGGTTAAGGTTTACCAAGCCATCCCATTAAACAAAAGAGAGGGAACCCCATGTACCGCTGCTTGCTAATCTCAATTCTTGCCTGCATCATCTGCACATCGGCGCAATGCGATGTTGTTCTCAAGTCGATTGAAGTTATATCAGATACGGTTAATCCTAACCTGTTGACGGATGCCGGCTTTGAATCAGCCGCCACGTCGGGGATACCGGCGGGTGGAAGTGGGATAGGCGCAATACAGCTTCAACGTGCAGCCTGGACAGCAGCGGCCTCGGTGCTGGTAAATGCGTGAAGATCACCAGCAAAACGGGGCTCGCGAGCGGTGTTTACGCTGAGCTGGCACTGGCAAAACCGATTTCCGTTCAACCCGGAAAGCAGTATACGCTGAGCGTGTGGACGAAATCCATCGATCCGGGATTTACTCGCATTGGATGCGGATCGGATTGGCAATATAGAGCGACACTACCGGCTACCAGCGGCAAGTGGCGGCGTATCTCAATGACATTCACTCCCAAAGAAGCGGATGCAAAGCTCGATCTGAGTTTTATAATCAAAGGCGTGACCAGGGGTTTATGGCTCGATGATGTGAAGCTGGAAGCCGGACCGCGAGCAACACTCGACGCATTTGGAGATGCAATCAGCTGCTGCCCGGGTCCGGATCTTGAAATCACAAATGAAGGCAGTTTCGAAGCGCCCTTCGAAATATGCGCTCCCAGGGAGACAAGCGCAAAAATCGAGGTGAGCCTGTCGGAGCCTAAGGATAAACTTGCACAGCAGGTCGAACTGAAGCCGGGAGTGTCGCGGATCATGGTTCGTGGTGAATCCACCGCGGCAGACGAGCGCCCCAGGGCTATCACCATTCGCGTGCTGAGCGAAGATAAGGAAATTACTTCGGCGAAGACGAGCGTCACTTTCTACTCCGCTATAACCGCGAGCACACGCTTAGACAAACTACAGCGGCATCTGCCCGTTTTCAAAGCCGATATGGATAGGCTCAAATCAAACGGGATAGATGTCTCATGCCCACAGGTGAGCTATACGGTGCTCGATAATTTCATCGGCTATGCCAGGGAAGATGCGCAAAGGGGCGAGGTGAAGCGATCGATATCTCAGATCGTTGAGATGGAAGCAATGGTGAAGCAGCTCCGCACCGAGCTGGCAGAGGCGCTGGCCGGAAAACGCACGTTCGCACCTGTGCCAAGGTGGACAGGTGATACGCGGCCAACTATCAATGGAAGCTCATTCATCGCTCCCACGATCGTCCCCGGTAAGGCCAAGCCCGAAACCCGACCGGTCTTCTTCACCGGATATGGTCATTTCGCTCAAGTCCGGAAGGACATCGAAAAATGGCCTGGCTATGGGACCAATATCATCCAATTTGAGATCGGGCCCTGGAATATCCTGCCGGCTGAAGGAGTGGTGGATGATAAGCCGATCAAAGGCTTGCTGGCAGATCTGGATAGAGCGCAGAAAGCCGGCGTAGCGGTGAATCTTCTGATCAGCCCACACTACTTCCCGGAGTGGATGTATGCCAAGTATCCAGAATTGAGGAAGCACAGAGATTATTTCATCCCCTACTGCCTGCATGCGCCCGAGAGCCAGGAGCTTCTCAAACGGTTCATCTCGATACTGATACCGCCGATTAAGGACCACCCCGCGCTCCACAGCATTTGCATATCGAACGAGCCGCGAAACGTCGAGGAGCCGTGCGAGTATGCGTCGCTGGAATGGCGAACATGGCTTCAGAAGCGGCACGGGGACATAAATACGCTTAACGATCGCTGGGGCACGAACTACAAGAGCTTTGATGAGATCACAGTACCCGATCCATTTAGGCCGGCGGATACTCGCCCCTCGTGCAAATGGGCGGATTTCGTGTATTGGAACCAGGAGTTCTTTGCGGGCTGGCATAAGATGCTGGCGGATGCGGTGCACGCCGTGGCGCCCGACCTGCCTGTGCATGCGAAGACCCAATCCTCGACGCTGTGGTCATCTCCTGATGTGAAACTCGGCAACGACCCTTATCTGATGGGGCAGGTTACTAATATCAACGGCAATGATGGGGTAAATCTCTATTCATTCGGTGAGGATGCGTTCGCGGAAACCTGGGTGCAGAACGCAATGGTCTACGATCTACAGCGATCAGTCAAAGATGCGCCTGTTTTCAACTCTGAGAACCACATCATCCTGGATCGCGATACACGCAGCGTCCCGGCAGCACATATCTATACGGCGCTCTGGCAGGAAGCGATCCACGGGCAGAGCGCGACCACTATCTGGGTCTGGAACAGGACATTCGACCATTCCAGCGATTTCTTCGGCAGCATAGCTCACCGCCCAGCCTGCGCCAGGGCTGTCGGAATAGCGAATTGTGATTTGAACAGGGCAGCGAGAGAAGTCACCGCCATACAGCAGGCGCCCGCGCAAGTGCTCATCCTGCACAGCACAAGCGGGCTGATCTACGATACCGGGAGTTACGACCGCTGCCTGATGAAGCTGTATGTGGCACTGGATTTATCGGGCGTGAAGGTCGGCTTCATAACCGAACGGCAGTTGGCGGATGGCCTTGTGCCGAGCGCGCCGGTAATCTTCATCCCAAATGCCAAACACCTATCCAATGCCGCGTTCAAGTCGCTTGAGAGCTACAAAGGCCATCTTGTTATGCTCGGCAGCGAATCGCTCGCTTATGATGAGTTCAATAAGCCGCGCTCAGAACGCCTTACGGGCGATTCATTCCAATATGACCAGGAATGCACTCTGCATGAACTGGCGGATATGATGCGGCCAAAGCTGTCCGGATGGGACGCTCAGCCATTAATTGACCTGCGGGACGAGGAGGGCAAGCCAGTGTGGGGAGTGGAGTGGCGGAGCGCCTCGTCACCCGACGAGACCCTGGTCAACATCTGCAGGTACGGCTCCCAGAGTGGCCCATGTACGTCCACCGTCACTGCTTCGAGCGGCTTTGATGCTGCCGTCACCGTGCAGCTGAATAGCCTCCTTACCCAGGTAAAGCAGATCACCGTTCGATAATAAAATAGGGCCATGGGGCGTATTGACAGGCGCGGGAATGGGTTTTCCCCAGGTATCGCCGCCATCATCACTTAAAATGATCCACGAGCCAAGCCACTTCTCAACCAGATCATCGCTCCAGGTGGCAAAAGCTCTGCCCCAGGAATAAGGGCCGCTCTCAGCCTCGCGAGCTGTGTTGGTATACCAGCGCGTATCTGATGTGAACCAGCTGACGAGTAATTTCTCACCGCCCAGGCAGACAATCCCAGCATCGCGGTCATCGATCGGCGAATCATTGATCACGCGCGGCCAGCTCCAGGTCTTGCCGCCGTCATGGCTGATATTAATCACTGTTTTGCCCCATGGGCAGATGTGCTCAGTCCGCAGCCCCGAACTGGCGACTATAAGCGTGCCATCACCCGATCGGGCAACCGACGGCCACCCAAAGTAACCGAATCTCTCATCGGGCATCCTGCAAACTATCCCATGCTCCGCGTCGAGCACCTTAGACATAACCACTCTCCTTGACAAGCCGGCTTGTTCGTGCATAATATCACATGCAATCGCACACAATCAACCATTGAGGCTGAGCTGGTGTATCATAACGAATATCAGCTGGATAAGGAGCAAGAGAGTTGAATAATCATAATGAATTAAAATGGTACCAACGTCCGGTTCGCATGATGCGGCTGGATTATCTCGATGCGCTGGACAGGATGAAAGACGCGGATCTCGATGCGCTGGCTCGCAGTAAGCGCGATGAATGGCATATCAACTGCGAGTGGCTCGTCGGGACGCCGGGCATCGCCCCGGGGCTGGGGTATCTGACTACCTTTAACACAGAGGATTTTGAGAAATATCCCTCACTCGGCGATTTCGATATTATCAGAGAATATCTTCCCTATGCCAGGAAATATGGGATACATGTCCTTGCCTATCTCGATATGCACTGGTTCTCCTACGATTTCGCGGAGCACCACAAGGACTGGGAGCAGCTGACCAGCGATGGTATCCCCTACGGCAGGAAAAACCCTCTCTACGGTGACGGAACGACCTTCTGCGTGAATGGCGGCTGGAGAGATTGGTCGATCGATATAATCCGCGAGGTTATGAAAACCGGCATAGACGGAGTATTTCTCGATGGTCCGGTAATCTTCCCCGGCTGCTGCTACTGCGATGCCTGCAAGGAGCAGTTCAAATCGCGCTACGGCGTAGAGATTCCGCCGGCTGAAGATTGGTCTGACCCGAATTGGATTAAATTCGTGCAATTCAGGTCAGAATCGCTCGCAAGGTATCTTTCCGACTGCCGGGATTCGGTAAAATCGGTAAATCCTGAAGGGGTAATTTTCCTGAACGCAGGAAGCTGGCAGGCAAACACATGGAGATTCGCCCGCAGTATGGATTGTGTGGGACCTTATGAGGACTTCAACGGCGCTGAGGCTTTCTTCCATCCGGGTCCGTATGAGCATTACCCTCTGCCCTGGGCTCCGACCGGCAAGTATATGGCAGCGGGTGACAAGCCGGCTGTGGTCTTCAGCCATCATGCGCTCGGCGGCTGGCATTATATCCCACTATCAAAAGTCGAGGCTGCGCTTGCTGTCGTGCAGACAGTCGCATGCGGCGCGAATCCGTGGATAGCCGTGTTCGATTACGCTCTCGATCACAGCCGTGAAGAGGCAATCGAGCCTATAAAGGATACGCAGGGCTTCCTTGCCGATCACGAGGAATATTATACAGCCACTGAATCTCGCGCGGATATTGCACTGCTGAACTCCTCGCAAACCGGCACCTACTACATCTCCGCCTATAGCCAGTTCTACGGCAACCTCGGTTCCGGCAGAGAAGAAAATCTCGTCAGGGAGCAGGCCACAAGCGCACAGCCCGGGGATTGGAAGAAACGCAAGGAAATTTGTGAGCAGACCGTCGATCAATCGTATCTCGGTTACTTCCTCGCGCTCACCAGGTCTCATATCCCGTTCGACATAGTAATCGACGGCGATCTCACATCCGAAAAGCTCGCTAAATACCGCGTGCTGATCCTGCCGAACTCAGCCTGCCTCTCCGATTCACAGATCGAGGCTGTTCAAGCTTTCGTTCGCAACGGTGGGTCACTCATAGCCGAGTTTGAGACCGGCGTGTACGACGAGATCGGTCGCAAGAGAGACCAGAACCCTCTGCTTACGACGATGGGAGTCAAGAAGCTTGGAAATATGATGAGACCGGCGTCTTATGAGGAGTATATTCGGGTCAAACAGACTCATCCCGCGCTGGGCGAATTCATGCCCGGTCGATTGATCGCGCGTCCAACTTACAGCATCAAATGCGAAGCTGTTTCAGGCACATCGACCCCGTCGATATTTCTGGAAGAGATCGGAAATTCGTATCGATCGCTGGCAGGGGAATCGAGTAACCCGGCTATTATCATGAACTCCTATGGCGCCGGGCGAACCGTTTATCTGCCCTCGCTCGCGGGTGACTTCTACAACCGCTTCAGGCTGCCGGATTACGAGGAACTGATCGACAGCATAGTCAAATGGGCGCATGCAGATCCGCTCATGATTGAAATCGACTGCCCACCCACGGTGGAGGTAGAAGTGCGCCAAAAGAGCGAAACAGGCATGCTCCTGGTCCATCTCGTCAATAACACCGGAGATATGCAAAGACCCGTTACGGAGATCATTCCACTGCGCGATCTACGCATCAGGCTCAGATGCGATACGGCAAAAAGCGTGCGCGCTCTGCGAGCGGGAATCGATTTACCCAGCAGCTATGTTGATGGAGCTATGGAATTTATCGTGCCCGAGCTGGGGATCTACGAGTTGATAGCCATAGAACAATAACTGATAGGCACCGCAATTAACTAAGCGTCCAGGCGCTTTGGCAGGGTATGAAAATGAATCATCTGGTGTTGACGACTTTAATTCTGAGCACGGCTTGCTCTTTTACGCGCTCTGAAAGTGTAAGACTGACTTCGGTTGATGTCCGGCCTGTAACGGCCGGCATCAACCTCGTTCCAAACGGCGATTTCGAAGCAGCCGGCCCGGATGGATTTGCCGAGGGCTGGAAATGGGGAACTCGGTGGGAGGCGAATACATCCTGCATCTGGGATGAGACAACCAGCGTAAGCGGTCGCCGGTCGCTAAAGATCACGAACAGCAGTCCATTGGAATCACCGTATACCGGGCTTTTGTCGCTTGCGAAAGCCATTCACATCGAGCCCGGCAAGCCTTATACATTGAACGTGTGGATTAAATCGGAAGACCCCGGAGTTGCCTCGATAGTCGCCGGAGCCGGCTGGCGATATCGAATAACCATCCCCGCAACGGGCGGGAAGTGGATGCCGGTATCGATGACATGCCTGCTGGATGAAGCAGATAAGAACTTTGAAATTTTCCTGCAATCAGAAAGCCCGACGAAAGGTCTCTGGATCGATGATATCAAGCTCGAACCCGGCTCTACAGCCAACTATTCCAATCTTCCGGATACTGCGAATCACGACATTCAATTATGGCCTCAGAGCCGGAATGTAGAGATCATGGCGGATGGCGGGTTCAGCCTGCCATTCCTGATCCGCACCGACAAGGCTGTTTCCTGCGAAATCGAGGCGGGCCTGTCCGGGTCTAGTGAGCATATTTCGGATCGGCTGCAGATCGAACCCGGTAGATCGCAGGTCATGATCAACGGTTCCTCCACCGAAGCCGGCTACGGACCAAGAGTTATAACGCTGCGCCTCAGGGATGGTAAAAAGGAACTGGCTGCAGCCCGGACGCAAGTATGCTTCTATTCGCCCGGCTGCACAAGAGCAGGATTGCAGGCGCTAAAGCAGAGCCTGCCCGAAATCAAGTCCAGGATCGATCAGCTTAAATCACGCGGGCAGGATATCTCCTATCCCATGATCAGCTATACGGTCCTTGAGAACTTCGTGGGCTACGCACAAGAAGATGCCGGCAAAGGGGAGCTCAAGCGAGCTTCGGAAGCGCTGGCTGACATGGAATCCATTAAAAAGAATCTCGAACGGCAGCTTACCAGAGCCCTGGCAGGGAAGCTTACGCTGCCATCAGTACCCCGGTGGACCGGAGACACGCGTCCGGTAATAAAAAGCAGCTCATTTATAGCGCCGACTACTACACCAGGCAAACCTGATCGCGAGATACGGCCCGTTTTCTTCACCGGTTATGGCCATTTCAGCCAGGCGCGCGCGGATATGAATAAATTTCCCAATTATGGGATCAACATCATTCAAACCGAAATTGGGCCTTCGAGCACACTGCCCGCCGAAGATAAAGTAAACGATAAACCGGCGCAGGATCTGTTGGAGCTGCTGGAAAGGGGCAGGAAAGCCGGAGTTGCCGTGAACCTGCTGATCAGCCCGCATTATGTTCCACAGTGGGTGAGGGATAAGATCAACAGTAAGCCGGGCTCCAACGGATACAGCCTGCGGGATCCCATCAGCCAAGAGATGCTCAAACGGCACATCGCAGCGCTCATTACTCCGATTAAAGATCACCCCGCGCTTCACAGCATCTGCCTGGCCAATGAGCCGACATATTTCGGTGATGAGTCGGTATATGCTGTCGCTGACTGGCACGCCTGGCTTAGAAATCATCACGGCGACATCGATACGCTTAATTCCCGCTGGGGCGCCAGCTTCGCGAGCTTCGATGAGATCAAACTGCCTTACGCAAAAGGTGAGGATCCAAAGAAACCGATAGGCAGGTGGGTGGACTGCGTGCGCTGGAATCAGGAATTCCTCGCGAGCTGGTATCGGATGCTTGCCGATGCCCTCCATTCAGCTGCGCCCAGCTTGCCCGTTCACATGAAAGTCCAGACGCCTACCCTCCTGGGCCCGGCGGATGTGCAGATGGGCAACGATCCTTACCTTATCGGGTGTATAAACAATATCAACGGCAATGACAGCGTTAATTGGTACAGCTTCGGTGGTGGGGAGTTCGCGCAGAGCTGGATGACTAACGCCAGAGGTGAGGATCTGCAGAGATCGGTGAGCGATTCTCCTGTGTTCGATTCCGAAAACCATATAATCGGCGACCGCGAGATGAGATATTTCCCGGCGGAACCGGTGCGGGCCGCGCTGTGGCAGCAGGCAATCCACGGGCAGAGCGCGACGACGATCTGGGTCTGGGAGCGCACGTTCGACCGGATGAGCGACTTCTACGGAAGTATCATGCACAGGCCTGCGTGCGCGGAGGCTGTAGGCATTGTCAATTGTGACATGAACCGGGCTGCCAAAGAGATTACGGCTCTGCAGCAGGCGCCGGAGCAAGTGGCTATCCTGCACGATACAAGCGCGCTCATATACGATGGCGAGCGTTACGATACTTGCGCGAAAAATCTCTACATGGCGCTGGGCTTCTCCGGGCTAAAGATCGGTTTTATTACGGAGAGACAGCTCGAGGCTGGGATTTTGCCTGATGCGCCGGTAATTTTCGTTCCATCAGCCACTCATCTTTCAAATGCCGCGTTCCAAACCCTGCAGGGATACAGGGGACAAGTGGTATATGTCGGCAGCGGCGATATGCTCGGATACGATGAATATGATAAACCTCTAAAAGATCACATTATCGGCAGAGAGCTGTCCTATCGACCCGGCAGGACCAGCGCGCTCGATATCAGAAATGAGCTGCCGGCTATGCTGCCCGAACTTGGTGTGAACCCGCAGGTCGAGCTTCTGGATCGATCAGGCAAGCCTGTGTGGGGAGTCGAGTGGAAAACAGCCGGCACCTCCGAAGGTTTGATAGTAAACCTATGCAATTACCTCAATACGCCCGTAAGCTTTACGCTCTCAGTTTCCGGCAAGCAGGTGAAAGGGCTGGATATTCTAACCGGACACCAGGTTAACGGAGCAATTACTTTACAGCCGTTAGAAGTCGAGTTGCTCAGGGTACACTAACGGATGTGAGAAAATCAAGCGATCATGCGCAAATTGTACTGTAAACAAGCCATTTTACCCATTGACAATCAGGCAAACTGGTAGTATTATGCGGTAATTGTGCAGTATGCACAGCGTTCTCACATAGTGTAACATTACATTAAACTTCAGAGGATAGGTGGTATCAATGAAACGCAATCGGACTGGTTTCACCCTGATCGAGCTTTTGGTCGTGATTGCAATTATCGCGATCCTGGCGGCTATTCTGTTCCCGGTCATATCTTCAGCCAAAGAACGCGGTAGACAGGCGCGATGTCTCAATAACCTAAAGCAGTTGATGACCGGCGTGCGCGAATACTGCGACGACAACAATGGCGTTATGCCGTTCTGCCTTGAAGAGGGCACAGGTAAACCCGATTGGACAGGATGCGTAACGTGCGGCCAGTCGAATTATGACATAACAAAGGGCGGTCTCTGGAAATACGTGCGGAACAGGAATGTTTACAAGTGCCCGACGGACAGCAATTACAGAGATAGAATCTGGCCGGTTTCTTACTCCATGAATTTCGCGATGGGATGTGTAAGGAGCGCGTCTACCACCGATCCCAGGCGCTGCTTGATCCTCGATACCGAATCAGCCGGACGCAGCGCTAAGGTGCTGATACTTATTCACGAGGGGCATAAGAGCATCAACGACGGTTACTTCGCGTGGGGAAATAACTGGGACCTGCCCAGCGATGTCCATTACGATGGAACGACCGTTGTTTATGCTGATTGCCACGCCGCATGGAGAAGCTACAAGCAACTGATAGCGGAGATGAACAGCAGGCAGTGGCTCAGTAATTCACTCTATTATGCTCATTAGATTCTGATATTGGTGAAATATGAGTCCATATGCGGCATAAACGTGCACGCGCATCGCAGATCGCATCGCTCAAGAAGGCAAATTCCCCCCATTTGTCGAAGTGTAAAGCGAGTAGCAAACCCCACCAGTTGCGATCTGGGTGCGCGTGCAGCGTGTACAATGTTATGTAAAGGAGCATTACTCGAATGCGAAAGGCGATCCCTGAACCGGAGTCAGTGGTAGTGGTCTCTTCTACGCCCGAACATCCTGATAATGGACAGGCGGATATCGTTCGCCTGGCGAACGGGGATCTGCTGCTTGCTTATGGACAGTGGAATCGCAGCAATGGCATCACCGAGCTAAATCCCGCGGAAATTCGCTGCCTGACATCCCCGGATGGCGGTATGACGTGGGGTAATGACAGCATCCTCCTGCCCAATGAAGGCGGAGTCGGTACATTTTCGGTGTCCCTGCTGAGGCTTCAGCGCGGCGACATACTTATCTGCTACGGCGTAAAGGAGTCGCTTGAGGCGCGCAATGTGTATTTCCGCAGATCGGGTGATGAGTGTAAAACCTGGAGCCCACGCGTAAAGCTCGAAGTGCCGGCGTGGTATTCGGGTTATACGGGGATCAGCAATAACAGGCTGGTCCAGCTCAAAAGCGGCCGTATTCTTGCCCCCGCGTGGGCCGGATGGGCTAAAGATCGCACAATCCTCGGTTTCGCCGCTTACTCCGATGATAATGGTAAAACCTGGCGGAAAAGCGAGGATGTGGACATCAGAATGATCGATCCATCAAACAAATACGGCGCTGACGATCCCGCGGTCATCGAGCTTAGCGACGGCAGAGTGATGATGTTCATTCGTAACACCCTCGGATACATCGCGAAATCCTACTCCAAAGACCAGGGTATCACGTGGACACGCCCTGTTCTCGTACGTGAACTCGAAGCGCCGGACGCGCCAGCCAGTATCGCTCGAATCCCGGCGACAGGCGACCTGCTCCTCATCTGGAACCGCAGCCGGACTGAAAGACGCCCCCTATGCTCAGCGATCTCGAAAAACGAGGGCAAGACATGGGGATACGTGCGCACAATCGATGAAAGCCGCTGTGCTTATGCCAGTATCACCCCTTTAGATGACAAGATTCTTCTAACCTATTGGTCATATAAACATCCCGAAGCCGACTCCAAATCGGGGACCACGCTCAAGCTCAAGTCCATAGACTACCGGTGGTTCTACAAGGACTAAACCCGGCTATAGCATTGAGCTTGCCATAACACCCACATTCGCACATTCTCTGTTCTTCAGCCAGCGAATTCCCAGCCTCCACCTCATTTCCAATAGGCAGACATGTGCGTATATCCACAAATTTACCGACCTCATATGTGCGACTGTGATGTTCAGCACTATTTTTTGCACAAATCAGCACTTTTATCCTTGACAATACGGACATTGCATGGTAAATCTCTATATGACAGGCGAGCCAGGCAGCTACGATGTACACCTGGTTCCCTATCATGTGGCCGGATATTGTAATAGCGGGGAATGTCACCCCGTTAAATCGGGGTGGCGATACCCCGCGGAAAATGCAACGCGGAGGACTCCTTAACGAGCCCCTGCGTACAAATCGACAAGGAGCGGGCAGGACCATTCCGTCTTGCATGTGTGGGCATTAACGAGTGGTAACCGCGGCAGGTTGTAGATAATCAATAATCAATCATACAAGCTGCTGATCGCGAATCATGGAAAGGGGAGACAAAGAATGCAGAAGAAGTGGATTGTATTTATGGCTATTGCCTGTATTTGCGCAATGTCGGCAGCATCACAAGCGCAATTACCATCAGGCAACTGGCCAAAGGCAGGACATGACTACTACAACAGCAACCATAGCCCTGCAACCGCAATCGCCAGACCGGTCCCAAGGATAACCACGATCAACTCCGGCCGGGTTTGGAGAGATGCGACTATCAACGGCATCGTGATCGACCCGGACGGCAATGTCTACGTGACAGATGACTACAGCGCCAATGTCATAAAGATCAGCCCTGCCGGTACGCAGATCTGGGACGCCAGCGCTCAAACCCCGGTCTTGCCGGATGCCAGCGCCTCCTATGTTTATAACGGTCCGACACTCTTTAGCGATGGAACCAACAAATACATCCTGCTCGGTCCGTTATCCGGCGGCACTCCCGAAGGCAGAGCCATATACTTCCTGAATCCCGATACCGGTCAACTGGTAAAAACCAGCGGTTTCATGACCGACCTGTGGTCGCTGGATGTGAATTACACTCCCACCACCGCCGGTTTGATCTCACTCAGCAATCCGGCTGTCGGCCCTGATGGAACGATTTACACTACTAATCTCCGAACTTCCTATTATGACCCCATCGGGCCTTTGTTCGCTTTCAATCCGTCAGATGCCTCGCGCAAGTGGTGTAACATTACCGCCAAGAACACCGGCTATGGCTGGGGAGACGCTTGGGGAACACCTGCGGTGAAGCAGGGAACGGATGGAAAGAACATTATCTACGTAGCCGGTGGACTCTGGTACGAGGCTGCCAATAACGGCGATCATCCAACAATCGCGGCTTATGTAGATGAGGGCAACGGGGTTCAGCCTACGCTGCTTTGGAAGAAGAAATTCGATGATGGAACGGACAGCGCATTTGTCACTTCCCACCCCGTTCTTTCCGACGACGGCTCTACGCTTTATATAGCGGGCAGGGAAAGATGGCCTCAGCGGCGCCAGAATACAAGCGTAACATCAACCGATGTTCCTAACGGAACACTCTTCGCATTCGATGCTACTACGGGCGCTAAGAAGTGGAGAATTATTACTGGTGGCCGCCACGCATTTTCACCGACACTTGGCCCCAATAACATGATCTATCTCAGCGGCGGCATATACCGATCAGGCACGACGCAGTCCGACATTAAACCGGTCGTTACCGCGGGTAAAGTCATCGCGGTTCAGGACAATGGTTCATCAGCTACCATCAAATGGACCCTGAACCTGCCTGACGACGAAGTCAGCGATACTACAAATGTGGTGACTATCAGCACCAATCCTACCGTGATGTATGTAGGAAGCGGCAACGGCCGGCTCTACTGCATCCGCGACGATGGTGATCGCGCTAAAATTCTATGGACCTACCAGGCATACCCGCTGAATTACACCGGAATAACCAGTAGAGTCCGTGGTTTTGCTCCTGCCAATCTGTCACTGGCAGATGACGGAACGGTCTACACTGTATGGCGCAACTACCTGTATGCATTCCCTCCGGGATTCGATCCCAGCAAGCCGGAAGGTATCAGTGGATACGTGAAGGATACCGCCGGAAATCCGATAGCGGGCGCATGGGTAGCCGCATCGATATCCACAACTCCCCTGGACGACAACGCCAACAGGATATGGACCAGGACCGATTCTAATGGTTACTACCAGATGAGCCTTTCAGATGCTCTTGGCCACACCTATCCCGCAACATATTATATCGCCGCCAGCGCGGTTGGATATGGCGCCAGCGACAATCAAACGGTGACATACAATGCCTCGGAAGATCTGGCGAACTCAGACACGAGGAACTTCACCCTGAGCCCAGCCAAGTATAACTGGGCTTTCATGGCTAATGCCACTACAAATAATGCCAACACCGACGCCAACCTGGCTGCAAGCAAAGCCGTTGACGGGCTCGCTACCGGCGACACCGCGACCAGGTTCGCCTCGGCAAGCGCAAACGCCTACCTCCAGATAGACCTTGGTACCCCCCGAACAATCAGCGAAGCCGCTATCTACTGGTGGTATGATTACGCGAAGGCTTATACGCTGGACTACAGCACGGACGGCATTACCTGGCATCCAGGCGCAGAGCTCTATTCCACTACGACAGGCAATGGCGGATTCCCGGTGGAATGGTGTCCGGCGGAACTCTTACGCGACCCCAACAGCGGCTACACCGGCTGGGATCTCTGGGGGCCTGGTGGAACAAAGACAGGCCTTGATGTAATTAAGTTCGCTCCTACGACCGCTCAATATTGGCGAGTGACCTATACCTCAGCCAGCAACTCATGGTCGATCCGCAACAACTATCCCGCCGCCGTAACGGTTGCAACCGGTATTAATGCTCAGGTTCCTTATGCGGCGCCTTATGCATCGATATCCGAGATTGAACTCCGCGACGCGACACTACCGGCGCTTCCACCTACAATTGGCAGCGCCAGGCAGATCCCCGATGGCGCCGGCGCAAAGGTCGACAGCGCGATTATCACCGCCGTTCCGGGCGCGGGCGTTCCCGCGAATAACATTTTCATCGAATCGACGGATCGCAGCGCTGGTATACGTGTGGACGTAAGCGGCATCAGCGGCCTGGACATGACAAAGATCGGTTTCGGTGATAAAGTATCGGTCAGCGGCAAGGTGTGGACAAATGCTGACGGTGAAAAATACATCGCCGCCGCCATATTGAACCGTGCCGCGGACGGAGCCGGATGTGATGTTCCTATCGAGCCGGTCGGCATAAACAACAGGGATGCCGAAGCAGCAAGCGCGCAGGGTCTGTTCGTCAAGACCTGGGGTAAGGTCAGCGCGACCGACTCCAGCAGCTTCACCATCAGCGATGGAAGCGCTGTTCCCATTAAAGTGCTCTGTGGCGGTCTTACCAAGCCTGAGGTAGACAGCGTGGTTAGAGTTCGTGGTGTTGCCGGAAAGGATGCCTCAGGACCTGTGCTCTATATGAGAAATGAGCAGGTGGACTGGACTACAGGTGATACGACATTCCAGCCCAAGGCATTCCCGGGCGCATACAAATACCCGGAGGACTTCCTTATACTGGGGCCGTTCTCCGACGAACACTCCACTACCCAAAGCTACCGCATATATGCCGACTTCATCGCGAACAATAGCACGAGCGGCATCAATGAGCTAAACCTGGCTTTGACTGCGCCGCCGACTCTGGGTGGCACGCTGGCAGGCAAGACCTGGACTCGCAGCGCTGGTGTGGGTGGTCATGTGGCTATCAGCAACGCCCCCGACAACTGCACATACTATGCCCATATCTGGGTTTATTCACCTCAATCCATAACGGCTGGAATGAGGCTTGGCAGTGATGACTCCGCCACTGTCATCGTCTACAATCAGACCGTAGCATCACTTTCAGGCGGCAGCGCGGCAAGCCTTATAAGCAGTCCTGTAGCCATTCAGACAAGTGAGCAGTGGGGTCGTGACTTCTCTGACTATGTTCCTCTGGACCAGGGATGGAACAGCATACTGGTTAAGTTCGAGCATGGCACCGGCCCCTGCGCGTTCGACATTCAGTTTGTCGACCCGCAGTGGTATGGGAATCCCGGCTATGGCGCGGTTGCTCCGCTTGCAGGTCTTGGTTACCTGCTGGAGAAGCCGGCACAGTAGCTGATAAGCAACAAACAGGGCTGGGTGATCTCTCAGCTCTAAATGGTAATACTAATGGGGCCGGATGCCGGCCCCATTTTAATATCGGGCATCTTTAGGCATGGAGGACTGATGTGATAAGTAGCGGGTATAGGCTGACGGCGCTGCTGGTGCTCTGCGGTTTGCTGTTCGCCGGAGCGTATGCATCCGAATCTGAAAGGAATAAATTTCAAATGGAAAATACCCCAAAACCAGAATCGATGATCGTGGTACCGGCCACACCGGAACATTCACGTAATGGTGAAGGTGATATTATCCGCCTGAGGGATGGCAGCCTGCTCCTTGCGTGCGGTCGATGGGGCAAGGGTGGAGGCGATTTCGATGCCGCTGAAGTTTGGTGCAAAACCTCGAGAGACGGCGGTAAAACCTGGGGCAATGAACGCGTGCTTGTGCCTAACGAGGGAAAGATCACGACTTTTTCAGTCTCCCTGCTCCGGCTCCACAACGGCGAGATATTGATGGCTTACCTTGTGAAAGACTCGCATGAAGACTGTTCCATCTTCTTCCGCAAATCCAGCGATGAGTGCAAAACCTGGAGCCCTCGAGTCAAGTTTATGCCACCGGCGGGGTTCTCCAAATACACCGGAATGAACAACAACCGGCTCATCCAGCTTAAGGACGGTCGAATCCTTGCGCCTGTATTTGGCGGCGATTATATGAAGGGGCAGCCTTTTGTTGATTTTACAATCTACTCGGACGATGATGGCAAGACCTGGCACAAGAGCAGCGATGTGGATATCCGAACGCTTAACCCATCCGACAAGCAGGGCGCACAGGAACCCGCGGTGATAGAGCTAAAGGATGGCGGGGTTATGATGATCATCCGCAATGACCTGGGTTATATCGCCCGAAGCTACTCCAGCGATCGCGGGCAGACCTGGAGCAAACCCGAACTCATTAAAGAGCTCGAAGCTCCCCTCGCTCCCGCAAGCATCACCAGACTGCCACAAACCGGAGATCTTCTCCTCGTTTGGAATCATAATAAATCCGCTCGCCGCCCTCTTAATTCAGCTATCTCCAGAGATGACGGCCGCACATGGGAGAACATCCGCGTTATCGATGATGGACAGGCGAGCAGTTGGGGCTTTGCTTACACAAGCATAACGCCTGTCGAGGATAGAGTTCTCCTGACATATTGGGCAGGCGACGCTGCTAACCTGAAATTGACATCGATAGATTATAGATGGTTCTACGCAAAGGATTGATACAATGAGCTTAATTCCCGAATTAAAGATCGTAGCCGAAACACCGAGTAAGCTGCCGGCTGTGCAGTGCCGAAGAATGCTGGTTGGCCCGGGCGTTAATGAGCCGAACCCATTCCCCGGCTACAACGGCTTTGTGGGATGGGAGGCCGTAACCAGGCTCAAAAGCGGAACATGGCTGGTCACATTCAACGCCGGTTACTGGCATGCCTCTCCGCCGGTGCAACAGATTTTCAATAATGCTCTCCCCTGGATCGTTAAGGCGCCAACCGGCGGGCGGGCGATGATCATCCGGTCTACCGATGAAGGTGTCACATGGAGCCACCCGGAAACGCTCGTTGATACACCTGAAGACGACAGGCACCCCAGTATCATCGAGCTCCCCGACGGCTCTCTCATCTGCACATTCTTCACCTATAATGAAGAACGGAACTCAGAAGGCGAGATTGCACGAAGCGATGCAAGGACTCACATAATTCGTTCGACAGACAGTGGACTCACGTGGAGCGATCCGGAGCGCCTCAACACAGGGTTTACCAGAGACGCAACGGATGGGCCGATCATCATCCTGAACGACGGATCGATGCTGCTCGCTATATATGGAAAAAATGAATCGGATGAGCATTATAAGCTGGGAGTTATGCGCTCCACCGATTGCGGCAGGACGTGGAAAATGCTCTCAACTATCGAGACTGATCATTCTCTCGAAGAGCCGGGCATCGCACAACTTCCAAATGGGCGCCTGGTAATGATCGCCCGTCCCTGGGCTGATGTTTGCTTTTCCGATGACGGCGGAAACACCTGGACCAAACCCACGCCGATTTGCATGGGTAAGCTGAGTATTTTCGCCTGCAATCTCCTTTGCCTCGAAAACGGAATACTCCTGTGCATTCACGGCAACTATGGCACTTATGGCGGTCTCTATGCTATACTCAGCGCAGACGGCGGCCGGACCTGGCTCTCCCCTTCACGTAAATACGGATTTGCCGTAGACACCACGGTCTATGGCTACGCGCATCCGATAATACTCCCGGACGGCTCGATATTCGCGGTTTATATCGATAACCAGGGTATAAGAATGGACCAGGTGGAGCGCGAGGCGGTGTGGGGCGTAAGAATGCGGGTGCGCGAAGATCTATCAGGCATTGAGATGCTGCCCGCGCCGGGCGTTCGCATGCCATAATTATGATGAGGGAACTTATGCATAAAGCACTTCTTTGTCTGGCAACGATCAGCCTGTTGGCTGCGGCATCCAGCCTACCCGCTATGACAATAACGTCGGATGCGCCTGGAAATATCTTCGTGGCAGGTAAGCCGGTCGAATTGTCACTTAAGGATGCGCAGGGCGCCGCCGGCTATGAGCTTGTGGATTACTTCGGCAATAAAATCTCGAGCGGTACTGCATCTGGGTCTATCAACCTCGGCGTGCTGAAGCCGGGATGGTATGAGTTGAATTGCAAGGACACGGTATCTGAAACATCGGCTTCGATAGGTGTTCTTATTGATCGAGGCAAAGCAGCTTTGCCAATGGATGGCAGGATTTGCACGGACGTGGCGGCTGCGTGGCTGGTGGACGGCAGCAGCTATAAAACCGTCACCAGGATGATCCGGTTAGCCGGCATTCCCTGGGTCCGCGAGAGGCTCTCATGGAGCGGCACTCAATCCCAAAACAGCAGTGATATTAACTGGGGGAAATATCAAACCGTCGCTGACGCATACGCTGCCGAAGGCATACATATCTACCAGATCTGGCATGATTCGCCGGAATGGAGCCATCCGGGAAGGAAAGGCAATGTGTGCCCCGACGATCTTCGAGATGTGTATAAATTCGTCCGTTCGGCTTCGGAGCATTTCTCTCATCAGATACAGGCGTGGGAAGTGTGGAACGAGCCGGACATCGGGTTCTGGCCCGATATGAGTGATCGTTATTCGGCGCTGCTTAAGGCTGCATATCTCGGGATCAAGGACGGCAACCCGAGGGCAATGGTGCTGCAGGGCTCGATGTGCAGAGGTGTGAGTCAGTTTTCGAAGAACCTTTATGAGTGCGGATCCTCCAACTATTTCGATGTCTTCAACTGGCACATATACGCGAAACCGTCGATCTACCCGGGCGCGCTCGCTTCTCACCTCGATCTGCTAAAGAACTACCAGTCAAACAGCCGTCCTGTGTGGCTGAGCGAGGCGGGGATAAGGCTGGATGGAACCGAGGGACCGAGAAAGCGGGTGCTGAATGAGCAGAACCGGCATGCCCAGTGCCAGTTCGTTCCACGGTGGGCTGCGATGTCGCTTGCCGGCGGCACGGATAAAAGCTTCTTCTTTGTACTCCCCGATTATACCTAGGGCACGGTGCAGTGGGGAGCGCTTCAGCCCGATCTGACGCCGTATCCGTCGTTTGTTGCGCTTTCAGCCGCGGCGAACATAATCGGACAATCGACATACAAAGGTGAGTATAAGCCCGATGGGTCCAAGGCAACGGCTCAAATTTTTTCGACGCCGAAGGGCAATGTGCTCGTTGCCTGGTCCGATAATGAATCAGAGCTCACTGTCCCCACCGATAAACACAGCGTGCGGGTTGCGAACATTTTCGGCGAAGAAAGCAGCCTTAGATCGGAAAACGGGGCGGTGAAAGTCAAAATCGGTCCCGACGCGGTGTATCTGATCGATATCGGTAATGCAATTGTAAAGGATGCAATTGGTAAACCCAGGCAGATCGGCAAACAGCCCAGGCTGAACCCATCGCATGTGATCCTCGAGGGTTATGCCGGTTTATCGGGGCTCAAGGATGCGGATGCTTATCAGATCAACGACGATAAAGCTTTCGACTACACTGTCCACATCTACAATTTCAACACCGTCGCTGTCGAGGGCAGCGTAGAAGTGGCGGCGCCGCAGGGCTGGAAAGTCTACAATGCAAAGCGCCGGGTTACTATCGATCCGATGGGACGGCAGGTAATTACATTCCGCGTGCTGCCTGGTCTTCCAGCCACGGGGGCATATAAACTCACGGTTCGCGGCGAATTCGCGGGCGAGAACGTTGATCCCTGCGTGAGCATGTTCAGCTTCGACCTGGCTAAAATAACGCCGGTGCGGCACGAAGCGCTGGACTGGGCGAATGACGCAAGCCGCTGGAAGCGCGAGGCAGCCCAGGGCTGCGCCTTATCGCTCACTAATTCAACTCCCGGCACGCTGCGTTTCGACGCTAAATTCGCTGATAACATCGACAGGTGGGCGTATCCTGTTCTACAGTTCAATAAGCCGGTGGATATGTCCCACTACGAAGGGCTGGCATTCGATCTCAATGTACCGGAAGAGAGCAACGCATCGTTGGTCCGCGTTATGTTTGTCGAGACAAGCGGGGCTCATTATATAGGCACAACCGTTCCCACAGCCGGAAAGCGCCGTATCGTTTTCATGTTCCGAAACCTGGAACGCCTCGATCACATGGGAATCGACCCGAACGGGCATTTCGATCCGGATGCAATAGCTGCAGTAAAACTCGGCTGCAACGCGGGGCGTAACTACCTGGTTTTCGAAGCGTCGAATTTCGAGCTGGTGAGTTTCAAGTCTCAATTCCGAGCTTCTTCCTTAGAAGCCTGTTCTTTTTGATAAACTTTTCGAGCTTCGTCCTTATCCGCTTTGGCTCGACACCCATCTTGGTGCAAGTCAACTGGCAGCTGGTATTCCTGCCCAGGCGCATTTCCATCCAGGCATTCGTGCTTTGCTCGTCGCATATCATGGCGGCATCAACGCTAATTAACCACTGATCAATCACTATGCACCCTCCTGACCGCATACCGAGCAGGTTGTTCCGGATATAGTCTCGGTCTGTTCCAATCGCACGCGAACGAGAAGATCATTGAGAGCTCCTCTGGGCGTCGGATGCTCAGGCAGCGCGGTCTTTTCGTATGCATCATCAAACTGCTTGTGCAGTTCTAGCCGCCAGAAATCGATCTCCTCCCACAGCGCCTCTCCCCGAATATCCTGGCGCTATCCACATCCGGTGCAGTAGTCTAGTCCATCGAGCTCAGCAAAAGCATTCTTGAGCCCGCACACGGGACATGTTGTGGGCAGCTCATCCGGCTTTTCCTATTCATTAGGAATCGTGGCATGAACACTCTCGTGACTGCTACGCAGCACCTCTCGCAGCCCTGCGGGCCACTGCCGGTCAAGGACTGTCATGTTCGCCACGCAGAGAACGAAAATGGCAAAAAACGCCATTTTCGAAGGAGCTGGTACCCGGCAGGCAGCAACAGCCATATTGTTTCGCACTCCCCTCAAAATCCATCATCTTCACAAGCGGCCCTACCAGCAAGGATCGCATGGCTATACGGTTCAGAAGCCAGAGTCTTGGCTCTATTATGATGTGTATAATCCTGATCAGTGTCCAGCGGCAGGGTGAAGAAATTAGAGGTAGCAGGAACAGTGAAATTCGGGCTGCTATTTTAAGCGGCAAGTCCAGGCTTCGGTGGAATATTTTTCTGCCGCGAGATCCGCGGCGCAGCTCAGTTCGCGGGTGGTGAGGTCAGCCTGCTGTAAAGGCTGCGCCAGAGCGATATTGAATCCCTTAATAAGAGCCTGGCTGATTTCATCGGGTGATTTTTGAGCCAGAAGATGCTCCCGATAAGGCTTTGCGGGGCGACCGAAGACCCGGGTAACATCGAACGAAGGAGCCGCGCGGGGGATCGAGCCTTGTTCGAGGAGCGCACCCCATCTGCGGACCTGCGCGGAGCCGACAACTTTCTCATTCCCCACCCTCACATCGCATTCGGCTACATGCGCGAAACAATCCGCGCTCATTTCCGATTGCGCAATAGCGCGTTCCGGTCCAATTTCCGCTTCGATACCGAGCGACCGCAGCCCCTCCACAATTCCGCCCATCAGCCACCGATGGCTCGCAATTACGCTTCCACACCCCTCGGGCAGATCGCTCTCGCCAAGCGCGATGCTGAAAGTGACATCCGTCCCGTGGATCACCGCGCGCCCCCCGGTAATTCTTCTCACAATCTCGATTCCCGCCTCACGGCAATATTCAAGGTCGAGCCTGGCAGGAGTTACCGGCTGCAGATAACCCAGCGAGATCGAGGGCTTCAGCCAGCTATAGATGCGGAGCGTAGGCGGAGCGCAGCTTTCCGCACATGACTTCAGGATCGCTTCATCCACAGCCATGTTCTCAGCCGCGCCCCGTGGTTTATCGATGATCAGTCGCCAAGGCCGCAATATCGCAACTCCGGTTTCCGAGCCGCGGCTGCCTCGTCGAGCCGGCTGACCTGAGTATCATGCGGAGCCAAATGTATTATCTCCGGCTCGGTCTCAGCCTCGCGCGCGATCTGAAGCATAGCGTCGGCGAACGCATCGAGTGTCTCTTTGCTCTCGGTCTCCGTCGGCTCGATCATCAGCGCCTCCGGGACGATAAGCGGGAAGTAGATCGTCGGCGGGTGGAACCCGAAATCGATCAAGCGCTTGGCGATATCCAGCGCCTTGACGCCGAACTCCTTCTGCCTGGACGCGGACGCGACAAACTCGTGCATGCACCGGTTGCCGTAAGGCACATCATACGCCGATCCGACCTTACTGAGCACATAATTAGCGTTCAAAACAGCATTCTCGCTCACGGCTTTCAGCCCATCGGCGCCGAGCGTAAGAATATAGGCATAAGCTCTCAGAATAATGCCGATATTACCGTAAAACCCGTGCACCCGCCCGATCGAATCGGGCCTGTCGAAATCGAGGAAATACAGATCGCCCCGAATACCGACATTCGGCACCGGCAGATACGGCTCGAGATACTTCTTCACAGCCACCGGCCCCGAACCCGGACCTCCACCGCCATGCGGGGTCGAAAAGGTCTTATGCAGGTTCAAATGCATCGCGTCGAAGCCGTTATCTCCCGGCCGATACCAGCCCATAATCGCGTTTGTGTTCGCGCCGTCACAATAGAGCAGCGCGCCGGCATCGTGCACCATCTTCGAGATCTCTTCGATATGAGCCTCAAATAGACCGAGCGTATTCGGGTTCGTAAGCATCACCGCGGCGGTCTCATCCGAAAGCTCCGATCTCAACGCATCGAGGTCAACGAGCCCATCCGGCCCCGACGGCACCTTCAAAATGCTATAACCGCATCGCGCAGCCGTGGCGGGATTGGTGCCATGGGAAGAATCAGGGACTATGACCACGTGCCGATGCCCCTGCCCGGTCTTCTCGTGATGGCGCTTGAATACCATCATCGCGGTGAACTCGCCCTGCGCTCCGGCGCTTGGCTGAAGCGTGACCGCGTCGAGTCCCGTAATCGCCTTGATCATCTCCTGGGTCTCATAGAGCACCTGCAGCATGCCCTGGACCAGCGATTCATCCTGGAACGGGTGCAGCTTCGTAAACCCGGACAGCGACGCGATCTCTTCGTTTATCTTTGGGTTATATTTCATCGTACACGAGCCGAGGGGATAGAACCCGGCGTCCACGCTGTAGTTCCCCATCGAAAGCCTGGTAAAATGCCGGATCACATCCGGCTGGCTGAGTTCCGGCAGAGGAAGATCCGCTCGAAGGTTATCAGCGCCGATATAATTTTCAACCGGACACGAGGGCACATCCACCGGCGGCAGATTCACGCCCGTGCGGCCCGGTTTACTGTATTCGAATATGGTCTTTTCGGTGCTCACTGGGCCAGCCCTCCTATAAGCTCATCGATTTCCTCGCGGGTCCGCTTCTCCGTCACACAAACGAGCATATACTCCGCAAGCTCCGGGTAAAACCTGCCAAGGTCGAGCCCACCGATTATGCCCCTCTCCAAAAGCCGCTCGTTCACCTCAGCGACGGGCCTCGGGCACTTTACAACGAACTCCTTAAAGAACTTCACGCCGAACGGGATTTCATAGCCCGGCAGCTTCGAAATCGCTTCAGCAGCATAGTGCGATTTCTGTAAGCACAGCTCCGCGATCCCCTTCAAGCCCGTCTTACCGAGCGTCGAGAGATAAACAGTCGCCGCAAGAGCGCACAAGCCCTGGTTCGTGCATATATTCGATGTAGCCTTCTCGCGGCGGATGTGCTGCTCGCGGGTCTGGAGGGTAAGCACGTAACCGCGCCTGCCCTGGGTGTCGGTCGTCGCGCCGACCAGCCTGCCCGGCATCTGCCGGACATACTGCTGCTTACAGGTAAAAAGTCCCAACAACGGACCGCCGTATTGCGTTGGTATCCCCATTGGCTGCCCTTCGCCTACGGCGATATCCGCGCCGAACTTTCCCGGCGGCTTGAGTAAACCAAGCGAAATCGGGTCGAAGGATACAACAAATAGCGCTCCTTTGGAATGTGCAAGCGCTTCAACCTCCGCAAGCGACTCAATGGCTCCGAAGAAATTAGGATTCTGCACGATAACGCAAGCGGTGTTCTCGTTCACGAACTCACTCAGACGCGCCATGTCCGTAACGATCCCGCCGCAGCCTTCTTCGATCAGCTTATGACCGGAAGCCCACGCGTAGGTGCGCATCGTCTCGCGATACCAGGGGTGAACGCAGTTCGACACGACCCACTCGCCCCTGCCGGTAATGCTCGAAGCCATCAGCGCGGCTTCGGCAAGAGCGGTCGCGCCGTCATACATCGAAGCGTTGGCGACATCCATCCCCGTCAGTTCGCAGATCAGGGTCTGGAATTCGTAAATGGACTGCAGAGTCCCCTGGCTGACTTCGGGCTGGTATGGAGTGTAGGAAGTGTAAAACTCCGATCTTGCCGTAATAGCCGGAACGGTGGAGGGGATATAATGATCGTAGATCCCAGCTCCCAAAAAACTGGGGTAGTCATCGATATTAGTATTTGTATCCGCAAGGCAGGCGGCATGTCTCCGGAGATCGATCTCGCTGAGCGGGCCGGGCACGTCGAGTTTCCCGCGCATGTGCAGCTCCGCGGGTATTTGCTCGAACAGCTCGTCCACGCCGGCAGCTCCAATCGATTCCAGCATCCGGCGCCTGTCCGCGTCTGTATTCGGTATATATGGCAATTCTAGTGCTCCTTCAGGATACCCTCGTAGTCTTCAGCGCTCATCAGTTCATTAAGCTCGCTGGGGTCGGACATTTTAATCTTAATCATCCATCCCTGGTCGTAGGGGCTTTCGTTGACGAACTGAGGCGAGTCGGCGAGGTCGGGGTTGATCTCGATAACCTCACCGCTCACGGGGGCCATCAAATCTGATACGGTTTTATACGATTCGATGGTGCCGAGCGCATCTCCCTTGCGGAACTTCGAGCCTGCCTGAGGAAGCTCAAGAAAGACAATTTCGCCCAACTCAGACTGCGCGTAATCAGTCACACCTATGGTTGCGACATCGCCCTCTGCATTAATCCATTCATGCGTTCTACTGTACTTCAGATCTGTGGGATTCACGACTGAACTCTCCTTGGGAAACGGCGGCTGTGCCGTTTATTACATGGAGCGGCAGCATCGCCGCTCATACACAGTTGTATCACCGCTTATGATCACTTATAAAACGGCATCGGAACGATTCTGCATTTGCAGGTCCTTCCGCCCGTGATTACATTGACTTCGGTCCCGGCTGCCGAATATTCCCGGTCCACATAAGCCATCGCTATTCCCTTACCGAGCGTAGGGGAAAATGTCCCGCTGGTGATCTCGCCGATCTTATTTCCATTCACACTCACCTCGCACTCATGCCGGGGAATGCAGCGATCGATAGCTTCGATGCCGATAAGGACCTGCTTCGTCCCCATCTCCTTAGCCTTAAGAATCGCCTCCCTGCCCACAAACTCGCCCTTCGATGGTTTTACTACCCACATTAACCTGGCGGAAACCGGGTTCGTGGATCGTGTAAGCTCATGGCCGTAGAGGGGATATGCGGGCTCGAGCCGGAGCACATCGCGCGCCCCGAGGCCGATAGGTTCGGCTCCAAGCGGCTTACCCGCATCCAGTATCGCATTCCAGAGCGCCGCGGCATCGGCATTAGAGGCGAGCAGTTCGAACCCGTCCTCACCCGTATAACCCGTGTGCGCTATGCCGCAATCGATACCGGCGATCTTGCCACGCGCAATATGAAATCTACCAATAGCGCTCAGATCGATATCCGAAATCGACTGTAAAAGCTCTTCCGCCTTCGGTCCCTGCACCGCGATAAGCGCGGTATCATCCGACTTGTTAGTAAGCTCCGCGCCCATCGTGTTATGCGATGATATCCACTCGAAATCGATATCGATATTCGATGCGTTCACAATCAGCAGGTAAAGCTCGGGTTCGAGGCGATATACTATGAGGTCGTCGATCACTCCACCCTCAGGCGTGCATAAAAGAGAATATTGTGCCTGGCCGATTTCGAGCGCGGAGACATCGTTAGTGGTGACATACTGAACAAGCTCCAGCGCATTCGGACCCGCAGCCGTAAACTCGCCCATATGCGAAATATCGAAAATTCCGACCGCCGAGCGCACAACGCCGACTTCGTGAGCGATACCCGCATACTGCAGCGGCATCTCCCAGCCCGCGAACTCGGTCATCTTCGCGCCAAGCCGTATATGCTCTTCGTAGAGTGGCGTCTTCATCCGTTATAGCCCCGTACAAAGGAATAGACGGGATACTGCTCCTGCCATGTAGCGATTTCCCGTCGTTACAATATAAGTTACACCTTCCGACCGGTACCTGTCAAGAGAACTTAAAGTCGCACGCTACTTATCAACCGCTGATGCAGCCCGGCTCTTCTTCATTACCAGCATGATCTCCATCTCATCGAGCTCAATCTGCCGGCGGCCCCAGTTCCCCGCGGTTCCACCCCACACGCTTTTTACCTCGAACCCCGCAAGCCGCGCGAGTAGAACGAGTTCGGTCGGGACATAGCCCCGCTCCCTGACTACCACACTCATCTTACCCTCGGGAGTATCCCAGCCCATCGTGTAGTGCTCGACCATCGTAACCGGATCGAACACGCCCTTCGCCACATCTTCCTGATTTAGCTGCCGAGCTTTCCTGAGCCCATTCAAGGCTGTCAGCACGAATGTCGCCCCAGGCTTAAGAGCCGAATATACATTTTTGAGGATCGCAAGATCGCGCTCCACCGGGTCATCATCGGCTCCGAGCAGGCAAAACGCCCCTTCACACAGACAGATTGCGGCGTCAAACTCTTTCTCTGGCCGATACTCAGCGGCGTTGGAATGAATCAGATCGATCTCAACTCCCGCTTCCTCGGCGCTCCGCGCGGCTTCCGCGAGCATACCCGCTGAAAGATCTACTCCCGTTACCAGGTATCCCCGCTTCGCAAGCTCGATCGAATGCCTCCCGGTCCCGCAGCCGATATCAAGGACCCTCGCCCCCACCGCAACCCCAGTCTCTTCGACAACAAAATCGATCTCCGCCTCGGTGTTCTTGGTAAAACACTCTCCCATATAAACCGGCGCATAACCATCGAAAAACTGCTCCCATTCACTCTTCCGCGGCAACTTGACCCTCCTTAAGTTGATCCGATACTACTACAGTATATGCGATGAAAACGTTCAGTAAACCCGGGAGTCCGCCGGCAGGATGTCACCAATCAACAATCTAAGGAAATAGCATGCGCGGAATGCGCATAGACCCGCTTATACAAAAGGCAGTTTACATGGATATCGATCGTGCTCTTACACTGACGGGAATATCGCAGGCGCCGGATTTATGGCGCGATAGCTGGGAGCAAGCGCAGCTCGCTTTTCCCTGCGTCATGTCCGGTTTAATTGGTGAGGATATAATCACTCAAGCCACGGCGCTGGACCTGCCCAGCGGTTTCATCGACGGGCTCCGCGACGCCGTGGCTTTCATTCGGAATAACGAGGGGCTATACCGGCTCGCATGGCTCTGGCATTATCTCATCTTCGAATACGGTGGAAATGAGCCGATCTGGTATCCCGTGGGCAGGAAGAAGCGTCAACTGCGCACACGCATGCTGTGGGAAATACCCAAATGGCCTCAGCCAACGATTATGCCGGAAGCTCTATCCGGCATGTTCATCGCCATAATTGTATTCACCGGCGTTCCGCGGATGCTCGCGGAGCACTCGCGCCTTGGGATACCCTATGCGATCTCACTCGACACCCTTTCCGATATCGCAATCTGGGCGGACGATTACCGCGCAAAGAACGGCAAATGGGGGTTCGAGAACATCACATGGCTTCTCAATCACCTCACTGGTTCGCTTTTCCGCCTGGGCAGGCTAGAATTTATCCCATCGATTTTCACGGGGAATTATATCGCCTTTAAAAATCCGCAAAGCGCTGAGGTGATCGCGTTTGCGGGGGAGGATATCAGGTTCCGAAGCGATGGGCATGTGGACGGCACCAACGGAATAGCCGATACAGAGAGCGGGTGGACATCGAAAATCGAGCGCGTCGACGGCAGGTTGACCGGCAGCCCCGTGACCAGTGATGGCATTGCGATTAAGGACCAGACCACGATAATGATGGATGAATGGCAGGAAGTCCTTCAGAACGATTGCGGGATCCTCGACGTGCACATTCCCGCGGGAGCAAGATTGGAATACAGCGCGTGCATCGAATCTTTTCGGATGGCTAACGAGTTCTTCCCGAAATACTTCCCCGAGCATTCGTACTCGGCTTTCTTCTGCGACTCGTGGCTTCTCGATCATGCGCTGGGAATCATACTCACGCCTGATTCGAACATCGTGCGATTCCTGAAGGAGTTCTATACACTGCCTTCACTCTCGGACGCGAGAAGCACCTACGAGCGGGTCTTCGGAAATCAGCAGGTGGATATTACCAAAGCGCCCCGCGATTCGTCACTTCGCAGGGCGGTAGTGGAACATGTATTGGCGGGAAATCAGGTGCACAGCGCTTTAGGGTTTATTCCGGCTGACGAAATCGGAGCAGCGCACAACTACTTCACCGCAAAGCAGCCCGAAACCCAGTAAAAGCCGATACAATCGCCGTTTATATCAAATAATCCTCTAGCGCCGGATGCCCCAGCTCTTCCGCGAGCCCCTTCCACGCGTCTTTGCATGTCGCCGATCTGAAACAGGGCATAAACCCGAGATCGAGATAGAGCCAAACCGCGGCCTTCCGAAAAGTCTGAGTCCCGAGCACTGCCCGCGAATGCGACTCCGCCATCCGGTGCAGCACCGCGCTCATCAGCGGCTTCGCGAGCCCCTTACCCTGGAACTCCGGCACGATCGAGACCCAGTGCACCCGACCATAATTTTCTCCCGGCGCAAAAGTCTCATCGAACCACGCCATAGCCGACCCGACCACTCTCCCGCTCTCATCATGCACTATAAAAAAGCACCGGCTCTCCATTTCGTCCCAGGGTTCCTCGAACTCAGCCTTAAATCGGTGCATAGCATCATCGAAGCTTTTAAAACACCCCGCCGAGGTCTCCACCTCAGCCCAAATATGTCCTTCACCTCTGCGGAAATTCCTTATCGAATAGCCTTGAGGGACGGGATAAGACGGTAGATCGTCCAGGTTATCGCGAACCATAGTTATGTTAATAATTTCTGCCATTAAAAAGCTACCTCAAACAAGCCGAATACCCCATTATAACAAAAAGCGAATCGTTACTCTTCAGCTATTATAATGAATGATCAGTTCCTATCTGAATTCTCGTTTATCTCTCTGCGCGCTGGTACATAATAAAATATGCACCCATCTTCATTCGGTCGCCTGTGCTTTTCGAGGTTCTCCTGCGTAAGCAATACCAGATGATCCTGATCACCAAGAACTTGAACGCTCTTGGGCTCTATTCTAATCTTCGACCAGATAAGATGCCCTGCCTTGTCCTTGCCTACTGGTATCTTCTTGTAATAAGTATCATTCGCATAGAACAACCCAGTTTTCTTGTCATATCCGACCAGCAGGAATGCATGAGTCTTATCTCGCTTCCCATCATCACTTATATCAGAAAAGCAAATTACCGGATGCCCGGTAAGTAGAGAATCTATAACCTGCTCCCAATGAGTAGGCATCATCTGTTTCGTCTGTTGATCGTATTCAGCCTTATACTCCACATATTGGACTGGTATCTTAACTTTACTTAACTTCCAGTTGATAATCGCAACGCTAACCGGCCCAGACGCAAGTTGCTTGATATCATGCTCGCGCAGATATACATCCTCCTTGCCATACTGCCTGTACCAGTACCAGATAACCATCTGCTGGCAGGCGGCAGCACACCAGCCGATGCAGGTATCTTTCCTTATAGCGCTCTTTTTGGGAGCAGAACCATGTCCGGCTGCGGCAATGGATAAAACAGCCAGCGTCAAACTCATGATTATAACAAACCACAAATTCCTCGCCACATTGCCTCTCCATATAATATGTAACATTCTCACTTGAATCTGTTATAGAAAAAAGGGAGCCGCCCCTCCCGGAGCAACTCCCTTTCATCAACATTCAACCATCAACTATAAACTAAACGCTACTCAGGAAGCACCTTCCCGAGCATCTCGAGCTCGGCTTCGCCGGGGCCGAGCGGGAACTCGATCTTGCGGCGCTCGACCGCGCTTCTCATCAAGCCGCACATGATCTCCTGGTCCTTGAACCCGTCCTCGCCGCTGCACGGGTGGTCCTTGGTTCCGTCCAGCCAGAGAGCGATATCCTCGATGTAAGGAAGCTGCTCGGCATCCGCGTCCCAGGTTCCTTCTTCGGAGCCTTCAGCGCCGCGGCTCTTCGTCACCGCGCGCCATCCGCCTCCGACGTGAACCTCGGCGAATCCCTCGGTTCCCTGGATAATAAACCGGACCTTGCGCCACCAATACTCGACCTCAGGCACATCCGGAGCATCCGCGCCGACTTCCATAATTCCGCGCACGCCGTTCTTGAACTGGATGAATCCACCCAGGTAATCCGGCGATGGGTGATTGTCCGTCAGCTTCTCGCGGCCGTAAGCGGTCCCGATCACATACTCCACCTCTTCGCGGTTGTTGAACCAGCGCATATAATCGGCGAGGTGGGTGGCTAGGTGCATCATCCAGCCGGTGCCCGTCGCGTAGATCGTATGGATCCGCCCGAGAGCGCCGCTGTCTACGACTTCCTTGGCCTTCTGGAACTGGATATTATACTTGCGCTGATGGCTCTGCACCGACTTCACGCCCGCGCTGTCGAGTATTTTCTTCATCTCGATAGCTTCGGTCATGTTCGTAGCCATCGGCTTTTCATAAGCGATCAGTTTGACGCCATTGTCAACACCGAGCTTAATCAGGGGCAGCCTGACGGTGGGCGGAGTGAAGAAACCGAACACATCCGGCTTGGTTTCCTTGAGCATAGTCTCAGCATCCGGGAACGCAGGCGGATTGCCACTTAGAGCCTGCGCATCGGCGATCCTGCTCTCATCGACATCGGTCAGACCAACAACCTTGAACCTCGGATTCTTATGAAACAGATCGGCATGCACTTTCCCACGCTTACCGAGCCCCGCGATAGCAACTGTGTATACTTTCGACATTTCATCCTCCATTAACTATCAGCCGTCAGCTACCAGTCCCAGACTGATCACTGACGGCTGCTGAATTAACTGTATTTAACTAGCTGACTGCTGACAGCTACTTGAAATACTTCGCGCCCGGGCCATTCTCCCACTCCAGAACCTTGGAAGCGACATACTTGACTTCGTCCTCGGTCAGTTCCGGATAGATCGGCAGGGTGAGGCAGTTCGCGGAGTTCTTCTCGGTCTCCGGCAGATACGGCTTCGCATCGCCAGCGCCGGTGATTCCAGGAACCTTATACGACAAGCCCTGGTTGTTGCTGAACGGGAAGCCTTCCTGCTCGTGGATAGCGATCGGGTAGTTGGTCAGCGCGATGATACCGTTCTCCTCGAGATACTTCTGCAGATCGTCGCGGCCTTCCGTCTCGATCACATACAGGTGATAAACATGCCTGTAACCAGCCTTGGCCACCGGCAGCTTGATCTTTGATCCGGCGAGTTCCTTGTCATACAGCTTCGCCCACTTGATTCGGGCATCGTTGAACTCGTCGATATGCTTCAGCTTAACGCTGAGAATAGCGGCATGGATGTCATCCAGGCGGCTGTTCCAACCGACAGTGTGGCAGGAACGCTTGATGGAACCATGGTTGCGACCTCTGAGGATCGGCTCGACAAGATCATCACGATTCGTGAAGACCGCGCCACCGTCGCCGAAGGTTCCAAGGTTCTTCGCGGTGATGAAGCTGGTGCAAAGAGCATCGGACTTCTCGCCGAGCTTGAAGGTGTCGCCCTTGGCACCGAACGCCTGAGCGCAGTCCTCGACCACGAGCAGATTATGCTTCTTGGCGATATCCCAGATAGCGGTCATGTTCGCCGGCTGGCCATAGAGGTGCACCGGGACGATCATCTTGGTCTTCGGGGTGATCTTCTCCTCGATCTTGGTCACATCGATGTTGCGAGTATCGGCTTCGCAGTCGACGAACACCGGTGTCGCGCCCACCAGCCATACGGCCTCGGCGGTAGCGAAGAACGTGTTCGAGGTGGTGATGACTTCATCGCCAGGACCAACGCCCATGGCAAGGAAAGCCAGCCAAAGAGCATCGGTTCCGGAATTGAGGCCGATAGCATGCTTTATACCCGTGTACTGAGTGAGTTCGCCCTCGAACTTCGTCATAGCAGGACCCATCGTGTACTTGCCGCTCTCGAGAACACCGGTGATTGCCGCATCGATGTCGGCCTTGAGGTTGTGATACTGGCGTACGTGGCCGTAGAATGGTACTTTGACTTCTGACATTTGCTCCTCCTAACAGATCGACTTCCCGTTAGGCGCCGTTGCCTGGAAGTCCTAAAACGTCCCCTCTAGGAACTTATTTACTAGGGGCCTGGCAGCCCCTATGCATTATAGCACAACTCAACCATCATATGCTAGATTCGGTGAGGTTTATAAAAATAGGAAGCACATACTTAATTTACCTCTTGCGAGCCCAAGGGCTTTACAAGGACCGCAAGCAGGACCGCCGAAACAATCGCCGTAGCTCCGCCATAGTAGAATGGCGCGCTCGGGCTCACCTTATCCCACAAAAATCCCGCGATCAAGCTGGCCGGGAGCAGCGCGACCCCGGTCATCGTGAAATAAGCCCCCACAGCGGTCCCGCGCAGATGCGTGGGAGCGAGATCGACCGCATAAGCCCGCAGCATTCCCTCGGTCATACCGTAATAAGCGCCATATATAATGAACCAGATCCATATTCCCGTCGGGGTACTAACGCGAGCCATGGCGAAATAAACCGCGGCAAAGACCAGCCATCCGGCTATAATTACAGGCTTGCGGCCAATCCTGTCGGAGACCACCCCGCTCCTCAGCGCTACAATCACCGACAGCGCATTGAAAACAACATACACCCACAAAAACGAGATAAACGGCATCCCGACCCCGCCCTTCGCAACGCTGCTCGTCGCCCTCAAAACGAGAAACGCATCGCTCGAGTTGCCTATGGCAAAAAGGGTTATTACCGCCAGAAAAACCTTAAAGCACCTGTCCAGCGCCGAGAACTTGATTTCCGGCTTCTTACCATGCTCTTCCGTCTTATGCTCGGGGACGAACGCGGCAAGCACAATCCATCCGAGCGCGGCGGGCACCGCCGCGGCAATGAATACGAGGGTGTATACATGCCTGTATTTTGGCCCGAGCGCGGCGGGCAGCGCGCGCCCGATTACAAGCCATACAATCACCAGCACTATCATCGGGCCCAGGGTCGCGCCGGCGGTGTCCATCGCCCTGTGGAACCCGAACGCTCTTCCCCTGCTCTCAGGTTCGGTCGCGTCCGCTATTAAAACATCTCTCGGAGCGCTCCTGATCCCCTTGCCGAACCTGTCCGCAAAGCGGATCCCCAGCACATGGGTCCATGCGCCCGCAATTATATAAAACGGCTTCGACATAGCCGACAAGCCATAGCCGATGACCGCGAGCAGCTTCGGCCTGCCGAATTTATCCGCCAGGTAGCCCGCGTATACTCGTAGCACCGAAGCGGTGCTTTCCGCCACGCCTTCGATAACGCCGATGATCTCCGTCGGAGCTCCCAGCACGAACCTTAGAAACTGGGGTACGATCGGCACGAGCATTTCGCTCGAAACATCGGTAAGAAAGCTGACTATACCGAGCATGAAGACGGTTGGGTGGATGCCAAATATCTTACGCTGCTGTTTCATACCATCGAACTCCGTGTTTACTATAAATGTAGTATACTTCGTGCTGGCGACCTTGCCAATGGGCGACAGGCATGCTAGGATAGGGCTATGAGTATAGATGAGAAAAACAAACCTAAAAACAAACGAGCTGCGTTCGCGCGGCTTGTAGAATACCTGAAACCATACAAGGGTTCGGTCACGATAGGCATGCTATCGAACTTTGGCATAGCTATCACTTCGCTAGCGCCGGGCTTAATATTCGGCAAGCTCCTTACCGATCGGGTCATCCTCTCGCACGGCCCACTCGGCCCTCGCTACAGGCTGCTGGTAGTCGGAGTGATCGCGCTGGTGCTCGCTTATGGGACCTCCGCATTCCTGAACTGGGTGCGCGCCTATGTGATGCATGTCCTGGGCGAAAGGGTAATTCTCGATATACGAAAACTGGTCTATTCGCACCTGCAGTCGCTTTCGATATCATATTTCGATAACCGCCAGACCGGCGAGATCATGTCGCGCGTAACCAACGACAGCGAGGTTGTGGAAGAGTTTATCAACCACGTAGCCGATACCCTCATCTGCGACTCGGCAATGCTCATTGTCATGTGCGTGATAATGTTCTGGATCTCCGTGAAACTCGCGACTGTGGCTATCCTGATCTTGCCCATTCTTTATATACTCATGCGCAGGTTCTCCAAACGCGTGCGCCCCATCTATAGATCGGTAAGAGAAAGACTGGCTCAGATAAACGCGAAGGTGCAGGAAAACCTCAGCGGAATGCGAGTCATCAAGGCTTTCGCGCGCGAGGATTATGAGTTCAACAACTTCCATGAAGATGCGGAAGCTTATTATAAGATGAGAGTTGCGGCGATCGGCATGTGGTCGCGATATTTTCCATCTGTCGGAATGCTGGTGAACATGGCAAGCGTGGTGGTGTGGATAATCGGAGCGCTTGACGTGATCGCGGGCCGGGCGCAGATGGGAACGCTGGTTACGTTTACAATGTATATGGGTATGTTCAGCGGACCCGTGCGCAACCTGGCTCAGTTCAGCGACACGGTCCAGAGATCACTTGCCGCGGCCGAGCGCATATTCGAAATCCTGGATGAAGAACCGGCAATCGAGAATGCTGAAAACGCGATCGATATGCCTCGCATCGAGGGCAGGGTGGAGTTCGAGCACGTCGATTTCAGCTACGGCGGCGAGGACGAAGTCCTGAACGATATCTGCATCAAAGCCGAACCGGGACAGATAGTTGCGCTGGTGGGAAGAAGCGGCGCGGGCAAGACGAGCATCGTGAACCTGATACCGCGTTTCTATGATCCTCGCGGCGGTCGCATACTAATCGACGGCTTCGATGTGAAGCGCGCTACGCAAAAATCGCTGCGCCGCCAGATCGCAATGGTCCTCCAGGACACATTCCTGTTCAACGGCACGATCCGCGAAAACATAAGATACGGCAAGCTCGACGCGACCGATGCGGAGATCGTCGAGGCAGCGAAAGCGGCGAACGCGCACGAGTTCATCGAGGTAATGCCGCAAGCCTATGACACCGAGATCGGAGAGAGAGGGATCAAGCTCTCCGGCGGTCAGAAGCAGAGGCTGGCGATAGCGCGCGCGATCCTCGCCGATCCAAGGATCCTGATCCTGGACGAAGCCACGAGCTCGGTCGATTCGGAGAGCGAGTATCTGATCCACCGCGCGATGGACCGCCTAATGGAGGGAAGAACAACATTCGTAATCGCGCACCGGCTCTCGACCGTGAAGCACGCCGATCAGATCATCACTCTAGAAAATGGCCGCGTCTGCGAGGTTGGCGATCACAAATCACTAGTCGACCAGGATGGAGTCTATTCACAGATGTATTCGATGCAGTTCAGGTTGGATGAGGAGCTGGGGTAGCTAATTCTACCCCCCATATTCCACCCTCATTTCAGCCGTCTCACCTGTCCTGTGAATGATAAGCAGGCGCCGCGTCGCGTCGTAATCGAATGCCGTATCCTTTCCCCCAACACTGACCGACTTCGGCTTTACGGGTGAGCTAATAAATGCGCTCTCGGCAAAACGCAGAGCGAGAGTTTTACCGTCATATTTACCACCGTCAATGGACGCCGCATTATCCAGCGTTCCATCAGTATAAAGCGTGACCGGCTCTCCGTAAGGCTTCACCACCCACAGCTTCGCCTTGCCCGGTTCGAGGGTTCCCGGCAGCTCGATTCGTCCATTTGACGCCTCAACCACCGCCCCCTGATGATCGATCACGTCGAACACCGCAGCTTTTTCACCCTGCCAGGGGATCGAAATAAAGCGAGCCGATTCGCCCCCGATCGCAAGGACGCAGCCATCGCCAAAGTAGACTCGCGGTTCGGATGGATCCGTCAGCTCGATTCCGCTGTGCTTCCTGACGATATCTCTCAGGGTCTGCAGCTTCACATCCCACACATCGGGGCCATTCATGAACACCCACTTACCCGCTGTTCCGATCCCACGGACAAAGAGCATGGGATATCTTACGCCATCAGAATCCCTGATCTCTCCCTCCGGCTCGAGCCTTGCGGACTCAGCGATCATATACCCCGGCTTCCCCGCGGGCTTCATCCCGTCCCACCAGAACGGCTTATTATCTCGCCCATGCAGCGTGAGCCCATTGCCCACCCGGTAGGCGTCGATATAGACCACCCCTCCCTTCAACGCGTAGTCAAAGAGCTTTTGCAGGATCTCCAGCGAAGCGCAAGGTGTGTCGCTTTGGTAGATCACAGCCTTGAACCGAGTCAGATCGATGCACTTCGGATCGAGCGCTAAGGCGGACTCCGCCACGCTGTAGACATCGATGGAGTTGGTTATCTCCTCACGATCCGGAGTAATCCATAAAACACTCGGTCTCCCAACTCGAAACCGGCCCGCGAACGGCGCAAGCTCGGGAATCACCTGAAACGCTGGATCGAACTTGCTGATCTTCGCCGGTTTCCCCTCTCCTCGCGCCCGCACCAGTCCCATATAATCGAACGTAATCCCGCTCGCGTAGGGTAGAATTTTCAGCGCCCGCTGCTCGGAAGCCGCAAGATCGCCGTTAATTAACTTAATCCCTTCCGCCAGAACCGGTTTCCCAAACGCAGCCGCAACGCAGGCCAGGGCAGGAAGATGATCAGGTGAGACTGCGTAGAGCTGGTTCACGTTCTTGCAGGATGCGAGCGCACTTGCGAACATCAGATTATTCCCGATCCCCGCTCCGACCGGCGAGCTCGGGTTCACCGCTCCGTGCACCTGCTCGCACACCCCCTCCACATAGCCAGCATAGCTATCCGCAAGCCACATATTCACCAGCCCGCGCTTGCGAGGGTCCATTAAATCCTTATCCGAAAACTGCGGTGTCGATCCCCAGTCCTTACAATTTACTCCAAACGATGAGTCGAACGTGGCCGTATCGCCGTTGGAATCGTGTGAAGGTGAATCGTCCTTGAAAAACGCCTTCAGAAAACTCTGCCAGCTCGCGAGCCCTTCAGCGCCGTATGAGCCGTCGCCAAGGTCTACATCAGATGTAATTCTAAATCCCGCCTGGGCACGCAGCCGCCTAGCCAGCGCCTTAGCCACGCGCTGGGTCTGATAATCGAATTTAGAAGTAAAGAAATCGCCGAGGTTTCCATCCGACTTGAAATAGAAGCGCTTCCCGCTGCTGTCCACGGGCTGATCATCGATCCCCAGCGTTCCCGCTTCGAAGCCCAAAAAGCGTTCGCATTCCGAAACCGTCGTGGGTATATCCCAATAGCACCTGATTCCGGCTGCATTCATCGCCCCCTGCACCGCGACCCAGTTCGGCCAGTTATAATCCCTGCCGCGGGTTGTAAGAAAAACGCTGTTCACCCCACTGCGCGCGAGGATAGCGGCTTCATATTCGCTCTGAACCCTGTCTCGATTAGCGAAATCAGCCGTAATCCCCCAATCCGCGGCGGAGACACGCGCGCAGGCTAAAAGCAAAATCAGGATAATTAAAACTCGGCTCATCATTAAGAGAATTGTAGTGCAGAGCGGGGCTAATGGCAAGAAAGAACTTGAGTAAATTATTGGATAATACTAGTTGGTATTTTATCAATTATCTGCCTTATTTGCCATAATTGTCTATTGACATGAGAGCAATCGGCGGGTAAACTGCAGTCAAAACAGGTGAAATGGAGGTGACGGTTGAAATGTATAAACTGATCTTATTATTAGCTCCTCCGAAAATGGTGTTTTTTGCCATTTTCTTTCCATTCGTGGCGAACACGACAGTCCTTGGCCGGCAGCGGCCCGCATGGCTGCGAGAGGTGCTGCGTAGCAGCCACGAGAGTGTTCATGCCACGATTTCTATCCAAAGCAGACAAACCCCAATCACCACATGAACGGCTCATACATCGCCTTCGCCGACGGCCATGTCGGCTGGTTCTCCATCGACTTCTATCCCAACCAGGTTAACACAACCGCAGCCAAATGCTGGGACTCCGATACGCAACAGTGGTACAACAACAATGTTACCAAGGATATCATCATAACCCCGTAATAAAAAAGCCGTCAGCTATCAGTTCTGATAACTGACGGCTGGCAGCCTAAAGCTTATTTCACAAAACCACTGATCTGCCACTGCCGGCCGCTTTTCGTAAGATCGACCTCCAGCTGGCTCGTGCGGCCATCGGTATATTTGACCGTGATCGGCACTTTGGCGGTGTTGGTAGTGTCTAAAGTCGGAGAACCGAACGTGTATTGCGCGTTGGTCGTACCGATATTCTCTACCAGATCATCAGAAATCGCCAACGTATCGTTCATACCGGCAGGCATGCTGCTGAGAAAACTCTCTGACTGGTATTTCGCGGCTGTCGCACACTGGCGAGAGAGCATCGCGTCGAACCACTGTTTCGCCACCACATCCGGCGGCACCGTGCGCAAGCTCCGGGCGACCAACAGAATGATGAGAAGCAGGACCACTCCGGCCGCCGCATATTTCATATTGCGCGTAGGCTTCCACGGCTCCTTTTCCTCAACATAGAACCCACCGCCCGCAACGGTCCGGGTTCCGCACTGGATGCACACCTTCTGATCGGGATGCAGCTCAGCTCCGCATTTTCGGCAGTTCAATATATATCTCCTGATCTAAGAGCAAAAGAGAACGATTGCATTCCGTGCTGAATCAGATAATCAATTCTCCGCTCCTTTTTCTATAACGCTCGCGCCATCCTCGGCTGTGCAAACATAGAGCGACGGCGTGAGACGGGTCTTCCTTTCATATTCTACGCTAACTACCTCAAGGAATTGTTCCACACACTCGTCTTTTACCAAACTCACCGTGCATCCACCGAACCCCGCACCTGCCATTCTTCCACTCAGCGCGCCCGGCGCGGCGCGAGTGACTTCCACCATCGCCTCGAGCTCATCACAGCTCACTTCGTAAAGATCCCTTGCCGAATCATGAGAAGCATTCATCAATTTCCCGAACTCGATAAAATCACCCGAAGCAAGGACTTCACGGCTCCTCAGCACCCGGTGGTTCTCTCCGATAACGTGAGCCGCGCGCATACTCACCACCGCCGGAAGCTGCGCCTTGTGCTTTTCATACATCTCCGGGGTCACATCGCGCAGCGCCTTCACATCCGGATACCACTGCTGGAAGAGCCTTGCCGCCTCCTCGCACTGGCTGCGCCTGAGGTCATACTCGCTCCCCACCAGCCCGCGCCGCTTCATCGTATCGCACACAACTATCTTTACCTTCGATGTGTCCAGTGGCAGATGCTCATACTCCAGAGTGCGGCAGTCCAAAAAGAGCGCACTGTCCTTTTTACCCAAACGCGAGATAAACTGATCCATGATCCCGGTTCTCACGCCCACAAATTTGTTCTCAGCCCTCTGGCCGATCAGAGCCAACTCCGGCCCGCTCATCTCGAACCCGATAAGCATCTGGAACAGGAACCCCACCGCCATTTCGATCGCCGCCGAGCTCGAAAGCCCCGATCCGATCGGCACATTTCCGTGCAGAACGATGTTCGCCCCCCGCAGCTTTACCCCCGATTCCTGGATAAAATGGACCACGCCCCTGACATAATTACTCCAGGTATTCACGTTGTCGAATTCGATCGTATCGAGCGGAAACTCGACCACCGTCTCGAAATTGCCGGAGTAGACCGCGACCTTATCGTCATCGCGCAGCCTTCCCCCCGCCAGCACGTCCACATTAACCGCCACGGGCAACACAAAGCCCTCGTTATAGTCCGTGTGGCTACCCATAAGATCGACTCGCCCCGGTCCTTTTACAATCACGGCCGGTGACGAGTCGAAAAGCTCACTAAAATCTTCTTTTATCCGCTTGATCCTGTCAGGCATTATCCTCCACTTTACCGGGCTGCGGCTGATGCTTCGCGCTGAAATCGCGCGCCTTCTCAGCCAAAGCCTTTATCCTCTCGCCGAAATCTCTGTTCGCCGCCTCGAAGCGGCGGATCAGGAAGTGTCCGTAAGCCCTGTAGAGCCACTTGCGAGCCCTCGCCTCGACCTGCCAGCTCGCCTTGCTCCATCTCCCCATGAGCAGGTTCAGGTTAAGCTTTGCAAGGAACTTTATAAAATCAAACCCGACAAGCATCTTCACGCATTCGCGTAAGCTGTAGAAGCGTTTCATCGCCATAAACATCTCGCGCTGCAGCTCATAAGGGCTCATTTTAATTGGCTGATAGGCGACATGTTGACCATCATACAGGTGCCATTCCCGGGTCAGCAGCCTGCCTTGCTTCTCCAACTCATTATAGTAAGGAGTTCCCGGCAGAGGTGTCAAGATCATGAACTGTAAAGTGTCGATCTGGTGCTTTATTGCGAAGTCGACCGTCTGCCTGACGCTCGCCACATCATCGTGATCCGAACCCAGCACGAACATCCCATGCACCATAATGCCGTATTCGTGGAGCACCTTTATAGCTTCCGCCATTTCCTCCACACTCTGACCCTTGTTGTATTCCTCCAGGGTTTCGGGGTTCACCGACTCAAAGCCGATGTAGAGAACATAGCATCCCGCACGCTTCATCAGGGCAAGAAGCTCTCTATCTTTCACGACATCCGCGCGGACCTGGGCCGACCAGTTCGTATTTATCCCGTTGTCGATCATCGCCTGCAGCAGCCGCTTTGTGCGCTTGCGGTTGGCGGTGAAGTTATCATCGTAGAAAAAGATCATGCCCTGTTCGATCTGCTTGAGCTCTTCGATCACGTTCTTGACGCTGCGTTCTCTGTAGCCGCGTCCGAACATTCTCGTCACACTGCAGAAATTGCACCCAAACGGGCACCCACGCGAGGTGGATACGGGGTTGATGCGGATCTTCTCTCTACCTTTAATAAGGGAAAGATCGGGGAACGGAAGCGCATCGAGATCCTGGACGAGCTCTCTATTGGGGTTGTGGCGGATTTCATCCCCTACTTTATAGGATAAACCTTTAATTGCGCTAAAGCCGGAGCCGGAATCGATCGCGTCTATGAGTTCGGAGAATGTATATTCCCCCTCGCCGCGCACGCAGTAATCGGCATGCTCGAGGGCTTCCTCAGGCATAAACGTAACGTGCGAACCGCCCAGCACTACCGGAATTCCCGCCTCCCGCACGCGCTCGGCTATTCGATAGCCTTCGGGGGCGGTCGAAGTGGTGGTAGAAATACCGACGAGGTCGGAGCTCAAGATGTCATCGAAATCCAGCGGATAAAAATCCTGGCAATAGATAGATACATCGATGCCTCTGCGCTTGAGCATTGCGCCGAGTATCGGAAGCCCGAGCCTGGGCAGAGCGAACCGGCTATAAACGTGGTAGCCCGGCGGCTGAGGCTCGATCAGCGTGATCTTGCGAATTCTTGACAAGTTGTGTTTCCCCTTTCACGATCCCTCTCTCGCCCCTGCTCATCCGACCCGATGCCTACGGTGCTTAGTCAAAAGTTAAAATAGTCGAAAGACAAAAGTCCTGGAACCGATGAGTTAATATATACTATCGCGGCCTTATAGATGGGATATTCCAGCCCATATATCCTTACCCGTGTTCTCGCGAATTAGCACGTAATTTGTGCGCCTAAAACTTCAGATAATGCATTATGGAAGAACGTTCCAGGCCAGGATACTATGCTAGCGCAGCATTTCCTCAACCATCCTGAGCTGATCGGGCGTATTTACTCCTAAAAGCTCTCGCGAATCGCAGTTCACGGCCGAGACCCTCCTGCCCTGTTCTACCGCCACCCGCACCATATCCGTCAGGTTATACTCATTAGCCTCATTCACGACCATCTGATCGATGTTATCAAACAGCCAGCGCGCATCGAACGCATAGGCGCCGCCGTTCACCTCGCGGATCGCACGCTGTTCATCGCTTGCGCACTTTTCCTCGACTATTCCCGTTATCGTTCCCGATCTGTCCCTTAAGATCCGTCCATATCCAAACGGATCATCGAGCATCGCGGAGGCCAGCGTAACAGCCGCGCCAGCGCTCTCATGCTCCCGCATCACCGCGCTGACGGTCTCGCTGCTGAACAACGGGCTATCACCGCACATCACGACCAGCCCGCCTTCGTAACCATCAAAAAGCCCCGCGGCGCATGCGACTGCGTGACCGGACCCCCTCTGCTCCAATTGAAGAGCATATCGAACCGATTCTCCCACACGCCCACGCACCTCACCGGCGCCGAAACCGATAATAAGAGAAATGTCGCTTATCCCCGCGCCCCGCATAGCATCGAGCACGTATGATACCATCGGCCTGCCAAGCACAGGTCGAAGCACCTTCGGAAAGGGCTCCCCGGTCTCAGTCTGAAACCGCGACCCCTTCCCCGCCGCCAAAACCAACCCGGCGAAATTCAATTTACTACTCATATTCAACCGTCCAAAAAGCTGACAGCTATCAGTGTTATTAAAGGTAGTGGTGTACCATCACAGGCAGTAAATACTGTCATTGCAGCATATACTGTCATTCCCGCGAAGGCGGGAATCCAGGCTGCAGCGTAAGTTTCAGGATTTCCGGGTTGGGGTGATGGCCCAGTGGGCTATATGTTAGCTCATTTTTTCAACCCTCAAATCCGAAACACCATAGATCTGATCTGCAGCGGCAGCTAACGTTATACCTTCACAGCCTGCACATCGGTACAGACTATTTCCTCTCCTGGGGGAGAAGATAAAGGAGAGGGTGCGGACTTTCGCAGATAGCTTACACCCTCACCCCAGCCCGCTCACACCTGGTCCGGGATTGCAAATCCCGGACCATCGTACTTTGCGACTATCGCAGACCGACCATCAAACCATCCAGCCGTCAGACCATCAGACCATGCCCCGACACTTGGACGTAAAGCCCCCCTAAAACCTCGGCAGTAAATTCCTTGAAAGTGCTCCATTATTCTTAAGCTCACGAATATCGATCCCACCACCTGCTTCGGAGATGCTGATGAACATCCCACTCTTCAGCGGATAGAGACGGCTGTCCCGCAGAGCCTCGCGCTGCGACTTATCCGACGCCGAATCCAGCTTGGTAAGATCGAACACGGTCTTCGTCTTTGCGCCGATAAGGCTGAATTCATAGGCATTTTTATATGTCATGAACATCATGCTTTTCGGAGCGCTGGGCCATTTAGCCTTGAGGTCAGCCTCGATAATACCCGCGGGCAATGGGTTGATCTTACCGGCTGCCGCATCGTAAACCAATGTCTCGAGCTTGTCATTCACCATACAAACCATAAGGACTCCGTCCTTCGATGGCCACATTCCCTCGATCCTTCCCGGCACATCTCCAAGCTCGAATATCCGCTTAACGCTTCCCTGCTGAGCATCGGCAAGATAATATGCGCGGCCGTCCTTCGCTGCCGGATCACTAACCGAAAACACAAACGAACTCCCGTCCGCGGCCATTCCCGCCTCGGAATATAGCCCGCTGTCCTTCGGCATATCCACCGCAATCTCTTTGCCCACAGTCTTGCCGGATTCATCGAGAACCGCGAGCTTGACCTGCTTGCCACCACCCGCGAGCACTGCGGCAAACTTATCGGACCCATCCGGCCAGCACAGCACATTCGAGACAACCTGATCGAGGCTAACCGAGCGCTTTTCTTTTCCGGTATCGGCATCGATATACACCAAACCGCACTTGGAAACCTTCGCCGGATCCGCGGAATCAGATGTTACCACGCGCACCGTCTTATCGTCCGCCCAGCTCACGTTAAGAGCGCAGGTTCCGTCCTTGAACATGCAAGGCTTTGCGGCATATCCATTGAAATCCACGATCCATACCGCGGAGCGCACCTTGGCGGTCGAGCTATCATTCCACGCGCCCGCCCATAGGCTCCCCGTCGGGTTCACGTTCTGAGAGATCATCTTCCCATCCGCCACAAGACTCTTCCACGTAGGAAACAGCCCCTTTGGCCCCACGGGCTTAGGCGGAGGTGGACTAGCAACGCGATATATAACAGCAACCACAAACAGACCCACAAGTATATAGATCGGAAGACGGTTGTTCTTCATACCGAAAGAAACCTCCAACAGGATGTTCGATTATATTGCAGAATCTTTATTAACAGCTAAAGCCCCCGTATCCTGCCCTGATATTTGGCGAGGAGCCACTCATTGCTCTCATCGCCGCCATCGACATTCATACTGACATATACGGGCGGACGGACGCCGGATGAAGCCAGCTTTTCGATAGTTTCCGCGACTATCGATTCCAGTATAAACTGACCCGCGACCCCGGATGCCGGGCAAACGAGCCCCTTCACTCCCTCTATCTCGAGTATTGCATCGCCGGGTATCCCACAGTTATCGATCACGATATCCGCAATCTCGAAGAGCCGTTTTCCGCTTTTATGGCGGGACGAAACTGACCCCGAATGAGCAAGCGAGGTAATTGCGATGGTCTTGATCCCCCGCTCTCCGCACCACAGCGCCGTTTCAACCGGCAGCGCGTTGCGGCCGGAGTTGGATATGATCACGACCACGGAACCTGAAGTAATATTATAGCTCTTAAGCAGTATCTCCGCATAGCCCTCTACGCGCTCGGCTCTGCCGAAGGTAGGATCATAAATAATATCGACCGCCGCGAGCCCTCCCGCGCGATAATACCCCTCCATCGCGGTAGCGAGCGAATGCCCGCTTCCCAACAGATAAATAATTTCGTCTCTGGCTATGCATTCGCTCATAGCCGACGCCGCGGCGCTGATATTTTCAGCCTGAGAACTCGCAATTTTGGCCAGCAGATCACTGATTTCCTTGTAATAACGCTCTGAACTCTTAATCATTCCACTTACCCCCTTGCAGAGCTGATTATCTCATCTATTCATATACGGGTCAACCTGCAGTTTTCTCCCTGGAGTGCTGGGGTAAATGATTGAAAGTATAACTAAGGAACCAAGCTTTGCCTAAAATGACAGGAGAAACAGCTATGACTGATGATACCGCTCTAAGCCCAAACGAGTTAACACATACATGTGATCCTGACACACTGGAGTTTGAGACCACCGCCGATATAGCTCCTCTCGAAGGAACCGTCGGACAGGAACGCGCCATCAATGCGATCGAATTCGGACTCGGCATACAAACCCAGGGGTTTAACCTCTACATTACCGGCAGACCCGGAACAGGGAGAAACTCGAGCGTAATTACCCACGCCAAACGCAAAGCGGAAACCGAAGGTTCACCTTCGGACTGGTGCTATGTGCACAACTTCGTCGATGCTTATCACCCGCGCGCGATCCGGCTTTCATCGGGCAAGGGTCCCGAGTTCGCACAGGACATGGAGGACTTTATAAAATCAGCCCGCATCGAAATGCCCAGAGCGTTCGAAAGTGAAAACTACGAAAAACGCAAGGCCGAAATCGTGGAGGAAGTCCAGCACAGGCGAGAGGCGATGCTCCGCGAGCTCCAGCAGGAGGCGGCGGATCTTGGCTTTAGTATAGAGGCGACTCCTGTCGGGATCGCATCGGTACCGCTGAACCGCGACGGCAAGCCCTACACCCGGGAGGAATACGACGCCCTGCCCGAAGATCCGAAGCAGAGTATCAAGCAAAAAGGAATAAAGCTTCAGGACAGCACAAACCAGTTCATAGCAAGGTCACGTGCCCTCGAAAAAGAAGCCCAGGAAAAGCTGCGCGACCTCGATCGCGAGATCGCCCTGTTCGCGGTAGGCCATCTGCTCGAGGACCTTCGCGCGAAATATCAGGCTTGTGAAGGCTTCGGCAACTGTGACGATATCCTCGACTACCTGAACCAGGTCGAAAACGACATCGTCGAGCACCTCGACGATTTCCGCTCCCCTGATAAACGCCAGCAGAACATGCCCCCTATGATAGCGGATATGGTAGAGCCGGCGTTCGATAGATACAGGGTCAATGTGTTCGTTACCAGACACGACGGCGATGGAGCGCCGGTAATACAGGAAAACAACCCGACTTACAACAACCTCCTCGGCAAGATCGATTATAAAGCCCGATTCGGGTTTATGACTACCGACCATAATATGATAAAAGCCGGGGCTATCCATCGCGCGAACGGCGGCTACCTGATAATGCAGGCGCTGGATGTGCTCATCAACCCGTTCTCATGGGACGGGTTAAAGCGGGTATTACGCGCAAGGGAGGCTGCTCCCGAAAACATAGCGGATCAATACGGCCTCGTATCCATAGCTACGATCAGACCGCAGCCAATCCCACTGAATACTAAAGTCATTTTGATCGGGAGCGCTTATGTCTATTATCTCCTCTACTACCTCGATGAGGAGTTCCGCAAGCTTTTTAAGGTGAAAGCGGATTTCGATATCGAAATGGCTCGCAACGACAAACACATCGCCCAGTATGTGGCGTTCATCGCGCAGCGCTGCAAAGAGCTCAACCTAAAGCCGTTCAATAAAGCAGCCGCGGCTAAGGTGATAGACTACGGTTCCCGGTTGATTGAGGACAAAAACAGGCTCTCGACCAGGTTCATCGAGATATCCGATATAATCAGCGAATCGGCTTACTGGGCTGATATGGATCACAGCGACCTGGTGACCGAGCACCACGTTTCAAAGGCGCTGGAGCAGAAGGAATACCGCTCGCGGATGGTCGAGGACAAGATCCAGGCCCTGATCGAAGAGGGTACAATTATGATCGATGTGGCCGGAGCCGTAACAGGCCAGGCGAATGCGCTATCGGTCTACGACCTCGGCGACCATTCCTTCGGCAGGCCTTCGAGGGTGACCGCGCGTGTGGCGGCTGGGAGAGGCAAGCTTATCGACATCCAGCGTGAATCGGAAATGGGCGGTCGGATCCACAGCAAAGGAGTGATGATCCTTACAGGCTACCTCGAGGGTAAATATGCGACCAAGAGACCCATTGCAATGCTCGCGACTCTCGCTTTCGAACAGCTCTATGAAGAAATTGAGGGTGATTCCGCCTCAAGCACCGAGCTTTACGTGCTCCTCTCCGCTCTCGCGAACCTTCCGATCAAGCAGGAGATAGCTGTTACGGGTTCGGTGAACCAGTTCGGGCAAATCCAGCCTATCGGCGGTGTGAACGTAAAGATCGAGGGGTTCTTCGAGGTCTGCAAGGCGAAGGGGTTTACCGGCGAGCAGGGGGTAATGATCCCGAGGACCAACGTTCGCCACTTGATGCTCAAGCCCGAGGTAATCGATGCGGTTAAAGAGGGCAAGTTCCACATCTGGGCTATAGATACGGTCGACCAAGGCATTGAGCGCCTCACCGGAACTCCCGCGGGAAAGCTTAAAGAAGACGGAACATACCCGGAGGGAACGGTGCATTATCTCGTTGATCAGCGCCTGAAGTCTCTCGCTGATGCGGCTAAGGAATTCGGTGGAATGCTCCCAGTGCCGACGCCCGTATCCGAGAAGGAACCGGCGACGAACATTTAAGCGCTAACCCGTCATGCGGGGGCCGGATCTGAATTGCAGGATAAGATCAGATAACCAAAAAACCCGGTATTTTTAACTGTAGGAAAATGCGGGTTCTGCATATAATATATAAATAGGAAACCAGCGAAGCTCCGCGCCGATGTCGATGCAGACGCCGGTGTGGCTCGATGAGGAGGCTAAGATGAGCTTAGGCAGGTGCCGGACGTGCAAATACGTCGGTTATTGCAATTCTCAGGAAAATACCGTCGCCACCGAGTGCGAAAAATACGAGAACCTCGACAGCGCTCCGGCTTTCGAGTGGAACCTTAAAGACCTGATGAAGCTCTGGTCCAAGGTGGACGAGAAAATTCCTCAGGAATAGACCGATGTAGCACACAGCTTACGCTTTCAAAAATAGCCCGGCAGGGTTCCTGCCGGGCTGGTTCTGCCTAGACAATTCCACTCCGCGCAACCGCCGCATCGATTACCGCCATTTCATTTTGCGATAGCTCACATCACCCGCCTTCGCGTTTTCCAAGGCCTGTTGGGGGTTTCGCGCTCCCGCCAGAGCATGCGTCAAACCAGGCTGAGACACGGTCCAGGCCAGCGCGAGCTGAGCGAGAGTTATATTGTAGTGGTCGGCTATCGCCCCGAACTCCTCGAGCATCTTCGCGACCTTGGCCCTGTTTTCTACGCCGAACCGCAGATCACCCCGCCGCATATCGCCTTCGGGGAATTCGCGACCCGGACCGACCTTACCAGTCAAAAGTCCCTGAGCCAAAGGTGAATATGCCAGCATAGCGATATTATGCTTGCGGCAATAGGGCAGCAGCCCGTTTTCGATCCCGCGATCGAGCATACTATACCGTTCCTGGTCCGAATCGACCGTCCCGACCTTCTTATACTCCTCAAGCTGCTCAACCGTCGCATTGCTCACTCCGATAGCCCGGATCTTGCCCTCCTCCTTAAGCCTAAGAAGAGCTTCCATGGTCTCCGAGATCGGGGTGGTCGAATCCTGCCAGTGGGTTTGGTAAAGATCGATGTAATCAGTCCGCAGCCGCTTAAGGCTCTGTTCGACCTCATATCGAATCGACTCCGCCCCAAGGTAACGATAGACCGGAGTACCATTCTCCACAAAGAAACGAGTCCCCTTTTCAACATGCCATTCAAGACCGCACTTCGTAGCGATTACGGCCTCCTCGCGCCTGCCCTCGATAGCCTTCCCCACAATTTCTTCCGAAAGCCCCAGCCCGTAAGCGGGAGCCGTATCGATAAAATTCATTCCCGCATCGAGACCCGCGCGAATAGCGTCGATCGCGTCCTTTTCATCGGTTCCACCCCAGGGCCATCCACCAATAGCCCATGCCCCAAGCGCAATCACCGATGCTTCAATTCCGGATGCTCCCAATGCTCGATATCTCAAATCGGTCCTCCTATCCTGACACTGCATTATTGATGCTTCACCCAGGTAATGGGTTTTCCCTTTATTCATGATTCCTAATTTATCGATAATATGTCCGGAGCACAGGAGCAGGTAGAAAAATCCGGGAGGGGTGATTAAGCAGAGGCGCCTGATATAATGGCAGAGGCTCCTCGAATAGCCGGTGATAATTATTCTCTCGCCGCGCTACTTCCGGAGCCTCACTTTACTCATCTATTTAGCATCAAATGCAGAACCCGTTGTACGCGGGTTAATGCAATTACAAACGAACCGCTTACGACATCTTGTTAAGGCGGTTTTTGACCTCTTCGGCGAAGCGATCGATATAGCTCTTGATATAACCGATCGGGCAAATGGAATCATCTTTGATAAGCGGGGTAAGATCGATTCCCCAACTGAGCATCTCAGCATCGTCAACGCCATGCGAGGCGAAGAACGTTGCGTTAGCCTTTCTTCTACCAAGCGCCGCGAGATCGTATCTCTTGCCGCCTGCGATCTGCGAATCGAAGACTCCGAGCAATGCCGCAGCCAGATTCTCGTGCTCGCTCACATCAAAAACTATCTTGTCATCGTCATTGAGCCAGTCCAGGTTGCGCCAGACTTCGCAGCCATAGACTTTCTCGGGGCGAGCATCCATCGGCAGAGCGCGGATGGCGGAGATAACCCTGAGAGCCGTGGCAACATGAGTGTCATGCTTATCAGCAAGGTTGTGGGTGTAGACCACCTTCGGCTTCGCAGCCAGAAGCAGGTTCTTCAGGTCCTCGACCACATCTGGGCTTTTACCATCTTTCACAGCGCTGCTGGGGAAGTCGAGCATGGCCTGCGCGCAATATTCGCCGACGAAAGCCGCCTTCATCTGCTCCACGCGCCTGACCTTCTGCATCTCATCATCGGTATACTTCGCATAGAGACCGTCACGCGGGCTTCCGCTGCCGTTGGTAACAACAACACCCATAAAATGCTTATCATCTTTACCAAAGCACTCGACCGCGCCATGGAACGCCATTATCTCGATATCGTCCTGGTGAGCGGAAATTGCCATGTGAGTGGTCTTCGCGACCGCTTTATCGACAGGAGAACCGTCAGGGACGTAGATTGCTGCTGTGTCTATTTTCAATTTCATATTCTTTCTCCGTTATTGGCGCCATTCCATGGCGTTTATTTCTTCGTCACCGGCAGGCTTGCCGCAGCTACAGCCTGACCGATCCGTCGAGTCTTCTCGTCAGGCAAATGAAGTTCGATCCGCTCGGCAAGCTCTGGGAACTCGGCTTCGAGCACTTCGCGAGCCTTCTTGATGATGATATTGCCACCGTCGAACGAGGTCACGCGGCCGAGGATAAGCACGTGCTTGAGGCTGTAGAAGTCGGCGTAGTGCGCGACACCATAGCCCATGTATATGCCGATGCACTCCCAGATCTTCAAAGCGCGCTCATCACCGGCATTAAGCAGGTCCTGGACCGATTTCAGCTTCTCGGCAAGACCCAGGTTCTGATCGATCTCGATTCCAGCGGCAGCCGCAAGACGGAACACAGCCTGCTGCGAGAAATACTGCACTCCACAGCCGCCATCACCGGCCCATTCATCCTCCGGAGCTTCAGGATCATAATCCACCGGGCAGAATGCAAGCTCGTTAAGCCATGTGGTGATTTCGCCGCCGAGGGTCACATAACCACCGGCTTCGCTCGAACCGAGAGCAATTCCCAACACTCCGGTATCGTTAAGCGAAAGCGCGCCCGCGAGAGCCGTAACCTCGCCGTCGTTTACCACGTCGAACGGGATCCCGCCCCACTCCTTCTGCAGATCGATGAAAAGGTTCGCGATCTTGCTCTCGAAGACGTCTCTCGGGACTCCCCGGAACAGCGACGCCATCCTCGGGCGATTATTGATATAAATGCCTGCCGAACTGCCGCCGATCGCGTCGACACGCGGCATATGTTTCGCGGCGGACTTCAGCGCGGCATTGATCTCATTATAATGATAAGAAGGATCGGAATTGCCTCTGGGGTCCCAGTTGACTTCTTCCGTGTATACAGCCTCTCCGTCGATTACCGCCGAGACCTTCCGGTCGCTCGCGCCGAGGTCGAAGCCGATCCTGCAGCCATCGAGGTGACCGCCCAGGGTGACGGTGCCCTCATTCGGGCCGGGAACCTTGGAAGCATCGACTGCTTCGATAGTCATCGGATGCTCGAAAACCTGGCTCATGAAATTGTAATCGAATGCTCGAGCGCCGGTGGCGGAGTAGACCTGTTTGATATGCTCACCGATACTCTTCGGGCCACCGATATAGAACTTCCATCCGCCGTGCTGCCAGAGCAGGAACTTGCAGATCCGTTCGGCGTAGGGCAGATTAAGGGCGGCATATTTGGAAGTTTCCGCGAAGCAGCGAGTGCTGAATACCGATACCTGCCCACCACCGCGCTCCAGCGCGATGATAAGCGGTTCCCCTTCTTCAGATTCATCTACTAACTTAAGAAATGCTCTATTGGCCAATGCAGCCGGTGCGAACCTGTCGTGCAGCGGAGGCACGAACTTCGGTTTGGCTAGTTTAGCGAGTTCTTTCATTCATATAACCCCTCTTAAGCGTCGCGCGCACCGCCGAGGTTGAATCGGCCGCGCGCACCGGATGAAATTCTAAGGTTCTAATGCTGAGATGTCAAGGTAATTACCGCAGGCAATCAGGCGTTCTCATGCTTGACATAAGCTCTGGGCTATATCCTTCTGCCTTAAGGGAAGAAGTTATCTCACAAAACATAGTGATTCACGGTATAGGTGTGTTATGTGTCGGTTAGCGGGTATCGCGTGAACGCGAGCATCGGAATTTTGTAAAATAATCGCAATTACCTCTTGACAAGGAATCATACTGAAGGTAGACTGCCAAAAGAGGGTTATTGTATTTACTCGCTACCCTGCGCGTGTTTTACGGGATAGACATGCGCTCGGTAAACCCACACCACACTTAAGCCGCTTGTATTTACGCCAGGGCGAGCTGGCACTGCTTTGGGCGGCGTATCCCATATAATTACGACATAAAAGAGGAGGTAGAGGGAATGAAGAGAGCAGGCTCTATACTGCTTTCAGCCGGCATCGTAATCTTACTGATGTGCTTTACTGTCACCTCGTATGCCGCATTTGGTGGCTACTCGCGTCCAGTTGAGATTAAGTATACCGGCGTCGATCAGGACCGCGGAGTTGCGGTCAATAAAAACCCGGATAGCCCATATTATGGCTATCTGTATGTTTGCGACGGCACAGCTAACAACAGGTGCGTTCGCATCCTGGCACCTACGGTCTCTAAGGACTACACTGCTGCAACGAGCTACACCGAGGTTGCCAAACTGGCTTACCCGGCTACGTTGGGCTTAACCAACAACCTGCTTATCAGCTGCTTTGTCACTCCCGATGACAAGGTATGGGTTGTTGATTATTCCGCTAAGGAAATCCTTACCGGCGACCCGGCTGGCGGCGACCTTACCGTACTGCCGATACCTGGTAACTTTACCATGGCTAACCCCAGAGGCGTCTATGTTGTAGGAAACTACAACCAGGAAGACACAAAGCTCTATGTTGCCGAAGCCACTGCCGGTGGAGCAAGCGACTGCGAGATTTTCCAGTATAACGGCGGGAATTGGACGAGAATTTTCGAAATGGGCGACACCAAGGTTAATGGCCTTGTGTCACCTTATACCGTAGCCGTAGATAAAGACGGTAACTCCTACTGGGCGAGTGTCAGTGCGGGAAACAACCCTGTGCTCCCCAACTTTAAGTATGTCCTGAAGCTCAAACCGGACTTCACTGTCGACACCAACTTTGCCTTGCAGATCCCGGATGGGTTCCTCAAGAAGGCTGACGGTACCGTTGCTAACAGCTTGATCCCGACGCAGGTCGTATACGTTCAGGACAATTACGATCTTGATACCCCCGATTACATTGCGGTGTCTTTCAACGGATCGAATAGTTCCGCTTTCCCGCATAATAACTGCGTCCTGCGCTTCAAGACTGATGGGTCCTACCTCGATGGCTTCGGAATGCAAGGATGGGCGCCAAATCCTACTCAGGTCGCAACGATGAGCGGGAAGACTACACCACCATCTTATAACCCGCTCGAGTTCTGGGATGCTCCGTCTGGAAACAAGAACCCGTGGATGACTGTAGACGACAAGCATAACTTCTATGTTCTCACCATTCACGAGCCGAGAGGGAGTGATTCCAAGCTGTTTGTCCCTGTTCTTGCGAAGTTCAGCCGGCCGCTTGATAAGCTTGCGGCTGTTGCACCGACTGACCTGGTAGCCGGTAATGATATCTATGGTCAGGTAAAGCTGTCGTGGACAGACCATACCTGGCTTAAAGGTGTCAAGACTGGAGTAACCTACAATATCTATCGCAGCACCGATACCACTATGCCGGCCACACCGTATAAGACGGTTCTCGACGGCTACAACAAGTGGAAGGATGCGGATCAGGGTGTGGACGCCACTGGCGGACCGTTCTACTACTGGGTTACCGCGGTCACCAAAACTGGTGAGTCCGCTGCGGCAGGACCTGTCGGCCCGATTGCTCCTTCCGCCCCGACAGCTCCGGCTGCTCGCAGCAAGGACAGCATCGCTGTCTCCTACAGTGAATACAGCGACACCGATAAGATCGAAGTCGGCAATATCAGCAGCTACTGGGGTATGCTTTCCAGTTTCCTTACCAAGAGGAACGTGAAGTTCACCAAGGTATTCGACGCCGATCCGAGTGGCCTTAACGTAGAGAACGATGACCTTGCCGGTTATCCTCTGTTCTGGCTGCTCTGCAACAGAGAGATGAGCTCCTATGAAGCCCAGTGCATCGCTGACTACGTCAAGTATAGCGGCGGTCGCATTGTTTCCTGCTACTGGAACACCGAGACAACAATAAACAGGACGTTCTTGACCGGTAACAACTTCCGGCTCGCCGATGTCTATGGCATCGATAGAGGCGGATGGGGCAGTGACAGCCGCAGCATAGCTTGGAATCTGCGAACATTCAGGTATATGAGACCGACCACCGATCCGGCTGTAGCGCCGCTTGCCGCGCCGCTCTTCGATGGAATTCCCACCGCCGGAGCTATGCAGCCTCAGTTGGCTCCTATCGCTGAATTGGCTGTTGCACGTGACGATCCGAATGTGAAGGTCCTCGCCACCTGGTGTGACATGAACGGCATACCACCGTATGGTGTACCAGGCAGCATGAATCCTAGTGGCAATGTTAATTGGAATGCCGCTGCTATCGCCAGATATAGCAATGGCGAGCCTGTTTCACTGTGGTTTGGTCTGATGTGGTGGTGGAG
>Ga0123519_10000419_pt1 | contig 75300 bp, 60 predicted proteins | sample YelNatPaOPRAMG02_FD_87396 | JGI IMG/M metagenome (GOLD analysis project Ga0123519, IMG submission 87396) | Hot spring microbial communities from Yellowstone National Park - Yellowstone National Park OP-RAMG-02 (version 2) | ecosystem: Environmental > Aquatic > Thermal springs > Hot (42-90C) ...
ACACGACGCCCCAACTCCGACCGCATCTCCCCAAACCGCACCTCGCCGCGCCCCGCTTAGCCATCTAGGCACATAATCCCGGCCGCTGGCAGGCATCCGGACCAGTTCGCACCGGAGGTCTGCAACAGGCCGTTCAGGCTTCTGCAACGCGAGGGACGCTTAGGCGGAGGTGTGCAATGCTGACGGACCTTCAGAAGCGGGCCGCCCAGGCGATCGTCAACGTGTTCGAGACGGGCAGCCCGCGCGGCAATCACTCAAGCGTCACCGTGATCCCTGGCGATGCTGGGCGCCTGACCTATGGGAGGACGCAAGCCACCCTTGCCAGCGGCGCCCTTCACCAGCTGATCAAGGCCTATTGCGAATGCCCAGAAGCCCGCTACGGCCGCCAACTGCGGGGCTATCTTGGCCGTCTGGCAGCCTGCGACCACAGCTTGGATCGCGACGCTGCCCTCCATTCGCTGCTGAGGGCCGCCGGCGCGGACCCGGCAATGCAGGCCGTGCAGGAACGGTTCTTCGAGCGCCGATACTGGTGCCCAGCGGTTGCCACGGCGGCCGGTATGGGCCTGTCGACGGCGCTCGGCGTGGCCGTGGTGTACGACGGGCGCGTGCACGGCTCTTGGCAGCTGCTACGAAACCGAACTACCCGCAAACACGGCACTGCACGGGCCGTCGGCGAGAGGAGCTGGCTTCGTAGCTACGTCGCGGAGCGGAGGGCTTGGCTGGCCAGCCGCGCGGAGCCGCTTTGCCACGCCGTGTACCGCATGGACGCCTTCCGCAAACTGATGGATGAGGACAACTGGGACCTGCACCTGCCGTTTTCGGTGCGGGGGGTGGTTATCGACGCGAAGGCGCTGGAGGGCGTTTGCGCTGCGCACGGGCTGCAGCGCTCATCCCGACGTTAGCCCACCAGGTCGCAGATGGCCACCCACTCGCCGCGCTGACCGGGAACCCTCACTCCGCGGCGCACCAAGTGGGCGTCCACAAGGGAGTTCACCGTGGCATCCACGTCGATGGGTGGCCATGCAAACAGCCTACCTATATCCGCAACGGCAACCGCTCCCACGGATTGCAGGTACAGCTGCGCGAGCCTGCGGCGGGCGTCTTGTAGGTGAATTGGCCTTGCAGCCTCGGGAAGGTGGGGGAAGTGGCGCGCGGTTATGTCGTACACAAAGGCGTAGTGCCAGCCGCCCGCATCCGCAACGCCCGTGGGCAGCACCATGAAAGCCCCCTGCAGCTCCACCAGCCCGCGGTCGAAGCCGTAGGCGTGCCGCTTGCCAGCCATGCCGCACGACCTGCGCAACGCGATCGCATCTTGCGGCCCGCGCTCCAACAGCGATTCGTAGATGGCTTTGGCCGCTTGGCTTAGGCGGCCCTGCTCATAGGCGATGAGGTAATCCTCCTCTGGAACTCCGTAGTTGGGCGAGAGTGCGTAGAAGAAGGGCACCACATCCATGGAGATGATGGTGGAACAGCGCCGCAGCACTTTGGCGTAGTACCATCGGCGGGTGCCAAGCAGCGAGTCCTTCCATCCCCAGGTAACGTGGCCGGGGTCGTCGTGCTCCGCGGGCACGGGCCTATCTCCGGCGACGGCGTGCCACAAGCTGGGCATGGGGGGACCTTGCACCGGGTGGAAGAAGACGAACCCTCGCTCCTCAACGAACCGCACGGCCCCCTCAAGGGTGGTGACCCTTCGGTCCGGGGCCGTGCGGTATGTGTACGCCCTGTAGTCGCGGAGGCGCTCCAACGAGAGGCAGAGGCCATCGCCCTGGCCCTGGCGCCGGGGATGGTTGTCGCAGCCAACGTCTCGCCGTCCGCGCTCCGGCATAGGCTAAGCAACTCTCTGTTTGCGCCTACCCCTGCTGGCAAACCGCTCCTTCACTTGATACATGAACGACGCTATCTTTGCGTCCCTGCTGCTATCGACGAATCCGTCGTAATCCAGGTTGAGGAACGGTATGTTCTTGTGTCGCCGCCTAAGTGCGTATGAGAGGGCGGTTACGGTGTTGCCCGGCATGCAGTTGAACGGCACAACGCTTACGATGCCATCTAGCCCTCGCTTGGCGAAGTCCTCCGACTTGCCCATGCTGCATATCGCCTCTCCGCCGAACGTATGGCTGACGTAGTGCGAACCCTCGCGAATGACCTCGTGCGCCGAGATGTCGTCGTAGCCTGCCAGGAACGGCAGGGTAGCGTGGTACAGGCGGTGCTCGTTCTGGCCGGCAAGCCTATCGAGCACCCACGCGCTGATGGCCTTTGTTAGGTCGGAGGCGGATAGGGTGTCACGCCAGCGCTCCATGCCCAGTATGTGGCCGATCAGGTTCGCGTAGCTGAAGAACTCGGTGAGCGGCGCTAGCCACGTCTCCCCGCCCGCCCGCTCGATCTTGCGGAGGATATCCTGGTTGGCGCCGTCGTGCAGGCGGACGTAGAACTCGCCAACCACGCCCACCAAGGGCCGCTCCTCCTTCCGCACCGGGATGGCGGCGAAGTCGCGCGCAGCAGAACGCAGCAGCTCCTCAAGGGAGTCGAGGTGGGCCGCGGCTAAGCTGCGCAGCTTTCCCTTTCTGGATTCCAGCAGCTCCTTGTGGGCTGGAATGAGCCGAATCAGCTCTTGCAGGTACCGCTGGTACAGGGCCTCGCTTTCACCAGGGTTCACCTCGTACGGGCGGGTGCGCAGCATCATCTTAAGGAGCAGATCCGCCGCCACCAAGCCGTCCCAGGTCACCATGGCGAAGCGGGTGCCAAGCCCTCCGTGTATGGACCGGCTGCCCAGCGTTACCATCTCCACCTGCTGGAGGCCGAGCTTGTCCAGTATGCGCCTCTGGAGGGCGTAATACATACCGAACCGGCAAGGCCCGCCTGAGTTACCTTGGAAAAACGCCTCGCGGTCCGGGTCGAAATCCGGCTGGTTGATGCGAGCCAGCATGTCCTCCGTGGTCATAAAGGCGGGGAGGCACACGTCCTCGGAGATGGCGGCGCGCGCGAGGTTCATGCCTGGGTCGGTGGAGCGCGGGAGGGCCTCGGCGTTTATGCCGTAGGCGCGCATGCTGGCGGCCAGCACGCGGGCGGATTCGCAGGCGTACGGGATCCACAACCGCTTGCCATCGAGGGAGGTGACCGCGTCGTCCGTGGTGCGGATGAACGGCACGTTGCCCTTGGGGGCGGCCACCGCGGTATCGGCGAACGCCTCGAGCCGGGTGATCATGCCGGCATCCGCCGTGTGCTCATCGATCTGCATCATGTAGCACGGCTCGCCAACCTCATCCTTGAAGAATGGGTTGGCGAAGGAATCGGGTCCGCACGCGAAATAGGTGAGCACAACGGCCCTCAGGCGCGCGTCTTGGCGGATCAGCCTGGCGGCGGCGAGCTTCTTCTGGATCTGGCGTGAGTACATGTTGGGCCAGGTGTCCGAGATGTCCACGTCGTTGAGTGGGATGAAGTCCTGGGGAATGGCCAATATGCCCAGGTCTTGGATCTTCTTCCCGATGTCCATGTTGACGGCGTTGTCGTACAGGCTGTACGGCCGGCCCACCACCACGAACGCCATGCTATCCTTTGGCAGGGATGCAAGGACCTCGCGCCCCCTTGACTCCTGCCATCTGCGGAACTCCTTCAGGGCCTCCATGCCGACGCGGAAAGCACGGTTGGCCTCCAGCGGGCTCACGCCGAGCTCTCTGGCCATGGCCACGAAGGCGCGGCGGAGGTGACGCTCTCCGCGGTCGAAGTAGAGGCGGGGGCTAAGCCGCTTCACGCCTCTGGCTTCCAGGTTCAGCGTGTGGGCAATGACCTCCGGGGCCGCCTGCAGATAGGGGCAGGTTTGGCTTGTGTCTAGGTTGGGGTTGGGCTGCTCGGTGGTGAGCACGCCGGGCATGAAGACGTAATCCACGTCTTTGTCGATTACGTTCAGCACGTGGCCGTGGGCCACCTTGAACGGGAAACAGGGCTCTCCGATGGAGGCCGACAGGCCGAGGGACACGATTCGCTTGTTGGTTGGGTCGGATGGGACGACCTCAAAGCCCAGCTCCGAGAAGAAGGCGTTGTAAAGCGGGTAATACTCGGAGAACATGAGCCCGCGGGGAATGCCCACGCGCGCCGCTCGGGAGGTGCGGTGCGGGCCGGAGGGCTTGTAGCAGCCCAGCAGCATCGCCTCTCGCTCGGCGAAGAGGTCTGGCAGACCCGCGGCCAGGCTTTTCTTGTCGCTGCCGCTGTATCGCTCGCACCTATCGTTGTAGAAGTAGCGGGGGCCGCCTTCCATTTGGAAGGTGTTGACGTCGCACCTGTTGGGGCACAGCTTGCACTCGAAGGAGCCAACCTGGTACTTGCCCTCGGCGATGGCCTCGAACCCGCGGAAGCTGCTGTGTCTGGGTCGCACAAGGTAGGCTAGGCGTGCGGCGCCGATTGCCCCGGTGATATGCGGGTGAGGGGGCACCACGATCCTGCGGCCCAGCAGGCTTTCGAAGGCGGCCACCATGCCCTTGTTGAACGCCACAGCTCCCTGAAACACCACTTTGCGCCCAATGTCTCGGCTGCCAACGTTCTTGTTCAGGTAGTTCTTGCCGGACGCGAGGCATATACCAGCAGCCAGGTCCTCAACCGGCACGTTGTTCTGCTGGTAGTAGACCATGGCCGATTCGGAGAAGACGGTGCAAGTCCAGTCGAGATCTGGTGGACAGGTGCCGCGGAGGGCGTAGTCGCCGAACTCCTGGATGGTGATGCCGAGGCGAGCGGCCTGCTTTTCGAGGAACGCCCCGGTGCCAGCGGCGCACGCCTTGTTCATCTCGAAGTCCACCACCACGTCGCCGTCGATTCGGATGAACTTCGAGTCCTGGCCGCCGATCTCGAAGATGGCATCCACGCCTTCCACGGAGGCCATGGCTCCGTGGGCCTGGGCGGTGATCTCGTTCTTCACCAGGTCTGCGCCGATGTAGTCCGCCGTTAGGTAGCGGCCGGAGCCGGTTGTGGCGGCCACCACCTCGCCGATGCGGTAGCCCCGCTCGAGCACCTGGGAGTAGATTCGGCCCACGGTGTCTCGAACGGCGGCAAGGGGATCGCCGTTGGTGCGTCTGTAGTAGCTGGCCAGCACGTGTAGCTTGCCGTCCACCATGGTCACCAGGGCGGCCTTGGTGCTTACCGAGCCGATATCTACGCCAAGCGCGGCCAGCGGGATATCCTTCGGCACGTCCGCCTCAGGGGGGGCCTGAAGGATCTCGGACAGGGCCATCTTCAGCGGCGGGACGCCCGTGTACTCCAGGGGCTTCGCCAGGCGCTCCTCCAAAAGCGCTATCGCCTGCCGAAGGTCCACCTCCGCCTCCGAGCGCATCGCCGCGCCGATGGCCCCGAGCGTTCGGCAATGCTCAGGCACGAGCAGGCCGTCTCCAATGCCCAGCTCCGCCGTCAGGTATTTCACCATGGCCGGGTTCAGAGCCACCCCGCCGATGAAGGCCACCTTTGGATGGAAAACCTTACCCTTGGCGAACGCCGATCGGTAGTTGCGGCACAGTGCGGCATGAACGCCCGCCGCTATCCGCTCCCTGGTGGTGCCCTTCTGGTACAGGTGCACTATGTCGGATTCCGTGAAGACGCTGCACCGACCAGACAAGCTGGCGGGGTTCTCGGTTTCCAGGGCCACTCTGGCGAACGCCTCTATGGATGGGAAGTTGAGGCGATGGGCCATGTGGTCAAGAAAGGAGCCACTGCCGGCGGCGCACTTGTTGCCGAAGCTGCTATCCGCCACCAATAGGCGTCCGGAGAGCTCGTCGCGCTCGAAGAGGAGGTACTTCTGAGCCTCGCGCCCCATCTCCACGACGGTGCGCACGTCGGGGTACAGGCGATCCACCGCGGCGGCGAGCGCGCTCGGCTCATGCACGGGCTGGATGCCGAGGAGCTCGCACAGGCCGCGCGCACCGCTGCCGGTAACGCCGAGAATGGCGCGTGGGCCGGCGCCGTCATCCACAAGCGCGCGAAGGGATTCGAAGGCGCGGCGCAGGGGTTGTCCCTGTGCGGAGAGAATCGGGAGGGTTCGTATGTTGCCGCTATCGTCTAGGAGCACCGTTTTGACGGTGTCCGAACCGATATCCATTCCTATTCGCAAAACCATCTAAGCACGGCCTCCTGCATGCTCATGCTGGTCAGCGCGGGGGATGCGCAAGCGCTGAAGCCGGGGCGCTGCGCCGGGACCAAGTCCCCTTGCGGAGCCGGCATGCCTGCGTTGCTGCGAATGTGGCCCGTTGGCGGCGGGTCGCTCCCCTCGGACGCAGATCGGCCGTAGTCGGCCTGCCGCGGGTCAACGGGCGGAATCGCCGGTATGTTGGGCCGGAGCCGACAACAGAATTCTACGCGTGGGCGGGCCTACCTGCTGACATCCAGGCATAGAGCGCCCCCGTTGGTAGGCGCTGGGTGGCAGTTTGGCCAGTTGCCGCCGCCGAACCCCGCAATGAGGGCAGAAGCCAAGGAAGCAGGAGGCTTGCGAACCGAACTCCCGAGGAGAGTGAAGCTTGCGCACGGTTCGTTTCTGCCTCCCCTGTTTCCGTGTTCCTCGCTCCGGCGAGGGTGGCAAGGGGTGTGGGCGAAACTACCTGGCAACCGTCCACGAACCCCGTTCCAACCGCCATGGCCGGTGTTGCCCGATGGGTGCTTCTTGCGCGCCTACAGAACCGGGCCGCACAGCCAAGGCGCAAACTCCTCTTGGCCAAGCCCCTGCGACTCGCTCTTGGTGGGTTTGCCGCCCGCCACGGCCAGCAACTCCTCGAAGATATGGGCCGCCACGTCCTCCATCGGCGCGCCCTCGAGTATCACCCCCGCGTTGATGTCCATGTCATCTGGCATCTGCTCGTACAGGGCCGTGTTTGTGGCGATCTTGAGGCACGGCGCCGGCTGGAAGCCCAGGCAGGAGCCCCGCCCGGTGGTGAACGCCACCAGGCTGCATCCGCCAGCCACCAGGCCGGTAACGGACACGGGGTCGAACCCTGGCGTGTCCATAAAGCAGAAGCCGCGGTGCCGAATGCGCTCCGCGTAGTCGTACACGGCAACGAGTGGGGTATTGCCGCCCTTCATCACCGCGCCGAGCGACTTCTCATATATGGTGGTAAGGCCACCCTCTTTGTTGCCCGGCGCGGGGTTGTTGTCGATCCTGTCGCCCAAGGCCGCGGTGTACTCCTCCCACCACCGCATCAGCGCTAAGAGCTTCTCAGCAACCTCGCGGGATGCCGCGCGCCGCGTCAACAGGTGTTCCGCGCCGTAGGTTTCGGGCGTCTCGCCGATGAGCCAGGTGCCACCATGTCGCACAAGCTCGTCGCCCGCCAAGCCCAGGGCCGGGTTCGCGGTGATGCCGGAGTTCGCGTCGCTGCCGCCGCAGTTGGTGCCAACCACCAGGTGCGAGATTGGCACCTGCTTACGCTGACATCGGTTGGCAACCTGCAGCAGCTTGAGGCCCTCGGCGGCTCCAAGCTCCACCGTCCTCTGGACTCCCCCGCATTCCTGAACGTTCAGCACGGGGCCCGCCAGGCCCATATCTCGCAGAAGGAAGGATGCGGCGTTCACCTCGCAGCCCAACCCAACAATCATGTAGGCTGCAACGTTGGGGTGTGTGGCGATTCCCGCCAGGGCGCGCTGAAGCACGCGGTGGTCACGGCCGCCCACCGCCATTGCGCAGCCTACCTTGTGCGTTACGGCCATAACGCCGTCCACGTTCGGGAAGCCGGCGTTCCTGCGGTCCACCAGCAGCCTGGCGATCTTGTTGGCGGCGCTGGCGGAGCAGTTCACCGTGGAGATGACCGCCACGTAGTTGCGAGTGCCCACCCTTCCATCCGCACGGACGTAGCCAGGAAAGGTGCGCGTCTCCGCCTCCGGGTACGTTGGCACCGGCGTCGCCTCCGTGCCGAACTCATACGCCAGCTTCAGCGGGCCGGCGTCCATGTTGTGGATATGGACCCACTCTCCAGGGCGTATTGCCGCTGTTGCGTGGCCTATGCTGTGGCCGTACTTGCGCACGGGGTGGCCTTGGGGCACTGCCTGCACCGCCACCTTGTGCCCAACCGGTACGCGCTCCAGCACCGGCAGCTCATGCCCTTGGTGAACCAGCACGTCGCCAGGAGCCAAGGGCGACTTGGCAACCGCCACGTCATCGCCCTCACGAAGCAGAATCGCCTTGTCGGTTAGCGGGAAAACTGGCATGTCAGCTCCACCTCAGGTTGGGCAGGCGGGATGCGCTTGGCGGCGCGTATAGGGGCATGTGCGTCACGATACGCAAAGCGCGCCGCCCCCTGCCTCCATCCCCACGCGCAACAGAAGGCCCCCTAACCCCGGCCGTTTCCCCCGGCATTCGGGCCAAGGGAGCCATCCGCGTTACCTGTGCGTTGCTCGCGCCCCGTTGGCCATTCGTGAGGGAAGCGAATGCGGACCATTCTCAGCCGCCCACCAACCACTATCTTAGCGCATATGGCACCGATGGCAAAGTGCGTTGAGGTAGCGGAGGCATGGCTTCAGGCGGGGTCTCGTCACCTTCCCGTCACATTCTGCAGATACCATTGGGATGGCGGTTCGGTTCGCTCCGATGTGCCAAGTGGGCGAGCCGCCGCAGCCGGATCCGCCGGCCGGAGGAACACCATGCTGCCGTTAGCGTTGCTGTGCCGCAAAAAGCGACGCCGCCCGACCGGGTTCACCCTCATCGAGGTGCTTGTGGTGGTCGCCATCCTCGCGATCTTGGCCGGAATCCTCCTTCCAGTCCTCGCCAAGGCACGCGCGAGCGCCCGGAAGTCGACCGCGCTTAGCAACCTCAAGCAGATAGGCGCCGCCCTGCTGGCGTATACCGCCGACTACGACGACCATCTGCCGCCTCGATGGCCGGTCTGGCTTGGATACAGAGAGTTCTACTGGAAGGTGGATGGCGGTGATCTTCCGTCGCTCCTGAGGCGGTATGTTCGCGACCCGGCGGTTTGGCGCAGCCCGGAAGATCGATTGCCGAACCCGGGCGCGACCAGCTTCTCGCTGAACGGCGAGCTGGCGCCCGGGTGGCCTCTGTCGAGGATTGCCAGGCCCGCGGAAGCGATCTACCTAACGGACCGCACCGACCTCGACGTCCTCACGATCGGCCCGGACCGCGACCCGCCAGACGTCTACTTCTGGTGGCGGTTCTGCAACCCGCCGCTTGACCGGGGTCCCGCCGACCTCCCCCGCCCGTACGACGACCTGATGGTGGCGGTTCAGATCTCGCCCAGGCGCTACGTGGGCGACGTGGCCGCGTATCTGTTCCTCGACGGTCACGTCAAGGCGCTGCCGTTCGCGAAGACGTGGGGCAGCGCCTCAACCAACCTGCACTACCCGTTCAAGTAGGGGAAAGGAGGTGCTATAATGCGTGCACAAACGCGGCGCGTTGGGATGATCCTCCTGGTGGCAGCGATCCTCGGGGCGCCCTCCGGCTGCGGCCACGATCCGAACCACGGCATCAACAGGGAGCGGGCCCGTGCGGCCGCGCGCCGTGTCCACACGCCACCCCCGCCTGGCGTCAAGATGATGCCAGGCCACGGGGGGTAACAGCGGAGAAGCCAGATGCGGCTGCTACTCGTTGAAGACGAAGCGGCGATCGCCTGCCGGATCCGGGAGAGCCTGGAGGAGGCGCGCTACACCGTCGACTGGGCCCGGAACGGCGTCGAGGCGTTGGCGCTGGCCCACGAGCGGGAGTATGCCGCCATCATCTTGGACCTGATGCTCCCCCGGGTTGACGGCTGGGAGGTGTGCGAGAGGCTTCGGCGGCGGCGCGATGCGACGCCAATCCTGATGCTGACTGCCCGCGGCGCCTTGGAGGACCGAATCCGCGGGTTCGATATAGGCGCGGACGACTACCTGCCCAAGCCGTTCGAGATGCAGGAGCTGCGGGTTAGGGTGCGGGCGCTCATCCGACGCTCGGCGGTCCACAGGACGAGGCTCATCCGGATTGCCGACCTGGAGATCGACACCGAGGCGCGACGCGTGAGTCGCTCTGGCCGGGAGATCCCGCTCACGCCGCGCGAGTATGCGCTCCTGGAGGAGCTTGCCCGCAATGAGGGACGAGTGCTCTCGCGCGAGTACGTTCAGAAGAGGGTGTGGAATGACGACGAGAGCTACTCCAACACGATCGCCGTCCGCATCCGACAGCTCCGTCGAAAGCTGGACGATGGCTATGCTGTTCGCCTGATCCACACGGTTTACGGTCAGGGGTACGTGCTGCGTGCCCCCGAATCGGAGGAAAGCTGCTATGACCGCACGGAGTGACTTGCCGCGGATGGACAACGTTCTCATCGTTGTCGACGACCTCGAGGCTGCCAAGGCGTTCTTCGCCGAACTTGGCATGGAGCTGGAGGGCGAGACGACGGTTGAGGGGCGGTGGGCGGACCGCGTGGTGGGGCTCAACAACGTCCGTGCGGACGTCGCCACGATGCGGACCCCGGACGGCCACGGCCGGGTTGAGCTGCCCAAGTTCCACTCGCCGCCAGCGGTCAGAGCCGAGCCGGGAAGCGCGCCAGCGAACGCGCTGGGCATACGCCGCATCATGTTCGCAGTCAAGAACATCGACGACGTAGTTGCCCGTCTGCGCGGCCACGGTGCCCAGCTAGTCGGCGAGATCGCGCAGTACGACGAGATCTACCGGCTCTGCTTCCTGCGTGGCCCCGAGGGCATCATCGTCGGACTGGCCGAGCAGCTTGGTGATCAACCGGTAACGGGTGGATCGGCGAATCCCTGATGTCCATACGAGAGCCGTTCTTACTGCCTGCGCATTCGCCGTTCGCAGGCTTCTGAGGCCTGATAGGAGGCAGCATGCAATGGTATACCCACCACTCGGGCGTGCATTTGGGCCGATGGGGCACGGTGCGGCTGAGGATGACGTTGTGGAACATGGCCGTGCTGGCCCTCATCCTTGGGGGCGTGGGCGCAGTGGTGCGGTATACCGTGCAGGCCGACCTGTTTGCGACGGTGGACCGGACCTTGGCCGAGCGAGCTCACGAGGCCGGGCGTTTGTGGGCGCTGGGACCCCCGTACTCCGGGCAGCAGACCCGCATCACAGGCCGGTCTAGGCTGCTCGACCCGGTAGTCGCGCCTGCGGAGGGCTCGCTGGTGGGATCGAGACCGCACGCGTTGCCGCCCCTCCAGCCACGGGTCATACCCCGCGACCCGGCGAACGGCCCCGCCGGGGTGCGCTGGGAGGAACCTTGGGATCGACACTCGTACGTTCGCTCCCTCGCCGGGCGCACGGTCTACTCAACCGTCCGGCATCAGGCCGTGCCGATGCGGGTGCTCTCGATGCCGATCGAACGCCGGGGCAGGGCGGATTATGTGCTTCAGCTTGCATACCCGCTCGATGGCGTTCTGCGGGAGATCGACGAGCTGACGTCCACGCTGCTGGCCCTTGTGCCTTTCGGTCTGCTCGCCGCCGGGCTGGGCGGCGCCCTTCTGACCAGCCGCGCGCTCCGGCCCGTTCGGGAGATCGCCGAGACGGCCGCGCGGTTGGGTGTGAACAACCTTTCCGACCGGCTACCGGTGGCGGGCAGGGATGAGTTCTCGGAGCTGGCAGCAGCCTTCAATGTGATGCTGGCGCGGCTGGAGGAGGCGTTCGATCGTCAGCGCCGGTTCACCGCGGACGCCTCCCACGAGCTACGCACGCCGCTCTCGATCATCAAGGCGAACACCAGCCTAGCTCTCGAACATCCCTGGTCGCAAGAGCGCTATCGCGGATTCCTTGCGGCGATCGACGCTGCGGCCAGCCGGCAGAGCCGGATAGTGGAGGAGCTGCTCTTTCTGGCCCGGGCCGACGCTGGCGGGTTGGCTCGTGATGTGGGGCCGGTGTGCCTAGCCGAGGTGTTGGAGGAGGCCGCGGAGGCCGTGGGCGGCGCAGATAGCCCCGGCGTGCAGCTAAATGGGGTGGACCCCGAGACGGTGGTTATGGGCAGCGGTTCTGAACTATACCGCCTGTTCGCGAATCTGCTCGAGAACGCCGTCCGGCACACGCCGCCAGAGGGCAGGGTCACGGTCTCGGCGTCGGTTGACGGGGCGGCCGTTACCGTGACGGTGCGGGACACCGGTGAGGGGATCTCGCCGGAGCACCTGCCGCACCTCGGCGAACGATTCTACCGGGTGGACGCAGCGAGAACCGCGGGCGGCACCGGCCTAGGGCTGTCCATCTGCCGGAGCATCGTCGAGGCCCACGGCGGCCAGATGGCGATTGAGAGCACGGTCGGCGAAGGCACGGCAGTCCACGTTCGGTTACCTCTGAATCCGCCGCACACGTAACCGCCGTGGAAAGCGCAAAGGTGTCTGCAATGGGCTGAGGGGCCGCGTGGCAGTTGGGCCTGATAACGGGTTACGCGACCTCAACACCCTCCGCGGGGCCGATGGCGGCGACGGTGTGGCGGCCGTCCTGCAGCAGCTTGGCGGCTAGGCGTTGCACGTCGTCCAGCGTCACCGCCTGCACGCCCGCCAACACCTCGTCCACCGTGATGATGCGCCCGAAGTACAGCTCGGACTTGCCGAGGCGGGTCATGCGGGTGCTCATGCTCTCCAGGCCAAGCAGCAACGACCCACGGATCTGCATCTTGGCACGCTCCAGCTCCTCCGCCGTGATTCCGTCGGTGCGCAGACGCGCCTCCTCCTCCGCAACAAGCCTCATCACCTCTCCGGCGGTCTCGCGGCTGGTGCCGGCGTAGACGGCGAAGAGGCCAGCCTGGCGGTAAGAGCTGGAGTACGAGCCGATGGAGTAGACGAGCCCGCGGCTCTCGCGGATCTCTTGGAAGAGTCTGCTGCTCATTCCACCGCCGTAGGCGGTATCCAGCACCGCCATAGCATAGCGGTCCTCGGAGTCGAACGGGAGGCCGGCAGTGCCCACGCAGATATGCACCTGTTCCGTGGTGCGGGTGACGTGTGTGTGTCCGGGTTGGGCTTGTGGCGCCGTAAGCTGCACAGACGGCGTGCTGCCCGAGAGGCCGCCCAGGTAGCGGTCCGCCAGCTCCACCACCTGCGCGTGCTGAACGTTGCCAGCGGCGGCCACCACTATGGCATCTGGCGTGTACCAGCGGTCCATGAACTGCCGAAGCTGATCCGCCTGGAAGCTGGCGACAACCTCGGGCGTGCCGATGACGGGCCTGCCGAGCGGGTGGCCGGGCCAGAGGGCTTGGGCGAAGATGTCGTGGATGAGGTCCTCCGGAGAGTCGTCGTGGCGCTTTATCTCCTCGAGGACGACGTTGCGCTCGCGTTCCACCTCTTCCTCGTCGAGACGGCTGTTGAGGAGCATATCGGAGAGCACGTCGAAGGCGAGGGGGAGGTGTTCGCTAAGGACCTTGGCGTAGTAGCAGGTATACTCTTTGTCGGTGAAGGCGTTCATGCGGCCGCCCACGGCGTCGAGGGCTTCCGCGATATCGCGGGCGCTCCGACGGTGGGTGCCCTTGAACATCATGTGCTCGATGAAGTGAGAGATGCCGGCCTGGGCATCCGTCTCGTGCCGGGAGCCGGCTCCGATCCAGATGCCCAGGCTTACGGATTGCACATAGGTGATCCGCTCGGTTACTACGCGGACGCCGTTGGGCAGAACGTCCCGGTTGTACACAGCGCTCCTATCTTCGCTACTCCTGGCCGGAGTTGGGCCGGGGTTTGGGTCTGAACGTCACCCCGACGGGAGGCTCCTCGCGCGGGGGAGGTGGCTTTTGGGGCTGCTGCTGAGGCTGTGGGCGCTCTCGCTCGCGGTCTCGGCGGCCGCTGCCACCGGCCTGGCTAGGAGGCTGGCCTCCGTGGCGCTCGCCGCGGTCCGCTCTGGCGGCGTCTGGGCGTCGCTCCTCGCGGCGGTCTGGGCGGGCCTGTCGGTCGTGCCTTTCCGGGGGTTTGCCGCCGCCGGTGGCCTTGCCGTTGGGCTCGGGGAGGTCTTTGCGGGCGAGGTTGATCCGCCCTTGAGAATCGATCTCCACAACCTGGACTACGATGTCGTCGCCAACTTTGACGGCATCTTCGACGCTTCTGAGGCGTTCGCGTGAGAGCTGGGAGATGTGGACCAGGCCTTCTTTGCCGGGCAGAATCTCAACGAAGGCGCCGAAGCTCATCAGACGCGTTACGCGGCCTGGGTACACCTCGCCAACCTTCACCTCGCGGGTGAGGTCCTCCACCCATTTGCGTGCACGGTCTCCGCCGGCGGCGTCCACGCAGGCGATGTACACCTTGCCGTCTTGCTCTATGTCGATGCGTGCGCCGGTTTCGGCCTGGATCTTCTTGATGATGCGCCCTCCGGGGCCGATCACGTCGCCTATCTTGTCCGGATGGATCTCCAGGATGAAGATCCTCGGAGCGTACTGAGACAGGTTTTCGCGCGGCTCGGCGATGGCGGCTACCATTCGATCGAGGATGTGAAGGCGTGCTTGGCGCGCTCGCTCCAGGGTATCTCTGATGATCTCTTGGGAGATTCCGCGGATTTTGGTATCGAGCTGGATGGCGGTGATGCCGGTGCGGGTTCCCGCCACTTTGAAATCCATGTCTCCGCCGAAATCCTCCATGCCCTGGATATCGGTTAGGATGCTGTAGCGATCTCCGTCGGTCATGAGGCCCATGGCCACGCCAGCGACGGCGGTGGGGATCTTCACGCCCGCGTCCATCAGGGCCAGCGAGCCGGCGCAGACGGATGCCATGGAGCTGGAGCCGTTCGACTCCAGCACGTCGGAGACGAGGCGGATGACGTACGGGAACTGGTCGGTGGGGGGGATCACGCTCTTGAGGGCGCGCTCGGCGAGCGCACCGTGGCCGATCTCCCTGCGTCCAGCTCCTCTCAGCGGGCGGGCCTCTCCCACGGAGAAGGGCGGGAAGTTGTAGTGGTGCAAGAATCGCTTGCTGGTCTCTGGGCTGATGCTATCGAGCATCTGCTCTTCGTCCAGCGAGCCCAGGGTGCAAGTGCCCAGCACCTGCGTTTGGCCGCGCGTGAACAGGCTAGAGCCGTGGGTTCGTGGCAGCACGCCAACCTCGCAGGTTATGGGACGCACCTCGTCCACCTTGCGCCCATCCGGCCTCAGGCCCTTATCGAGGATCAGCCGGCGCACCTCTTGCTTAACGAGCTTATCCGCCGCCATGCGGATATCGGATTCCCGGTCTGGGAATTCGGGCAGGAGTTCGGCGACGATGTCGTCGATGAGCTCGGTGATGGCGGTTTCGCGGGAGGCCTTGTCCGGATCCACGACGGCCTGGGCAACCTTGTCGGCAGCGTTGCGCTCAACGGCCTCCATGACGGCCGGGTCGGGCTTGACGATGATGACGTCGGCCTTGGGCTTTCCCACCTGGGCGGCAAGCTGCTCTTGGAGCTCGATCAGCCTGGCGATGTAGGGGCGGCTGAAATCGATGGCGTCGAGGACTTCGCTTTCGGTGACCTGGGATGCGGCGACGTCGATTGTGGTGATGGCATCCTTGGTTCCGCACACCAGCAGGTCCATCTCGCAAGCCTCAAGCTGCGGCTGGGTGGGGAAGGCGACGAACTGGCCGTCTATGAGGCCCACGCGGACGGAGCCGGTTGGGCCGGAGAACGGGATGTCTGAGATGGTGAGGGCCGCGGACGCCCCGATCACAGCCATGACGTCTGGGGCGTTTTCCATGTCCACGGAGAGGGGCATGGCGATGATCTGCACATCGTTGCGCATGCCTTCCGGGAACAGGGGGCGGTGCGGCCTATCGATGAGGCGAGAGGTGATGACGGCCTTTTCGGATGGCCGGCCCTCTCTTTTGGGAAAACCGCCGGGTATCTTGCCGGCGGCGTACATACGTTCTTCGTAATCGCACGTAAGAGGGAAGAAGTCAATGCCCTCTCGAGCTTCTCTGGACATGACGGCCGTTACGAGGACGACGGTGTCGCCCATCTTCACCACAACCGCGCCGTTGGCCTGTCTGGCCACGTGGCCGGTTTCTATGATGAGAGTACGGCCGTCGCCGAGGTCCAGGCTAACCGTACTCGCCATGTGAGGTCCTTTTAGAACTTGCGCCGGATACCCAGCCTTGCCGTGATCTCGCGGTAGCGCTCCACGTCCTTGTCGCGCAAGTAGCGCAGAAGGCGGTCCCTGTGACCAACCATCATCAGAAGGCCGCGCCGTGAGTGGTGATCTTTCTTGTGGGTTTTCAGGTGATCCGTAAGCTGGCCGATACGGGCGGTCAACAGGGCCACCTGAACCTCAGCGGAACCCGTATCGCTCTCGTGCTTTCTGTGTTCCTCTATGATGGAGCCCTTTTGCTCCTTCACGAGAACCATTAATCGTCCTCCCTCTGCAGCCTCGTTACATGGCTGCTATCATAATGCTCATCCGTTCGTGTTGAACAAATCATAGCACACGACCCGCAGCGAGTCAAACCGGCAGCTGCTTGCCGACGAGCGCAGCCACCGACCGGGGCGGCGCCACCCACTCGCCTCCGCGCGTGGTGGCTGGTTGCTGCGCCAGCTGGTGCTCTTCGGAGGTTACGTGTGGGGTAAGGCTTACCGGCCGCCCGTTCACCGCAACGTGCACTCGCCTTGCCTCGCGACCCTCGTTGGTTAGGATGATGGTGAGGCCGCGCCCGTCTGCGGAGACGTACGCCGACGCCAGCAAGCCATCCGCTCCTTGCGTGGTTACCTCAACTCGGTGGGCACCGGGACGCACGAACCTGCTGTAGGCGCCCAATACCCACAGAATGCGAGAGGGGTAGACGGTCTGCTCTCCGTCCTTCTTGTAATCGGTGTAGATGAGGCCGTCCTTGTAGTCGGCGGGGGAGACGGCGAGCCACCATTGCCAGGCGGAGGCGTTGCCGTCCACCAGATCGTGGTGAAGCACGCGGGCAACCCGGAGGGCGCTATCCATGCCCAGGTCGCGTCCGTGCTCCATTATGCAGTATTCGGTTTGCCAGTAGCGCCCGTCCGGCGTGTACCGGGCGATGTTTTGCCTGAGGGCACGCCGCAGCTCCGCCAACATGAGCTCTCCACGGTCGGTCCAATACGCGTGGGCGGCGACGCGCGCGTCGACCATGGCCCTCAGCTCGGGGTTCCCCAAGAGGAGCTTGACGTACTGGCGGTACTGGCCCTTGCCAAGCTGGTTGGCGTCTAGGTTGTAGTGAGCAGAGGGGTCGTTGTTGTGGGCCCAAGCGCGCCAGAGGTCGTCGTCCAACATGGATGCCAGGTCGCCGGCCTCCGGGGTGATGATGTCCACCTTGAGGCGCCTGCGGGTTGCCTCTTGGTGGAGGGCACGTACAACTCGGGCGATGTCGTCGTTGTTGTAGCGGCATCCCTCCTGGCCGCCGCCCTCCCAGTTCCAGTTTGGCTCGTTGAGCGGGCTGATGTAGCGAAAGGGGATGCCCTGGCGCTGGAAATGCTGAACCACGTCGGCTAGGAATGCGGCGAACCGCAACTCGTAGCCGGGCTTGAGGTTGGTTGAGCCGGTCTGCTTGTCGCAGTGTGCGTGGCCGTTAACGGTCATCCACACCGGCGGGCTGTTGGCAAAGGCGATGAACTGATCCACGCCCAGGCGTTTGGCGGCGCGCAGGAACCACTGCTGCCCCGGCTGGCGGCTCCAATCGTACTGCTCCGCTTCGGAGCGACGGAAGCAGTCTGCGCCGCGCCATGAGTCCCACAGCGTAGCCTTGTCGGCAAGCGCCCCTCCGGCGCCGACGTTGAAGCGCCACTGAGACAGGCCGGCACCGGTGCGCTGCGAGAAGAGCAGCTCTGCCAGTCTTTCCTTGTTCTCCTCGCTCCACTCCCGCCCGATGGGGTCCATGCTCCAGCAATCCGAGGCGCCAAACCCCTCGATGAGCTGGTGGCGGACGGTGGTATCGACGTTCACGGTGGCGGACGGCTGGCTCTGGTCTGCCCAGCCGGTTCTACTAGACGCGCTCAATGCCAATGCTCCTGCCGCGGCGGCGGCGCCCTCGAGCAGCTTCCTTCTGTTCAGCTTCTGGTTGCGCAACGGTCGGCCTCCCCGCCAAAGTGGTTTCTGGCTTGTAGCCAAGGCCGGTTCATGCCACCAGCCAGCGGCTTGTTCCCATGGTCGCGGTCAGCCTCGCGCGCGGCCGGCCTGCTGGTATATGGCCCTCACCTTCTCGTTAATCGGGTCGTCGAACCAGCCGCGGAACAACAGTATGTCCCCGCGCTTCACGGCCGCCACCAGCTCCGCGGCGCGCTCATCGATGGGGCCATCCGCCACGGCGATGACGCTGAAGGCGCCTGGGTAGACGCGGAGGGCCTGGGCAGGCGTGGACGCGATTCCCATCCGGAGCTCGTTATACGGCGCGGTACACGAGAAGTAGGCCACGTCCTCGTGTTCCGGTATGAGCAGCACATCCGGATTGGCGGCGGCTATCTTGCGGAACACCTCCGCGTCTATCAGCTCGTACGCATCGCCGTCGCTTGGGCTGCGGGTGGGATCGAAGTGAACGTTGGAGTCCACGTAGAACAGCGAGCAGCCCCAGCGCTTTTTGGCGTACTCTATCTTCTGGCTGAGGTTATACGCCTCGTCATAGACGGCCACCTGAGACACTTCGTTGCCGTACACGGGGCGCAACGGGCGCTGCGGACGCAGGCATAGGCCGGTGCGAAGGCCAGCCTGGCGGAAGCGGCTGAAATACTCGTCCACCACGGGCTCCATCTCCGGGGGGAGGGAACGCGGGTCGCCCAGATAGCTGATGGCGTGCGGGTACTCCTGGCCCTCAACGTCCCAAGTGATCATGCCCTGCGCGCCCATCTTCTTGAGGATGCGGATGCTGGCATCGGCGTACGCCAGAAGCCTCTCCCTGAACTGGCGCACGCCCTCCGGGGTGGTGACGTCCAGCTCGCGGTCGTTGAACCAGCCGCGGGGGTTCTTGCGGATGCCCAAGCCGCTGCTGCTAAGGAAGAGGGCGCCTATCGGTCGGCGGTCCGGCCAACTGAGGCGGAACGGGTATGCGGCCGCGAACTTGGCATACACGTCTCCGGCGAGCTGTTCCATGGGGGCGCCTGGAAGCCCGAAGCGGATGGAGAGGCGGAACCGATCGACGTAGCCAGGGCAGACGGGGCGATCGATCGCGGGATCGCCCAGCCAGCTGCGGGGGATGGCGGGGCTCTTGGCGGTGCTAACCAGTATGGGATACACTGCGTTGGGGGAGGCATCGTCCACGCCAGCTGCGAAGCCAACGTACAGCGGCCGGCCAACGTCCTCGTTGACAAGCGCCAGGGCGCCGTCCTGGTAAGAGAGCCCCACCACGGTGGGAGATCCGCGGTTGCTGCCCTTGCGGCTGTCGCCGTCAAAGCGGCGTGGCTCACCAGAGATCCGGAGGGCAAGCGGCTGAATCAGGATGGACCGCAAGACGTAGGAAGACGTGTTGGCAACCGTGATGGTCATATCCAGGTTGTGCAGGCCCGGGGCGTACACGCACGAGACCGATCCCCACTGGTACTGCAGCCTAACGCGGCGCACACCGGGGTTCACCGTCACGCGGACGGGAGCGAGGCTGGCTTCTACGGGGGTGCCGTCCCAGCCCTCAAGCCTGGCATCCTTGACCTTCATCTGGCCATCTGCCAGAAGCTGGCGGTTGCCCACGCGCAGAGAGGTGACGCCTTTGCCTGCGAACTGGAGCCCCAGCACGGGGCGTTCGGTGTTGGCCGGCCGGACCGGGGAGGCGGGCCCCAACGCGCAGAGCAGCGCGACGGCCAAGCGCAGCGATAAACGATGCATGGGCTCCTCCAGTGAGCACGATGGGTTATGCAGTTAGCAACCCACTGATCCACCTCATATGTTCGGCGGTGGTTGCGCGGCCTCTTGCCTCTGCTGGGCCCGCCCAGCCGCGCATGAGGGTTACATCGTAGGTGCAGTTGCGTTCACCGCTGCCGTTTGGCACTATACAAGACTACACAAGCGTGGGGAACAGGGGAAGCCACGCGCGCCCACCGGCTCACACGATGCAACCACAGCTCACACACTCCTCCCAGCTCCCCTCTCCCCGCAAGTGGGAGAGGGGTGGCGAAGCCGGGGTGAGGGGAACCACAAGGCTTGGCTAGCCCCCTCTACCATTACATGAGGAGCTGGGGCGAGGGGAACTCCCTGCGCTCAGTTGCACGCCAGCGCTGAGGGCAACCCTAAGGCCGCTTCCCCTCACCCTCCGGCTCCCTCCCTCACGACGCAGAGCTTGGGGAGAGGGTGAGCCTCCGGCGTCTCACAGGCTCGCACGATGCAACCACACCTCACACACCCCTCCCGCTACCCCTCTCCCCGAAGGTGGGAGAGGGCCGAAGGACGGCGCCGCACAAGACGTGTGGTCTCCGTTCTTGAGGTCTCACTTGCCCTTTACAAGCTCTGCTGGCGGCGCTATAATGAGACGCGATGTGGAGTTTGGAGACTCCAACACCATGGGCGGTTGGCTCAGGGGGAGAGCGCTTCCTTGACACGGAAGAGGTCACAGGTTCAAATCCTGTACCGCCCACCATTCCGCTCGGCTTGTTCCGCGCCTCTCATCAGCCATGGTGGTAGCTCCTCTCGCATCTTTGACGCTGGTGTCCCGCGCCCTGGCAACCCACATCAACCATGAGCCACGAGTATCCGCTGTCCACTCTGCGCCATAGCACCGCGCACGTCATGGCCTCCGCCGTGAAAGAGCTGTTTCCGGAAGTGAAGCTCGGCATCGGGCCCGCAATCGACGAGGGGTTCTACTACGACTTCCTGACCGCCCGGCCCTTCACCCAGGAGGACCTCCCTAAGATAGAGGAGCGCATGCGCGAGATAATCTCCCGCGACGACCCGTTCATCCGCACCGAGATGAGCAAAGAGGAGGCGCTCCGCATCTTCCAAGAGGCAGACGAACCTCTGAAGGTGGAGCTCATTCGGGAAACCGAGCCAGACGAGACGCACAGCACCTATCAGCACAACGGATTTGTGGACTGGTGCGCGGGGCCCCACGTGCCCAGCACGGGCCACATAAAAGTGTTCAAGCTCACCCACGTTGCTGGCGCGTACTGGCGCGGAGACGAGCGCCGCCCAATGCTCAGCCGCATCTACGGCACCGCCTACTTCACCCAGGAAGAGCTGGACGAGCACCTCCGCCGCCTGGAAGAGGCCGAGCGGCGGGACCACCGACGCCTCGGCAAAGAGCTGGACCTCTTCTCCATTCAAGACGAGTGCGGCCCCGGGCTCGTCCTCTGGCATCCCAAGGGCGCACTCGTCCGCAAGATCATCGAGGACTACTGGCGCGATCAGCACCTAAAGGGCGGCTACGACCTCGTGGTAACCCCGCACATAGGACGCGAGAGCCTGTGGGCCACCAGCGGCCATCTGGATTTCTTCACCGAGAGCATGTACGGCCCCATGGAAGTGGAGGGCGCGCCGTACCGCATCAAGCCAATGAACTGCCCCTTCCACCTGCTGATATACAAAAGCAGGTTGCGCAGCTACAGAGAGATGCCGCTGCGCTGGGCCGAGCTTGGCACCGTGTACCGGTACGAACGCAGCGGAACCCTCCACGGCCTGCTGCGCGTCCGCGGCTTCACCCAGGACGACGCCCACATCTTCATGCGCGAAGACCAGATGGAAGCCGAGGTCATCCGCACGCTCGACTTCGTCGTCGCCATGCTCTCCCGCTTCGGCTTCAACGAGTACGACATCTACCTCTCCACCATGCCGGAGAAGCACGTGGGCGACGAGGCCATCTGGCAGCGAGCAACCGAAGCACTTCGCGCCGCGTTGGAGCTCAGGCGCCTGCCGCACAAAGTGGACGAGGGAGGCGGCGCCTTCTACGGCCCCAAGATCGACATCAAGATCAAAGACTGCATCGGCCGCGCATGGCAGTGCAGCACCATTCAGCTCGATTTCAACGAGCCCGAGCGGTTCGACATAACCTATATCGGCGAAGATGGGCAGCCGCACCGCCCCATCATGATCCACCGAGCGCTCTTGGGCGCCCTCGAGCGCTTCTTCGGCGTGCTGATCGAGCATTACGCCGGCGCCTTTCCCCTGTGGCTGGCCCCAGTGCAGGTTAGGGTGCTGCCCATAGCCGACCGCCATCACGAGTACGCCGAGCAGGTTCGCCTCGGGCTTGCCGATGCTGGCTTCCGCGTTGAGGTGGACGCGAGAAACGAGAAGACCGGCTACAAGATAAGGGAAGCCCAGCTCCAAAAGGTGCCTTACATGCTGGTGGTGGGAGACAAAGAGGTGCAGGCCGGCACCGTGTCGGTGCGCTCCAGAGATCGGGGCGATCTGGGCACCCAGCAAGTGGATGCTCTCATCCAAAGCCTCACCAGCGAATTGACAAGCTAAGCTCGCTCTGTTATACTCCATACTGCCGTGCTAGCACGGCACCGAAAGGCGGTTCTGCCTTATCCACTGGAGGTGGTACTCCGATACAGAACAGAGATTTCCGGGTGAACGAGAGAATCCGGGTGCGCGAAGTGCGTCTGATCGACGACGATGGCACTCAGCTTGGCGTAGTCCCAACCCGCGAGGCTCTCGAGCGTGCTCGCAGCAAGAACATGGACCTCATCGAGGTAGCTCCCACGGCCGTTCCACCCGTATGTCGTATTATGGACTACGGGAAGTACAAGTACGAAACCAGCAAGAGGGAGCGGGAGGCCCATAAGAAACAGCGAGCCGGCGAAATGAAGGGTATCCGTATGCGGCCGCGTACGGACGAGCATGATTACCTCTTCAAGTTGAGGAACACCAGGAAATTCCTGCAGGAGGGTGATAAGATCAAGGCGACGGTGATCTTCCGCAGCAGGGAGATAGCGCATCCCGAGTTCGGCAGAAGCTCGCTGGAGCGGTTGGCCCAAGACACTGCGGATATCGCGGTTGTTGAGAAACCGGCCTCCCTTGAAGGCAGAACCATGACGATGATCCTCAGCCCAAAGGCGTAGCGCTTTTGTCCGCGGAGCCCTCTCCGTGGCCTACACCGGAAAGCTCTGCACAGCGAAGCTGAGGCTTTGCTGTGCAGAGCGCACGTATGAGGTCCGTTTGCCTCTTCAGTACGGACCCTTATTCCGTGGAGCCTCAATCGATATGCCCAAGATGAAGACCCGCAAGTCGGCGGCTAAGCGCTTCGAGATCACCGGCAACGGCAAGATCGTCCGCCGCAGCTCTCGGCAAAACCACAAAATGAAGCAGAGCGGCTCTCGAAAGCGCAGGCTCGCCCTCGGCGACGTGCTGGATGGCAAGTTCGCCAAAAACGTTAGGCTCATGCTCGGTAGCAGGGTGGTTAAGTAACGATGAGTCGTGTAAAACGCGGTGTTTCCACCAGAAAGCGCCACAACAAGGTCCTGGAGGCCGCCAAGGGATATCGCGGCGCACACAGCAAGCTGTACAAACAGGCGAAAGAGGCCGTTCAGCACGCAAAGCAGTACGCCTACAGAGACCGGCGCACCCGGAAGAGGGAGTTCAGGCGGCTCTGGATAGCCAGAATCAACGCCGCTTGCCGCTGCAACGGCATCACCTACAGCCGCTTCATGGCTGCCATGGCCGCCAAAGGCGTTGAGATAGACCGCAAGGTTCTGGCAGACCTGGCCGTGCAAGACCCAGACGCCTTCGAGCAGCTGGTGCTTACAGCCACCGCCTAGCAAACCATGCTCTCTCAACTGGACGCCCTGCGCCGCGAGGCGGAGGAGGAGGTTGCTAGCGCCAGCTCGCTTCCGGCGCTCGCCGAAGTCGAGATTCGCTACCTTGGCCGCAAAGGCGCTCTAACCCAGCTCCTCCGCTCTCTGGGCTCACTGCCCCCCGAAGAGCGCCCCGCCGCTGGCAGAAGCGTCAACGACGCCAAGGAGGCCATCCAAGCCGCCGTCAACGCTCGCCGCGCCCACCTCTCCCGCAAAGAGCTCGCATCCCGCTTGGAGCAGGAGACGCTGGACGTCACCCTGCCCGGCCGCGCCCCGCGATCCGGCACCTTCCATCCCATCAACTCCACCATCGATCGCGTCCGCCAGGTGATGGTTGGCCTTGGCTTCGAGTTCGTCGAAAGCCCAGACGTCGAGCTGTACCGCTATAACTTCGAGGCGCTCAACTACCCGCCAGATCACCCCGCCATGGACGAGCAGATGTCGTTCTACGTGAGCGACGGCGTGCTCCTCCGCACCCAAACCACCTCCGCCCAGGGCCGCGTAATGCCCCACCGCAAGCCGCCCTTCCGCATAGCCGTGGTGGGCCGCTGCTACCGCTACGAAACCGTGGACGCCACCCATAACCACACCTTCTACCAGGTGGATGGCTTTATGGTGGACCGCGGCGTTACCATGGCCCACCTTAAGGGAACTATGGAGGCCATCAACAAGGCCCTCTTCGGCCCAGACGTACGCACCCGTTTCCGCCCTGACTACTTTCCATTCGTTGAGCCGGGCGCGGAAACCGCCATTAGCTGCGTGTTCTGCTCTGGCAAAGGCTGCAGAATCTGCAAAGACAGCGGCTGGCTGGAGCAGGGCGGCTCCGGGCTCATACACCCCAACGTGTTGCGCGGTTGCGGCATCGATCCCGAAGAGTGGAGCGGCTACGCGTTCGGCTGGGGCATAGAGCGCTTGCCAATGCTCTTGTACGGCATCGACGATATCCGCCTGTTCTACGACAACGACATCCGCTTCTTGCAGCAGTTCTAACCGATCCCAGGCTCCCATGCGGCGCCCCACCTGAACTGATTGGGCTTGACAGATGCGACTTCCGGTTGAGTGGCTGAAGGAGTACGTTGACCTCCCGCTGAGCGACGCGGAGCTGGCCAACATGTTCACCATGTCTGGCTCCGAAGTGGAGGGCATTCACGACGGCGTGTTTGAGGTGAAGGTAACGCCAAACCGCGGGGATACGCTATCCGTTGTGGGTATGGCCATCGAGGCAGCCGCCCTCACACGCCAACAGCCGCGCCTGCCGAAGCCCACCGTGCCGGAAGACGCCCAGCCACACCAGCCCTTCATCACCATCCGCATAGATGCGCCGGAGCTATGCGCCCGCTACGCCGCCCGCTTGGTTGCCGATGTGCGCATCGGCCCATCGCCAGAGTGGATGCAGCGCCGCCTCATTCAGGCAGGCATGCGCCCCATCAACAACGTGGTGGATATCACCAACTACGTGATGATGGAGCTGGGCCAGCCGCTGCACGCGTTCGACTACGATCTGCTGGCCAGCAAAACCATCATCGTGCGCACGGCTGCCCCTGGCGAGGAGATCACCACCTTAGACGGCGTCCAACGCCAGCTCCACCCGGAGATCCTCGTCATCGCTGACGCGGAGCGCCCCGTCGCCATAGCCGGCATCATGGGCGGCGCCGAAACGGAGGTCACAGACCGCACCACGCGGATCCTTTTGGAGTCCGCCCACTTCAGCCCGCTCTGCATCCGCAGGGGCGCCAAGCGGCTCGGCATGTCAACCGAGGCGTCGTTCAGGTTCGAGCGGTGGGTGGACCCATCCGGCACCGTCCTCGCGCTGGACCGCGCGGTTGAGCTGATGCGAGAGCTTGGTGTGGCAAGCGTGGTCCCAGGCGTTGAGGATTGCTACGTCCGCAGATACGCGCCCGTAACCATCACGCTCAGGCCTGAGCGGTGCAACGCCATCCTGGGCACCTGCTTTCCGCCCAGCTTCATGGCCGAGACGCTGTCCGCATTGGGCTTGCGCGTGTCCGGCAGCGCCCCGCTCGAGGTCACGGTGCCAACCCGCCGTGGCGATATCCAGTCGGAGATCGACCTCATCGAGGAAGTGGCGCGCATTGCTGGCTACGACCGGATTCCGTTCGAGCTCCCACACGATAACCTGATCGGCCGCCACTCCGACTGGCAGCTTACCAGCGACCTGATCAGGCGGGTTCTGGCGGGGGCCGGCCTCAACGAGGCGGTGTCTCATACCCTTACCGATCCAGCGCTGGTGGCCCATCTGTACGACGGCACCCCGGTGCGCCTGCGCAATCCCAACAGCGAGGAGTTCTCCGTGCTGAGGCCGTCGCTGCTCCCGCTTTTGGCCGGCGCCGCTCGCCTTAGCGCCAGCCGCGGCGCCAGGGACATTGCCCTCTTCGAGGTTGGCCGCATCTTCGTGCCGGCGCCAGATGGGTTGGTGGAGCGCTTCTCCGCTGCAGGCCTCATAACAGGCTCCCTTATGGGCGGCCGCTGGAATATGCGCCCAGTGGCGCTTCAGGCGGACTTCTACCTATGCAAAGGCGTGGTTGAGGACCTGCTCCGTTCGATGAACGTTGCCAACGCCGCATTTGAGCCGGAGCGCGTGCACGGCTTCCATCCCGGGAGGGCGGCCCGCATAGTGGTGGGCGGCGAAAGGGCTGGCGTGATGGGCCAGCTCCATCCGGAGGTTAGAGATGCCCTGGAGCTGCCCGGCGATACCTACGTGTTCGAGCTTGATCCGGATGTGCTGACGCGTCACGCCAACCCGCGCAAATACCACCCGCTTCCACGCTTCCCAGCGGTCCAGCGCGACATCGCCTTTGTGGTGGATGCACACCTTCCCGCCGCCGAGGCGCAGCGGGTGATCCTGGACGCCGGCGCTCAGATGGTGGAGTCCGCCACGGTGTTCGATGCGTACCAGGGCGAGCACCTGCCGGAGGGCAAAAAGAGCCTGGCGTTCTCGCTGGTTCTTCGGTCCCAAACGGGAACGCTGACCGACGAGGCCGCCGAAGCCGTGGTGGATCGGATAAGGGCGGCGCTGGCAACTCAGCTTGGCGCAACGCCCAGGTAGGCCAGCGGGCCGCGCGAAACGCGGGGTGGCAGTGGAAGCCAACAAGGCCAGTCGCAGCGTAGCCGCCGGTTGGGCGATGGCCGTTGTTGTGGTTGCGGCTCTTGCTCTTCGCCTGGCGGGCATCGATTGGAGCCTGCCAAGCCGCCTTCACTACTTCAGCTACCACCCCGACGAGATACTGGTGGTTCGCGCCGCCCAGACCCTGTCACCTTATACAGGCCAGCTCAACCCCCATTTCTTCAACTACGGCAGCCTCTACATGCTCCTTATCTCGGCCGTGCTGCCGCTTGCCCATGCCCTGCTATTCAGCACGCTCTTCACCGATTACCTCACCGCGCGCCTGCTAACCGCTCTGATGGGGGCCGCCACCGCTTGCATGTTGTGCTTGGCAGCCTGGGACCCACGCAAATCGGCTTCGGAGGGGGGCGAAAGCACCCGGTGGAGATGGGCCAGGGGCGTGCTGGCCGCCGCGGTGCTGGCCATTATGCCCCTCCATGTTGCCCACTCACACTACGCCACCGTGGATGTTCCCGCTACGTTTTGGGTGGCCCTCTCACTGCTCGGTGCGGGGCGCCTGATGCAAGAGCCGCGGCTCAAGTGGTACCTGCTATCCGGGGCCGCAGTTGGCCTTGCAGCATCCACCAAGTACAACTGCGCCATCGCGGTTCTATCCATCTTGGCAGCCCACCTCCTCGCCGGGCGCGTGACGCCGGGCGATCGTGCCCGGGCTGCCTCGCCGCGTCTCCTACTGCCAATCCTGGCGGTTGTGGTGGCCGCTGCGGCGTTCGTCGTGGGCACGCCCGGGGTCATCCTCAGCACGGGCGAGTTCCTGCGAGACGTGCGCTACGAGTCGATGCACACGCGTACCGGCCACGGATTGGTGTTTGTGGGAGCCGGCAACGGGTGGTGGTATCACTTAGCCACCAACCTGCGGTATGGGCTCACCACTCCGCTTCTGCTGCTCTGCTTGGCGGCAGTGGTGTTCACGCTGTGGCGCAGGCGGCCGCTGGGGCTGGTGGCGATGGCGTTTGCGTTGCCGTACTACCTCTCGATCGGCGTCTTTTCGGTGCGCTTCACGCGGTACCTCGTGCCGATCCTGCCCGGGCTGGCGCTCGTGACCGCCGATCTTGTGTACTGGCTGGCGACGCGAACGGCGCTTGTTGGCTGGCGACGCGCGGCGCGAACGGCGGGGCTGGCGCTTGCTGCGCTGGCGATGGCCAGCGGCCTGGTGGCATCTCTGGCGTACGTGTCCCTGTACCTGCGCCACGACCCCCGCGACCGCACATACGAATGGCTGCTTGCAAATGCGCGTGGCCGGTCCGTGGGGCTCACAACCGTACCGTGGTTTTACTCCCCTCCCGTCTCTCCGTACAACGCGGGCCCGCAAAGCGCCCGCGCCTTCTGGCAGCACCTCGCCGAAAGCCCGTTTCGCCTGCAGGTAGATGATCCATCCGCGGGCGGCGCACAGCTGCTGCGAGACCCGGTCCACCGCCCGGCGTATTTCGTCATCAGCGACTTTGAGTACGGGGACCCGCTGCGGTTGAGAGGGCGCAACGGGATGCCGAGCGCGGCGGCGCAGCAGGTGGAACGCTTCGGCGAGTTCTGGGACGCGCTGAACGCCAACTATCGGAGGGTGGCGGTGTTCAGCGAGGACCCGGCGATAGGCCCTATCCGGCTGCCCAAGCGGGGTCTACCGCCGCACGATTGGCTCTATCCGTACCCCACGCTGTTGGTGTACGAAGCCCGGCAGCGCGCCTCCTAGGATAGCTTCCGCCACCCAAACGGCCGGTGCGTTCCCAGTGAGCGGCGAGTGGCATCCACCGGCATCCGCGGTCCGTTGGCCGGAGGGCCTTGGCGCAGCAGCCTGCGCAGCGAAAACGAGCCAGCCGCGGCCCTGGCAACCTCCTCGCGGGGCCTGCGCTTCAGCATCTCATCGACGGTTACGAACTGGTAGCCGTTCCTCTTGAGGTACCGGATGATGGTGGGCAGCACGTCCACCGTCTGCTGGATTCCGTCGTGGACGAGGATGATCCCGCCGTTGCCAATAGCCCGGAGGACGCGCTGCTCGATAGTTCGCTTGCCGGGGTTGGCGTAGTCCCCGGGATCATCGGTCCACAGCACCGTGGTGTAGCCCAACGCCTCGGCGACCTCGGCCACCTGGCGGTTGTAATCCCCGCCTGGCGGGCGGAACAAGCGAATGCTTCTGCCGGCTATGGCCTGCAGCACATCCCCGCAGGCTTGGATCTCGGTGGCCACGGCGCCGGGCGGGATCCTGAGAAGGTTCACGTGGTGATAGGTGTGGTTGGCAATGCTATGCCCGGCGGCCACCTCGGCGCGCACCAGGTCCGGGTACTTCTCGGCCATCTCTCCCACCAAGAAGAAAGTGGCCTTGACGTTGAAGCGGTTGAGGATGGCGAGGATCTTGGGCGTGTAGGCCGGATGGGGCCCGTCATCGAACGTGAGGGCCACCTGCTTGATGGACCGATCGCCGTGCATGAGCTTGTGAAACCTCAGGCCCTGCGAGAGCTCCAATCGATGCTGGGCCAGTATCTCCGGCACGGTTCTGTATACCTGCTCCTTCGCCGCCAGCCAGTACTTATCCGTTGGCTGTTGCGCGTCCGCTTCGGCGGACCTGCCTGCGCTGGCGTTGCGGCTGGGCACGAAGAGCAGCAACACAACCGCGCAGCCAGCAAGCACGGCGGCCACCGCATGCCTGGTCAGGTTGCTCATGTATGCCATCCCCCCAAAGAGATGATAGGTGAGAGGCCAGAGACTATGGGTGAGAGGGAACGGAGGAGACGGCTGCCTCTGGCCTCTCGTCTCTTATCTACCCTATACCCTGAGAAACACCTGCTTGCGGTACATAAGCAAAAGCACCAGCCACCAAACCGCGATATACCCAAAGGTGTACAGCCATCCGCCCGCCACCTGGCCGGCCCACCCCTTGAGGCTGCCCAGTATGGCCTGCTGCAGTGGCTGTGTGGTACCATTCGGCGTGCGCCAGCTCCATCCCTGGAGAATGAACGTTTTCACCACGATCGGAAGGACGTAGCCAGCAATGGCGTTCATGCCGAACACCACCAGAGGAAAGGCCCAGGCGCGCCGCCCCTTCACGTCCACAACCAGGTACATCAGTGCAAGCAGGACCGCGCCCCAGCCGCCGGTGTACAGGATGTAGGAGGCCGTCCAAACCGGCTTGTTGAACGGCAAGTCTCGGCTCCAGAGCCAGCCTACGGATGCCATGGCCACGCCAGCCAAAAGCACCCACAGTCCGCAACGCCAAGATGCCGGCCGGCTCCCTCTGAGCGCATCTCCCGTCGCCGTACCGATGAGCACCAGCGCCGCCGTTGGCACTACGGACACAAGGCCCGCAAGGTGGTAGCGGCCCAGGTAACTGGTGTTGATGTAATCGATGATGTTGGCGTGCTCATTGAAAACCCCCGCCCCCAGCCCCGGCACCGGAACGAGCCTAATGGCGGCCCAGTGGCTCACCAACAGCATACCTGCGCTGGCAAGCCTCCACGGCAGCGGAAGCGAGTACAGCAGCGCGCCCACAAGGTAGGCCAGCCCAATCAGCTGCAGGACGCCCAAACCGACTACCGGCTGCCTGGCAACGCTGGAATCCACAAAGCAGCCCAGCAGTATCAACAGCGCCGCCCGCTTGAGCGCCTTCAGGTGATAACCGAACGCGGAGCCGCCCTTGCGCCTGTGAGACGCCGCGGAGTACGGTATGGCCACCCCTACGATGAACAGGAACCAGGGGAACACCATATCGGCGAAGTGCACCCCCTTGTTCCACGGCGCGTGGGTAAGCTGTTGCGGCGTGCGATAGTCCAGGGCTACGTTGTTCACCAGCAGCATGCCGGCTACGGTCAGGCCGCGGAACGCATCTAGGGAGGCTAGGCGGCCCGCCACTTGGGGAGGCGGGTGCTGCTGCGGACCGGAGGTAGATGCGGCTGCTCGTTTGGGTGTCTCAGCGTGCTTCGTGCTGTACATGCCATCGCCTCTTGCCGTGGCCCGTAGCTTGGCCTATCTGCGCACCAGAGCTGGTTTGGTGTTGGCGAGCTTAAGGTACTGTTGGGGTCCCTGCGGGACCCATCCGTCTCTGACGTACAGGGCGTAGGCGCGGTGCAGCAGCGCCCGTGCATCCGCCACGTGCCCCTCCGCTAGTTCAACACGGCCCAGCATATACGTTGCCAATGCGTTGTGAGGGCAGATGGAGACGCTGGTGCGGAAACAGCGCTTGGCCACGCGCAACCCCTCGGCGCTCTTTTGCGCAGAGAGCAGCCCTCCTTTGGCCCGCTCCCCACGGTAGTACCAGAACTGCGATCTGACGTACGGGTAGTCCAGCGGGAGCACGCGGGCAACTGCAACCTTGTGTCGGCCGGCCTCCGTTAGGTACCCCACGATCCGGCGCCCGGACCCGGGGCGATATATGGGAACGAGATAGCAGTAGTCAGAGCATCGGGCAAGGATGCCCTGGTGGTTGGCAAGCGGCTCTGGGTCGGATGCGTCCACGATCACATCCTGCCCGTCGGTGAGTTTCAGGAGGACGGCGGCGTGTCCGTTGTTCGACTCAGCGCCGGCGCCGTTTCTGTACACCATCACCACGCCAGCGCGGGCGCCGACCTTCTGCAGCATGCTCGCGATGAGGGCGGACTGCAGCAAGCATTGCCGCTCGCCGGTCCGCGCCGCGTAGCTGAACTCAAAGCCGCGTTCTAGGCTGAACCTAGGTACCAGGACCTTCACCATCCCATGCAGGCGTGAGGCGATGTGCAGCTCCAGTTCGGCGCGCGCGTGGCGGTTGGTGGTAGCCTCAAGCCGCCTGCGGTTGGCCTCGAGGAACTGATGGATGCTCGGGGGCTCCCTATCGATGTCTCGAGAGGCGAACCTTTGGTAACCAGACGCCATCCAATCAAAGAAAGCAGTTGGGTTGCCGGCGCCGGTGTATCTGTAGGAGTCGGCTACCAGCTGGGCGAAACTGTTGCTGCCGTAAGGAAAGAGGGAGGCCCGTTCAGCCACGGGCGCCCGCGCGGCCGACGAGGCTAGAGCCAGAGCCGCCGCCGTCATAAGGCATACGGCGACGACGGCGAGCGCAGCTTTGGGGCGTTGTAGGGTGTGCACCGGGCGTCTCCAGCAAAGCGACATGGGGATGGATGCCAGCCACCCCTCACGGGGGCGCCATCCTGGCGGGAGGGAGCGCTCTGGCGGCGGCGCCCCGTGGGAGGTGTTGTGCCCGCGTTGGTCCAGCCCGCCAACGGTACGTGCCGTGCTACTCCAGCGCGCGCCAGTGCGGGCGGGCTTTCGCATGGACATGCCCGGTAGGGCCCCGTGCGGCAGTGCGAGGCCCTACCGTAGGCTATGTGCTGCAGTGGCGGCGACCAATGCGCGCTCCCGACAACGCGCAGCTAGCAGGTGCCGGCGCCGTGGCTGTCTTCAATAGCCCTGCCCGAGCCAGCTACGGCAGGGCTCTGGCTCTGTGCCCAGCCGCCGGCCGCGGTCCTGGGGGGACTGAGAACCACGGCCAGACGCTCCCATGGGCTCGCGGCGCCCGGCACCTGTTCGGCCCAGGCCACCAACCTCTGCACCTACATAGAACGACAACGAGTGGTTCGGGCTGGTTCCAGGGTGCGATGGGCTTTCCCGGGAAATTGGCGAAAGAAAAAGAGAGGCCGATGGCTGCTGCAATGCTGGCCCCAGCTGCGGCCACCAACAGACCATCAGATTCCCCAGGGGTCGGCAGCAAAGGGGCGGAAGGTGGTCCGCACCAATCCCTCCATCGAAGCATATGCCGGAGATGCCGCGGCGCCCACGCGCGTCCTTGCAGCCAGCCTCGCGTCGCCGAAGAACAAGGAGGCCCTCCGAACATGGCCCACAAGCCAACCTCAATCGCCCAAAGCTCCGAGCGATATACTGGCCTCGCCGATGTGTACGACGCGTGCCGCCCATCTCCGCCGCCAGTGTTGGCGGATATCCTCACGCAGGTGGCTTGTTGCCCCCGCCCTCATCTGGTTGTGGACCTGGGCAGCGGCACCGGCCTTTCGTCTCGCCTGTGGTTGGGCCGCGCCGACGAGGTGGTTGGCGTTGAGCCGAACCCGGACATGCGCAGAAAGGCGACGGAGCGGCTGACAGATGGCACCTGCAGCACCGTGGTTAGCTACGTTGCAGGCACAGGCGATGCCACCGGCCTCCCCGATGCCTGCGCCGACATAGTTACCTGCGCCCAGGCGTTTCATTGGATGGAGCCGGAGCCCACGCTTGCGGAGGTCGCCCGCATCCTCCGACCCGAAGGCCTCTTCGCCATCATCGATTACGATGGCATGCCAGTGCTTGCTTGGGAGGCGGACGTTGCGCTCTCCGCGTTCATGGCCCGTGTTGGCGAGCTGGGACAGCGCGTGTCTCCGCAAGCGGCCCGCCGCCCCAAGAAGGAGTACCTGGCCGCCATCCGAGACAGCGGCCACTTTCAGTACGCAAGGGAGCTGCTGGTGCACGCCGTACAGACGGGCACCGTGGACCGCTTGGTGGGCGGCGCAATGAGCCACAGCACTGTTGGCGACTTGCTGCAACGGGGGATGAGCGAGGACGAGATCGGGCTGACGGCGCTCCGCGAGCAGCTTAGGCGGGTGCTGGGAGATGGGCAACTCACCTGGTACTTCGGCTACCGTGTGCGCGTTGGCATCAGGGCGGGTGCAAAGCCGTGACGCCCTCCCGTCGCCGACAATGCCATGGAATGCGGGCGGCAAGGGGCGGAACGCGCAGTCAGCTCCCCGCTTTCTTAGCCTCGATACCCTCCGCTGCCACTTGACGCTCGCATCGGGTTGGCGGCAGGGCAAACGCACCTTGCCGAGCGGTCAGAGGCATGGGGGATGTCGCAAGGAGAAAGGTGAAGGGAAGCAGCAGGGAGGTGCGCACGGAAGAGCTGTAGGAGTGAAGTCAGCCACACATACCCATTCCCCTCACCCCCCGGCCCCCTCTCCCACGGCGCAAGCTTAGAGGAGAGGAGCCTCCGGCGCCCTATGGACTCACATGCTGCAGCCGCACCTCACACACTCCTCCCAGCTCCCCTCTCCCCGCAAGTGGGAGAGGGGTGGCGAAGCGGGGGTGAGGGCAATTCCTAGCGCCCGGTTGTAGGCTAGTGGTGAAGGCAACGCCCAGTTCGCTTCCCCTCACCCCCCGGCCCCCTCTCCCACTCGCAAGCTCAGAGGAGAGGAGCCTCCGGCGTCTCACTAGCTTACACAACCAACTGCGCCTCACACGCTCCTCCCAGCTCCCCTCTCCCCGCAAGTGGGAGGAGGGGTGGCGGAGCCGGGGTGAGGGGAACTCCTAGCGCCCGGTTGTAGGCTAGTGGTGAAGGCAACGCCCAGTTCGCTTCCCCTCACCCCCCGGGCCCCCTCTCCCACTCGCAAAGCTTGGGGAGAGGGGGAGCCTCCGGCGTCCCAGTAGCTTACACAACCAACTGCACCTCACACACTCCTCCCACCACCCCTCTCCCCGTGAGTTGGCGTCCGGCAGGCAGGAAGATCCCATCGCCACGCCGAAGCACCCATCGCGTGTAGTGGGCTTTCCGGCGATGGTGCGGCATCATGGCAGCTCCCCCTGTCCGGCGCCGGTGAACCTAAGCTGCACAGCAACCGGGAAGTGGTCGCTGGGGTACTGGCTGCCCTTGTGAAACGCCACCACCTCGGCCGTGTCCGTCGTCACGGGGCCGCGCGTGAGGATCCAGTCGATGTGGGGCGCGTCTTTCGTCGGCGGGTTGTAGCCATGCCAGGTGCCGTAGTTCTCGCCCAGCCGCTTGGACGCGGAGAACCAGGCGTCGGTGAAGCCAGCGTCCATCAGGATATCATACGCTTTGTTGGCCTTGGCGGGTGCATTGAAGTCGCCGGTTAGGATAAGGGGAAGCGACTGATCCAGCTTCTGCAGCCGCTTGGCGATCAGCTCTGCTCCCTTCTCGCGGGCAACCTGCACGGCGTTATCTAGGTGCGTGTTGACGAGGTAGAACTGCTTGCCTGTGTAGCGATCGAGGAAGCGCACCCAAGTAACCATGCGCGTGGTTTGGTTGCCCCAGGTACGTGAGTTGACGACGTCTGGGGTATCGGAGAGCCAGAAGTGGTCGAACTCGAGCGGATCTAGGCGGCTTTTGCGGTAGAAGACGGCCATGAACTCGCCGTGGCTTCCCCCTTCGCGGCCCAGGCCGATCCAAGCGTACTCCGGATGATCTTGCTCGATATCCTTGAGCTGTTGGTAGAGCCCCTCTTGCGTGCCGATGACGTCTGGCGCAGCCAAAGCGATGCACTCGCGCATAACGGGGCGTCGGTCCGGCCAGGAGTTCGGGCCGCTCTCGCTTGCGTACTTGAGGTTGAACGTCATCACCCTAAGGGACGCCTCGGGGGACGCGGCGGCCGAGAGCAGGACGGCGCAGATGGCGATGCTTACGGGGTTCACGCTTCCGTTGCTACCTCCGGTCTTTCAGTTCTGCTCGGCGTGGGGTCGCTCCTTCACACCCGGGCCCGGAGAATGCTTGCCGCACTTGATGTTCGCATAGTGAAAGATGGCGTGGAGGGTTCTTGTGGTACGTGCCGAAAATGAAAACGTGGCGGATGGGCCATGCCACTCGTCGCCTCGACGCCGGTGGCGTGCTGCGCCGTACGCCAACAGGCGGGCCGTGGTGCGGTTTGGCCCAGCCCGACACGTAATCCTTACGCTCGTGAGCCGCAATGATGCCTTTTGAACCCGCTGAGTTTAGGAGGACTTACATGCGCCTATCCAGGGCGTTCGCCGGGGCCGTGCTCTTTGTGATGTGTGCTGCGGCGCATCCTGTCTCCGCGCAAGACTCCGTGATGTTCCGCGGAAGCCCAGCGCACACCGGAGAGGCGACCGCCAGCATCAAGCTTCCACTTGCTATGTCGTGGCGCTACGTCACCGGCCGCCCGATAACCGGCAATAACCTAGCTTCTCCCATCGTCGTTGGCACCGCTACTCAGCAGCCCATGGTCTATTTCGGTGCGAGGGACATCTTGGCCGCGCTGGACCTCAACACCGGCGAGGGCAAGTGGTTCTACCCGGCAAACGGGTCGATCGGCCTGCTCGGAAAGACCGGAACCATTCGTGGCACCCCCGTCTACGCGGACGGAATCGTGTACGTTGTGGCCACGGACGGCAACCTGTACGCCATCAATGCCGATACGGGCGCGCTCTTGTGGCACGTCCAGGCCGGCGGCGCCATCAACTCCTCCCCCATCCTGGTGGACGGCACCCTGTACTTCGGCGCAGACGACGGGGGGCTGTACGCGGTGGACGCCAAGACCGGCGAGGCCGTGCACCCGCCCGCTCCGCTCTTTCAGGCCCAAGATAGCATAGTCGGCTCACCGGCGTACGCCGACGGCATGCTCTTCTTCATCTCCCGAGATCAGTCCGCCTACGCCATAGACCTCGCCAAACTGATGGCCCTCCAGCCCGGCCGCAGCACCGCCAGGGCCGTCAAGTGGCGGTACTCCATGTCGGTGTCCGGCATCATGGCGTCGCCCGTGGTTGCCGGCGGCTACGTCTACCTGGTGGACGGAGCGGACCTGGTGTGCCTCACCGCCTCGCGGGGGCGCATACGCTGGCGCTATTCGGCCGATAGGGCCATCACCGGAACGCCCGCGGTTACCGATCAGGGCATCTTCTTCGGCACCAAGAACGACGACATCCGGTGCATCAACTCCCAGGGCAGGCTGGTGTGGACCGCCAAGATGGCAGCAACAGCGTACAGTTCGCCCACTGTGGTCCGCCTCGAGGGCATGACGCACCCATCGCCGGAAGGCCCGTCTGCCCCTCCTGAGCCAGCATACGGCGTGGTTGTTGGCTCCAACCGCGGATTCGTGTACGTGTTCGATACGGAGCCGATGCCGGGCACGCAAGACGGCAAGCTGTTGTGGGACTATCGCATCCGGGCCCAATCGCTTACCGCCACCAGCACGCCTACAGTCGGCGCCACCACCACTCAGGGCCTATACGCAAACGTAATGGCAAGCCCCGTGGTGGTGAACGGCGCGATATACGTCCTAACTGACGACGGCACCCTGAGCTGTTTCCGCTCCGACGAGGCAGATGCCGCCGCGCCCCTGGTCTTCGGCGAGATGCCCGCGCGCGGATCCGAGATGTCCGGCGCCTTGCCCATGTGGTTCGCCGCCTACGTATACGACGAGGGTTCCGGCATCAATCCGGACTCGCTGGACTTCCGCCTTGACGGCAAAACCCTCAATGGCTTTGCGTACGACGAGTACAGAGGCCTTGTGTACTGCCGGCTGGGCGGCAAAGACACCACCTCCGGCGCCAGCAAGAGAACCGTCGCGGAGCCCATGAAACCCCTCGCCGACGGCCGTCACACCGTCACTCTCCAGGTGGCCGATTGGAAGGGCAACAAGGAGGAGTGGACGTGGACCTTCGTTGTGGATAACTCGCTACCACCGAGCAGAACGCGGATTGAGACCCCCAGCCCTCAGTAGCTTGGGCGCGGCCGGTCCATCGCAAGTGCCGTCGAGGTCCTCGTGGCCTCGACGGCATTCGTGTATCAGGCCGCATATTCCAGCGTGGTATTGGTTGCTTGTGCACTCACCATGCGTGTGCTAAGCTAGCACTGCACGTCGCTAACGCGGCTTTACCATCGCATAGCGCAGCGAGGCGGGTTTCATCTGCCTGCCCAAACGCGCCAAAGAGGTTGCCGATGGTAGAAGCTTACGCAACTCGTATGTTACAATGGCGTAGCAGGCCGCCTGGCGTTCGGCATGCCCACCGAAGCTGGGCTGGGGCAGGAGCTTGGCCCCGCGCGATCATCGCTTGGGCAGATGGAGGGATCGGCTGATACTCTATGATCAGGAGCACTTACGGGCTAGAGCACCACGGGTTGGTGAACCTGGGCAATCAGTATTGGAACCTACACGCGGCTCCGCTCACGGAGATGGCGGTTGCGCGCGGGGAGGGCATTCTGGCCCACAACGGCGCGCTGAACGTATTGACGGGCAAACGCACGGGGCGTTCACCCGCTGATAAGTTCATAGTCGAGGAGCCATCCACTCGAGACGCCATAGCGTGGGGACCGGTGAATAGGCCCATCTCCCAGGAAAACTTCGATCGACTGTTACACCGCGTGCAGGGGCACTTCCAGGGGCGAGACGTATTCGTATTCGATGGATATGTGGGAGCCCAGGAGGAGCACAGCATACCTATCCGTGTGGTCAACACGTACGCTTGGCAAAACCTGTTCGCTCACCAGCTCTTCCTCCACCCAGGCCCCGATCGGTTGCGATACCACAAGCCCGAATTCACCGTCCTCTGCGCGCCCGACGTTCACGCCGACCCAGGCCGCGACGGCACCAACTCCGAGGCGTTCATTATCATAAGCTTCGAGAAGAAGATAATCCTGATAGGCGGCACCCACTATGCTGGCGAGATCAAGAAGTCGGTATTCTGCATTATGAACTACTGGCTGCCCCACCGCCGCATACTGCCTATGCACTGCTCCGCCAACGTCGGCAAGGACGGGGACGTAGCCGTCTTCTTTGGCCTCTCTGGGACGGGCAAGACCAGTCTTTCCGCAGACCCTCAGCGCCGCCTCATCGGCGACGACGAGCATGGCTGGTGCGACGAGGGCATCTTCAACTTCGAAGGCGGCTGCTACGCCAAATGCATTCGCCTCTCCGAGAAGTACGAGCCCCAGATCTACCACGCCATTCGCTTCGGATGCGTGCTGGAGAACGTCGTCCTAGACGCCACCACCCGCGAGCCGGACTACGACAACGACACCATCACCGAAAACACCAGAGCCGCCTACCCCGTGCGCTTCATAGACCGCGCGGTGCTGAGCGGCTGCGGCGGACACCCCAAGGTGATGCTGTTGCTCGCAGCGGACGCCTTTGGCGTTCTGCCCCCCATTGCGCGCCTCACCCCGGAGCAGGCCATGTACCACTACCTCTCCGGATACACGTCCAAGCTGGGCGGCACCGAAGCCGGTATGGGGCAGGACCCAGAGGCTACGTTCGATCCATGCTTCGGGTCGCCGTTTCTCCCGCTTCCGTCTACGGTGTACGCTAAGCTGCTCGGCGAGAAGATGCGCCAGCACTCAACCCGTGCATACCTGGTGAACACGGGCTGGACCGGCGGTCCCTACGGCGTTGGCCAGCGCATACGCATCGATTACACCCGCGCAATGGTGAGGGCCGCCATCGCTGGCGAGCTGGAGGCGGCCGGAACCCGCATCGATCCTATATTCAGAGTGCAAGTGCCGCTTCACGTGCCCGGCGTCCCCGACGAGATCCTGGACCCGCGGAAGACGTGGGCGGAGCCAGCGGAGTACGATAGGTTGGCTAAGCAGCTCACCGATCGCTTCATCTCCAACTTCTCGCGGTTTGAGGATGTGGCTTCGGAGGTGGCTGCCGCAGGCCCCCAGATGCCGTAGCGCCGTAGCCCAAACGATATGCATTGCTGTTCGGGCGGCCGCAAGGTCGCCCGAATGGCATTAGCAGCCTGCAAGCGCGCTCACCACGTCCGCCGGCGAGGCGAAGCAGACGTGAGGAGACTCCGGCTCGAGCACATCTCGCCCAAACGGCCCCCACAAAGCCGCCCCAACGAACACACCCGAGCTCCTGCCCGCCCTCATATCGTACACGCTATCCCCGATGAAGAGCGTCTCCGTGGGGTGCACCTCCGCTAGCTCCATCGCCTTGATAACCGGGTCCGGGTGCGGCTTTGGGCGCGGAGCGTCCTCGGATGACACCACCACGTCTAGGTACCGCTGGATGGGGAAGCGAGACAAGAAATGGGCCACCTCTGTGCGGTTCTTAGAGGTGACTATGCCAACCTTTCGCCCGCCTTTCTGTGCCGCCTCCAGCATCTCGATCGCGCCGGGGAACGGCTTCTCCAGCTCTTGATGGGAGAAGTAATACTCCATGAAGGTGCGAGACATCTCCGGCACCTGTTCGGGGGTCCCGTACACTCCCATCTGGTCCACCAGCGGCCGGCCGATGAGGGCAACAAGCTCCTCCCACGTTGGTGTGTGGCTGGTGTGCTTGCGGATGGCGTAATCCAGGCCAGAGGCGATGAGGTGCGTGGTATCGATGAGCGTGCCGTCCACGTCGAACAGCACACACCGAACGTTTGCCAGCCACTCGGGCGGGCGCGACTCTGCTGTTTCGGGGTTGGTCTGCATGTACTCTCCGTTGGGGAGCGTTCAGAAGCGTATAACGGCTCGGATGATGCCGTCTCTTCTGGTGGCTGTGAGATCGAACGCCTCGGCGGTTTGCTCCGGCCCGTAGATGTGGGTTACGTAGCGACCGACGTTTGCCCGGCCGGCGGCCAGCAAGCCCAATGCCGTGGCGAATCGATGGCGGTACCGCCTGACGAACCTGATGGTCAGGCCCTTGCGCCTGGGCGTGGATGCGCGGATGCTTAGCAGGTCCTGCTCGGGGATGCCCGCCAGCACCACGGTTCCGCCGGGGCGCACCAGGTCAACGGCCAGTTGGGGGGCATCGGGCTCCCCAGCGGCCTCCACCACCACGTCGGGACCGTCGGGGCCGAGCAGCCTGGCAGTGGCCTCGGCGTCTTTGAGCTCGGCGGCGAGCGCTCCCAGCTCAAGCGCCGCGGCTCTGCGCTCTGCGATCGGCTCAAGCGCGGCAACGGACCTGGCCCCGCCCGCGCGCAGAGCCTGCACGGCGGACAGGCCAATCGCGCCAGCGCCGATCACCAAACACGACGCGCCGTCTAGAGGACCAGCAATCGCGGCGGCCTCAACGCCAACCGCCAGCGGCTCCGTCATGGCGCCCTCGTCCAGCGACACCCCTTGCGGGAGGGGGAACGTGAAACGGGCGAGGCAGACCACGTGTTGGCAGAGGCAGCCGTCTTGAGGAGGAGTGCCGAAGAAGAGGAGGTTGGGGCACACGTTGTACTCGCCGCGCAGGCACGATGGGCAGGTCCCGCACGGCCGCACGGGCTCGGCGGTGACCGCTTGGCCCGGCCGAAGGTGAGCGGAAGCGCCCTCTCCAACCTGCTCCACCACGCCTGAGAACTCGTGCCCCAAGATGAACGGGCCAACAGCCTCCGCGGCGCCGATCCGCCCGTGCAGGAAGTAGTGCACGTCCGAAGCGCACACGCCCACGGAGCGCACTGCGATCTTCACCTCGCCGGGGCCTGGCGATGGCTCGGGAACGTCGTCGGTGCGGAAGGAGCGGGGCCCGTGCAGGCGTACTGCTTTCACGGGGCTACCCAGCCTGTGCGGGGGCGTCGCTTTGGTCCGGCTCTATGGTGGCCTCGTCAACCAGCATCACGGGGATGCCGTCTCGGATGGGGTACGCGCGGCGGCACGAGACGCACACCAGCCGATTATCGTCCTTCAGCACCACATCGCCTTTGCAGGCTGGACAGGCGAGAATCTCAAGCAGCTTTGGGTCGATACTTGCCATCACAACCTCCAGATGCTGGGTTACAGCTCAGCAAGGCGCACGGAACGCCCCGGGTCGGCTAGCCCCCGCACACACGCTAAGGTAAGCCAAGCGTGCCGGTCCGTATCCGCTCGCCCACTGGGGAGACAGGGGCTTGGTTAGCTCCAGACGAGCGCAAAGGCGTGCTTCTCCCCCCGAGCCTGTGCGGTGGGAGCGAGGTTAGGGGATGAGGGCAACTACTTAGCAACCGCTCACAAACCGCATCTTAGCGCATATGGAGGCCGGGAATGTGGATCAACCGCATGCCACTGCAACCCAGTCACAGAACCGCCTGGCGCCACGCGGCGGCCCATAGCCCCAGATGGAAGCCGGCCAGAACCGCCTGCCTCTGGGCCGCAGCCAGCTCCTCGCGGCGCTCGAGGGCAAGCAGAATGGCTGCCGCCAGCGCGTCTGGCTGGGGAGAGCAGTGCAGGCATGGAAGGTCCGTTAGCCCGCCCACCGACGTGGCAACCACGGGGGTGCCGCACGCCATGCTCTCAAGTGCAGACAGCGATGTGCCCTCGCCGCACAGCGACGGCACCGCCGTAACGGCGCATTCGTGGTAAAGCGCCAGCAGCCTCTCTCGATCAACTGAGCCCAGGAACAGCACCCTGTCCCGGAGGTCAACCTTCGCCACGTACGCCTCCAGCTCCTGCCTGTAGCCAGGGTCGCCCTGCCCTCCGGCTATCAGCAACCGGCCCACGGCAGCGCGCCCCGCAATCTGGCGGAAGGCGTCTATCGCCAGGCGAATCCCTCTGTTTCGGTACAGGTTGCGCGGCACTAGGATGTCTCGCGTGGGCGGCTCCGGCCCCGGCTTGGGTCCGAAGAACCCCGTATCCACGCAGTTAGGGATGTACCATCGCTTCGGAGCCGCCTGCGTGAACGGTGCAGGTCTCCATGGCGGTTCGGACGGGCGAGGGCCGAGGCCGGGCAGCCTCATCTCGCGCAGGAAGAACGTGTCATTGGCAACGAAGGCCATGGCGCCGTGAAACGCCCTCCTGGCGATGGCCCGCTTCAGGCGGTTTCTGGCGCCCATAGGTCCGCAGTCCCAGGTAACGCCGTGTGATATGCCTACCACTCCTGGGTGCCAACTCAGCGGCAGGCAGTACAGCGGGTAATGAACGATCAGCCTGTCCATCTCCGCGAGCATGGAGCGGTAGAGGGGAAGCGCGGCGGCCATCAGCCAAAAGCGGCGGCCCGGTGAGAGGCGCTGGGGGATGGGGACCTGCAGCACATCGGGATCAGTGGAGGATTCGGGAGGCTGCGGATTGGGGCCGGGGGCGCACTGCACCACTACCTGCTGGTGGCCGGCGGCGGCCAGCACGCCCCTCAGCTGATCAAGGTACACGTCCGCTCCGCCGCGGACTGGCAGGTAGCTAAACGTTACGTGCGCCAGCCTCATGGTGACAACCAGCTTGGTGCGCTACTGCAACGCGGGGATCTGGGGCTCCAACGGGAGTGCGGCCACGTTCAGCTCCCTCAGGCCGGTCAGCACGCCGCGCCACATGGCCACCTGGTTTCGGGCTAAGGCGCGGCCGGTTGCGGCTTTAGCGCGCCACAGCCACAGGCGCAGGGCCGACCCAGCGATGGCGATGCGCCTTACCCGTTCGGCAACCACCAAGCCGTGGTGCGTGGCGAAGTAGATGCAGCGGCTAACGTTATACGCAAGCACCATTGAACCACGATCGGTGCGGCTGCTGGCGCCGTGGTGGTGTGCAACCTGGGCCGTTGGCAGGTAGACCCGGCGAAGGCCAGACCTGTGGCACCTTAGGCACCAATCGGCGTCCTCGCAGTACATAAAGTAGCGCTCGTCCAGCAGGCCCACTGCGCGCCATACGTTCCGCGGCGCCATCAGGCACGCTCCACCTAGAACGTCGACGTCGCGCGCCTGGTCGTAGCTCCACCAGGTGAGGTAATGAGCGCCGAACAGGCGCGACCGGAGGAACAACTTGTCCAGAAAGAGCTGCTCGAAGAGGGCGGCCCTGAGGGATAGGAAGGTGGAGCAGGAGGGCTGAACCGACCCATTTGGCGACACGAGCATGGGGCCAACCGCGCCGACGTCTTCGTGGGCCTCCAGGAAGCTAGCAAGGTGGCGCAAGGCGCCTGGCGTTACCCTGGTGTCGGAGTTGAGAAGCGCCATGTAGTCGCCCACGGAAGCCCTCAACCCTTGGTTATTAGCCCTCGAGAAGCCGAGGTTCTGGGCGTTGCGGATGAGGCGGACTGAGGGAAACTCGGTGGCCACCATTGCGGGGCTGCCGTCGTCCGAGCCGTTGTCCACCACGATGACCTCCGCGTCCGCGCCTGGAATGCCGTCCGCCTCGAGGCTGACCAGGCACTCCCGCAAGAGGTGTACAGTGTTTCTGCTGGCGATCACGACGGAGAGCCGCACGGTCCCTCACCTTCCACGGCCCTCATTCGCTCCAGGTAGGCAGCCACCACCTCGGGCGTGTAGCCGTCCATCACCAGCCTGCCGGCGTCCAGCCAAACGGTCCTGTTGGCCACGCGCCGCACCGACTCGAGGTCGTGAGAGACGAACAAGATGGTTTTGCCGTCGCGCTGGAACCTCTCGATGGTGCGGTAGCACTTGTGTTGGAACGCCTCGTCGCCCACGGCGAGCACCTCGTCCACAAGCAGCACGTCGGGGTTGGTTTGGACCGCCACCGAGAATCCGAGGCGCATCTGCATGCCGGATGAGTACGTCTTGAGGGGTGCGTCGATGTAGGTGCCCAGCTCGGAGAACTCGATGATCTCGCCGAGGCGGGCTGTGATCTCCTTGCGCGATAGGCCCAATATGGATCCGTTCAGGTAGATGTTTTCAAGGCCCGTTAGGTCTGGATGGAAACCGGCGCCCAGCTCGAGGAGGGATGAAACGCGGCCGCAAACGCGCACCTGGCCCAGGGTGGGGCGGTACACGCGGCTGAGGATGCCGAGTAGCGTGCTCTTGCCGGAGCCGTTGCGGCCGATGATGGCCACGGATTCGCCGCTATTGACGCTGAGGTTGATGTCCTGCAGGCCCCACACGCGCTCCTGGGTGCGGCGGCCGCGCATCAAGAGGCCCACCAGCGCCCCCTTCAGCGAGCCGATGCCCTGGTGGTAGACGTTGAACGCTTTCCAGAGCCCCACAACCTCGATGGCAACGCTCATAGGCGCTCCGCGAACTCCCACTTGCGAGAGTTGTAGAAGGCGTACCCGGCCACCAGCATCAGCAGGCAGATGGCAGCCGTGACGAGCATGAACAGCGGGTCCAAGGGACGCGGATCATGCGGCTGGGCGGCTGCCAAGAAGCACTTCTGGTATGCGATTATGAGGTGGGCGATGGGGTTCAGGCGGTACAGGTTGTATAGGAGGTCGCCGTGGCTTACGCTTGGGTCTCCGATGAAGGTGCTTGGGTACAGCACGGGCGTGGTGTAAAACAGCACGTTGGTTAGCACGGAGACCACGTACTTCACGTCTTCGTAGTACACGTTGAGGGCAGAGATGAAGAAGGCCAGGCCCATGCTAAGAGACAGGTGCAGAAGCATCACCACGGGCAGGAGCAGGATCATGGCCTTGAGGTGGATGCCCCTAACCAGCGCGTAGGCAAACAGCAGGCCGATCGAGAGGAGGAAATGGACGAAGTTAGCCAGCACGGTTGCCATTGGGAGCACCTCGCGGGGGAAGTACACCTTTTTGAGGATGGCGAAGTGAAGCAGCACCGACTGGCTGGCGTCCAGCAGGGACATCTGGAAGAAGGTCCACGGGATCAAGCCGGTGATGACAGACGCGGAGAAGTCTCTAACGCGATAGGCTGGGTAGTTAGCGACGCTGGCGCGCGGCCTAAGGACGTAGTGGAAGACAACCGTTATAACCAGCACCTGAAGCAGCGGGTTGAGCAGGGACCAAAAGAAACCCAGTGCCGAGTTTTTGTAGCGGACCTTGAGGTCGCGGATAACCAAGTTGAGGAGGAGCTCTCGGTAGCGATACAGCTCTCTGAGTTCGGCGAGCATAGGTGGAAGGGGATGGTGCCCTGCAGGGCTCATCTGACGGGCGCTTGCAGCAAGAAATGGGATACGGGCGTTCTTTCGGCTCTATTATATGGCGGCGCGTGTTGGGGCGCAAGGAGCCGGCGCCTTCGCTGGCCGGAGGGCAGTCCTTGTGCTATAATGGCCCCTGGCAGCTACTCACTTACCGTTACTTCTGATAAGTAGAGCAGATCACCATGGGCTTTGCAACCATTTCTGAGGCCATAGAAGACCTGCGCGCGGGCAAAATGCTCATCCTCTTAGATGACGAGGATAGAGAGAACGAGGGCGACCTCATCATGGCCGCCGAGGCCGTCAGCGCAGAGGACGTTAACTTCATTACCAAACACGCCCGCGGCCTGCTCTGTGCGCCGCTCTCCCCAGAGCGCGCCGACGAGCTTGGCCTCGACCTGATGCTTTACCGCAACACCGCCCTTCATGGCACCGCCTTCACCGTCAGCGTCGACGCGATACACGGCACCACCACCGGCATCTCCGCCGCGGATAGGGCCATTACCCTCCGCACACTGGCAGACCCAAACGCCAAGCCAGAAGACCTAGCCCGCCCCGGTCACATCTTCCCCCTTCGTGCCGTCCGTGGGGGCGTGCTCCGGCGCGCGGGCCACACCGAGGCCGTGGTGGACCTGCTCCACCTAGCCGGCATGCGCCCCGCTGGTGTCCTCTGCGAGATCCTCAACGAAGACGGCTCCATGGCCAGGGCCCCCGAACTGCTCGAGATGGCCGAGCGGTTCGGCATTAAGGCCATCACTATTGCCGACCTGATACGCTACCGGCGGCGCACGGAGCGGATGGTGCACAAGGTTGCCACCACCCGCCTCCCCACTCGTTACGGCGAGTTCGTAGCCCACGCCTACGCCAGCGAAGTGGACGAGAAGCCTTACATCGCCCTCGTCAAGGGCGATCTCTCCCCGGACGAGCCCTGCCTCGTGCGCATCCATTCCGGCTGCCTTACCGGCGACGTCTTCCACTCCCTCAAGTGCGACTGCGGCGCCCAGCTGGAAACCGCCTTTCAGATGATAGACCAGGAGGGGCGCGGCGTCATCCTGTACATCCAACAGCACGAGGGACGAGGGATCGGCCTGCTCAACAAGATGCGGGCCTACGAGCTGCAAGACCACGGCTTCGATACCGTGGAGGCCAACCGTCGCCTCGGGTTCAAGCCGGATCTGCGCGACTACGGCCTGGGCTGCCAGGTGTTGGTGGACCTCGGTCTGCGCAAGGTCCGCCTCCTTACCAACAACCCCGCAAAGCGCGTGGGCATCGAGAGCTACGGCTTGGAGGTGGTGGAGCGCGTGCCACTAGTGGTGGGGCAAACCACGGAGAACCAGCGCTACTTGCTCACCAAGCGGGATAAGATGGGCCACCTAATCAACTTGCCTGACGCTGAGGGCAACGGCGCGAAGGCCGACCATCAGCCGGAGGCGCAGGAGGCGAAGAAGGCTAGATGAGCAACGTCATTCAGGGCAACCTCGTTGCCGAAGGAATGCGCTTTGGCATTGTGGTCAGCCGCTTCAACGAGTTCATCACGTCGAAGCTCCTTGAGGGCGCCTTGGACGCTATAGAGCGGCACGGCGCAGATCCTTCGGCGACGGACGTGGCGTGGGTCCCCGGCTCGTTCGAGATCCCACAGGTGGCCCTGAAGATGGCGCGCTCCGGCCGCTACAACGCCGTGATCTGCCTGGGCGCCGTTATCCGCGGCTCCACCCCCCACTTCGATTACATCGCCGCGGAGGTTACCAAGGGGGTGGCCCAGGTTGCCCTCTCCGTGGGCGTGCCCGTGGCGTTCGGTGTGGTGACTACGGACACCATCGAGCAGGCGGTGGAACGCGCTGGCACCAAGATGGGCAACAAGGGCGCCGACGCAGCGGTAACCGCCATCGAGATGGCCAACCTAATGCGCCAGCTGAACGCGCTTCAGCCCAGTGACGCCAATCCCACGGACCAGTGGGAGAGCGAGGTTCCGGACCCGTTCTCCGACCCAGAAGAGCCCGACGCGGGACCGTTCTGACGAGCGCGGTGTACCCCGCGGGCACGTGCGCCGGGGCATACCAAGCGTGCAGCCCCTACCGTAGGCCACTTCCCCCTCTCCCACGGCGCAAAGCTTGGGGAGAGGGGGAGCGGCCCGCGCCTCACACGCTCCTCCCAGCTCCCCTCTCCCCGCAAGTGGGAGAGGGGTGGCGAAGCCAGGGTGAGGGGAACTCCCTGCGCTCAGTTGCAGGCGAGTGCACGAGGACAACCACTGTCTCACTTCCCCTCACCCCCCGGCCCCCTCTCCCATCGCGCAAGCTTGGGGAGAGGGGGAGCGGCCCGCGCCTCGCACACTCCTCCCAGCTCCCCTCTCCCCGCAAGTGGGAGAGGGGTGGCGAAGAGGGGAACCACTCCCATGAGTCCTGGCTAGCCGCCTCTTTCAAGGTACAATGGGCAGGAGCGAGGTGAACCACTCCCGGCCATCGGTCCCGGCCTGGGGTGAGGGCAACTCCCAGCCCTCACATGCGGGCCAGGGGGAGGCAAACGGAACTGCCCGCTTCGCTTGCCTTCATGCGTGTTGCGGGGCCTCGCCCCTGAGCGTCCACGCATCCGTGCCGTACTTGCGCTCAAGCAGCTCCTGCGCCAGCTGCTCCTCCTCCGCCTCCAGGACGCCTGGCTCCATCTGAAGCCCCATCGACTCTCGGAATCCGCGTACCACGGCCTCCACCACCTCATCTGCGCTCACTACCCGCCCCAATACGTCTGCCAGGCTGCCGGCCGCACCTGCATCCAACGTGCTGCGCCACCCAAACACCTTGGCGTTCAGCTCCAGATCAACGCGCAGAGGGATGGACCCCTGCTGCAACAGGTGCCTTTGCGTGCGCACCTGCGCGCTGCCGATTATCTTGCGCCCGTCCGCCACAAGGTCGCAGCGGGCGGCGTGCGCAAAGCAGCTCGCTCCCTGCCCGGATGCCGCGGCCGCATCCGAGCCGTAGCTGGCGGAGGCGCCAAGCAGCTCAACGGCGCGCAAGAGGCCGGTGGATAGCTCCCTGTAAGACTCCAGAATTCCGGCCCCGCCCAGAGGTGCCACTATTCCGTAAGTCACCTCGTGATGGTGGAGAATGGCCCTCCCGCCGGTGGGCCGCCGCACCAGGTGGAACCCGAGCGCCGCGCACGCCTCGGTATCCACGTTCCCATCCACCTTTTGGAACCGCCCCACTGAGACGCACGGCGGCGACCAGGAGTAGAGCCGCAGGGTGGGGGGCATTGCGGAGCGATCGGCGTGGAGGAGGATCGCCTCGTCCGCCGCCATGTTCCACGCGCCAGTGCCCGCTCCGTGCAGCAGCAGGCGCCACCTACTTGCTACCATCTCAAGTTGAGCTCTCTGGCGGCCTTCACCTCGTCAACGCGGCTTACGGGGCCGTGGTGCGGTGCGCTTCTTACCAGCTCGGGGTCCTCCTTCGCGATTGCGAGCAGCGCGTCGGCAAAGGCATCCAGCGTCTCCTTGGAGGCCGTTTCGGTAGGCTCGATCATCAGCGCCTCTTCCACGATGAGGGGGAAGTAAACGGTGGGTGGGTGGAAGCCGTAGTCCAACACCCGCTTGGCGATGTCCACGGTGCGCACGCCGGTGGCCCTTTTGTGCTCCGCGGCGGAGATGACGAACTCGTGCATGCACGGGCCGGGGTACGCCAGAGAGTAGCCGCCAGTGCCAGCCGGGGGGGCTTGTGGGCCCACCAAGCGGTGCATGAGGTAGTTGGCGTTGAGAACTGCGTCCTCTGCCACTGCGCGCAGGCCGTCTGCGCCCAACTGGCGGATGTAGCAGTATGCCCTTAGCAGCACGGCGAAGTTGCCGTAGAAGGGGTGCACACGCCCGATTGTCTGCGGTCGGTTGTAATCCCAGCGGAGCCCGTCCGGGGTCTCCACGATGCGTGGCACCGGCAGAAACGGCTCCAGATGCTCCTTCACGGCTACCGCGCCCGCGCCGGGACCGCCTCCTCCGTGGGGCGTGGAGAAGGTTTTGTGCAGGTTGAAGTGCATCACATCGAAGCCCATGTCGCCTGGGCGGGCAAAGCCCAAGATGGCGTTCATGTTGGCGCCATCGCAATACACCTGGCCGCCGCGGGAGTGAACCAAGCTGCACGCGGCAGAGATCTCGTCCTCAAACAGGCCCAGGGTGTTGGGGTTCGTCATCATGAGGGCCGCCACCTGGTCGTTCATGTGGCGCTCTAGGTCGGCTATGTCCACGCGGCCGCGCCGATTGGATGCTATCTTCACCACCTTGTAGCCGCAGCGGGTGGCGGTGGCGGGGTTGGTGCCGTGCGAGGAGTCTGGGATGAGGACCAGGGACCTATGACCCTGGCCCTGGCCGTTGTGGTAAGCGCGAATGAGGAGCAGCCCCACCAGCTCTCCGAGGGCGCCCGCCGAGGGCTGGAGCGTGGCGGAGTGCATGCCGCCGATCTGGCACAGGGCGCGCTCTAGGGCGTGAAGCACCCGCAAGGCGCCTTGGGCGGTGCTGTCTGGCTGGTACGGATGGAGCCCGGTGAATGCCGGCCAAGATGCCACCTCCTCATTGACCTTTGGGTTGTACTTCATCGTGCAAGAGCCCAAGGGATAAAAGTGGGTATCCACGCCCACGTTGAGCTGAGAGAGGCGGGTATAGTGGCGCACGACATCCGGCTCCGCCACCTCGGGCAGCGGGAGGTCGGCGCGCACGTAGTCGGCCGGGATCAACGATTCCAGCGGATCCTGGGGCACGTCGCAGTCCGGCAAAGATGCGCCCATGCGTCCTGGCGAGCTAAGCTCGGCGATGGTTCGGGTGTTCTTGGGATGAAGCATCTTCACTCATTCTCTGGCCACTTGCCTCTCAGCTCCCCAAGCGGGAAAGGGCATCCACAAGCCGGTCGATCTGCTGGCGGGTGCGGCGCTCCGTTACGCACACGAGCAGGCGCCGCTCCATGTTTGGGTAATCCAGCGCCAGGTCGCGGCCGGCAATGATGCCCTCCGCGGCCAACGCCTCAACGATGCGAGACGCCGGCACGGGGGTTTCCACCACGAACTCGTTGAAGAAGGGCGCGGCGAATGGGAGGCCGAAACCCGGCAGGGCGGCGATCCGCTTGGCGGCGTAGTGGGCCTTCTGTACGCACAGCTCGGCGACGGTGCGCAGGCCACGGCGTCCCATTAGGGAGAGGTATATGGCGGATGCCAGCGCCACCAAGGCCTCGTTGGTGCAGATGTTGGACGTTGCGCGCTCTCGGCGGATGTGCTGCTCCCTGGTCTGCAGGGTCATGCAGAAGGCGCGCCTGCCGTCGGCGTCGGTGGTGGCGCCGATGATGCGGCCGGGCATTCTGCGGATATGGTGCGCCTTGCAGGCGAAGATGCCGAGCAGCGGGCCGCCGTAGCTGAGCGGGGAGCCAAGCGGTTGGCCCTCCCCAACGGCGACGTCTGCGCCGTACTGGCCGGGCGGCTTGAGGAGGCCCAGCGACGTTGGGTAGACGGATGCGACGAACTGGGCGCCCGCGGCATGGGCGAGCGATGAGATGGCGGCCATGTCCTCGAGGCAGCCGAAGTAGTTGGGCTGCTGCGCGCAAACCACGGCGGCGCCCGGCTGTGCGAGGGCGGCCTCCAGCGCACTCCGGTCCGTAACCCCGTGCGGCGCGGGCACGATGACGGTCTCGCAGTCCAAGCCCTGGGTGTAGGTAGCCAGCACGGCTCGGGCGGCGGGGTGGATCGCTTGGGAGAGGATGATGCGCTTGCGGTCTGCGTCGCCGAGGCACATGATGACGGCCTCCGCCAGGGCGGTGGCGCCATCGTAGTTGGATGCGTTGGACACGTCCATGCCGGTGAGGGCGCAGACTAGGCTCTGGTACTCGTACGTGGCCTGAAGCATGCCCTGGCTGGCTTCGGGTTGATACGGGGTGTAGGATGTGTAGAACTCGGCGCGGGCCACCAGGCGCGGCAAAGCTGCCGGGATGAAGTGGTCGTACATGCCGGCTCCCACGAAGCAAGCAGACCGCGCGGCTGGTTGGTTCTGGGCGGCCTCCGCCTCAAGCTCCGCGATGAGTTCCATCTCGGAGAGGGGAGGCGGGAGGCGCAGCGGTTCCGATAGCCTCAGGTGGTCGGGAATCTGTTGTTGGAAGAGGACTTCGACGCTCTCGACCCCCAAGGCCTTCAGCATCTCGGCTCGGTTGATTGGGGTGTTGGGCCTGTATGCCAAGCGCTAGAGCTCCTCCACAAACTGACGATAGGCGTCTGCATCCAGCAAGGAGTCCAGCTCGGAGGGGTCGTCCGGACGCACTTTGATCATCCAGCCGGCCCCGTATGGGTCCTGGTTCACCTGCTCGGGCGCATCTTCCAGCTCCTCGTTCACCTCAAGCACCTCGCCGGAGATGGGCGCGATGAGGTCCGAGACAGTCTTGACGGATTCGACGCTGCCGAAGATGTCGCCCTGTTGGAGCTCGCGTCCCGGCTCGGGCAGGTCGATGTAGACAACGTCCTCGAGCTTGTCCTGAGCGTAGTCGGAGATGCCGACGACCGCCTTGTCGCCTTCAATCCTAACCCATTCATGATCGCGAGAGTACTTGAGGTGCGACGGGCATTCCATGGTTAAGCTACTCCTTTCTCTTTCTGGCTCTACCGAAGCTACCGAACGGCAGCGTTGAGGCCACGGCGTCTTGGGTCTTTGCGCCGGAACGGATGATGAACACCGTGCCTGGCGACGAAAGCGGGGTAGGCACGTAACCCATGGCCAACGATGCGTTGAGGTTGGGCGAGAAGGTGCCACTGGTGATCTGGCCAACGAGCTCTCCCTGGTACTCGATGAGGTCGCCCTGGCGGGGGACGGAGCGGGTGCTGGGCCGCAGCCCCACCAGCCGCCTCTCCGGCTGTTTCTGCGGCGCTCCGTTTGCAGCAAGGAGGCCCGCGCTCTCAAGCGCCTGTCTTCCCACGAACTGGCTTTTGCTGCGCACCACCCAGCCGAGCCTCGCCTCAAAGGGGTTCGTGGATTCGTTGATCTCGTGGCCGTACAGCGGATAGCCGGCCTCCAACCTAAGCACATCTCTCGCCCCCAGACCGCAGGGCACAACGGATGGGAAGCTGAGCAACGCCTTCCACAGCTGTTCTGCGTGGGCGGCGGAGCACACCAGCTCAAATCCGTCCTCGCCAGTGTAGCCGGTCCTGCTCACCAGGCAATCGACGCCGGCCACCTCAATGCGAGCGGCGCCGAAGTACGGCAGGGCGGTTATCTGCGTGCCCGCCACGGCGCCGAGCACGTCTGCAGCGGCGGGGCCCTGCAGCGCCAGCATCGCCTGGCCCAGCGTCTGGTCGTGCACCTGGGCGGAGGCGACCGGCGTTTGCGCGAGCCGGGCGTGAACCGCGCCCAGGTTGATCGCGTTGGTTACCAGCAGATACCGGTCGGAATCGATGCGGAGAAGGATGACGTCGTCCACAACGCCGCCAGCCTCGTTGAGCACCAGCGAGTAGTGGCCGCGCCCAACCTGCAGCGCGTCCACGTCGTTCACGGTGCTGATGGCGAGCAGCTTGGCGGCGTCTGGACCGCTCACGTCCAAGCGGCCCATGTGGGAGATGTCGAACAGGCCTGCGGACGACCGAACGGCCTTCGCTTCGGCCAGGATGCCGGAGTAGCTGAGGGGCATCTCCCACCCAGCGAACTCGGTGATGCGAGCGCCCACCTGGCGATGCAGATGTAAGAGGGGTGTCTGGTTAGGCATAGGAGGTGACCCGGAACGGCGCACGGGCGGAGGTGCGGGCGGATCGGTGGCCCCGCACGGCGCGCGAGCAGGGAGCTGCCATTCCACTAGGAGTATATCCCGACGTGGTTTGTTTATGCAAGCGTTCTCCGCTCGCGAGGGCTTGCGGGCGGCGTGGCCTTCTGGCCTCCGGATCCGCAGACCGGTCTGCCGGCTGTGCCGGCAGTCAGTTGGGGAGTCTGCTGCCGCTTGTCCGCGTGTGCGGGTTATTACCAGGAACGGACTGGGCGCACCTGTTTGCGGCTTCTTGGGTTCCTGCGTTAGTGATAGGATCAGGGAGGAGCCGGGGTGAGGGAACCGCGGGCGGCACGCTTGGCCGGCCTCGGCGTCTACGTACTACCGTCCCATCCCAACAAGCTTCAAGCCCGCCGCCGCCAGCTTGCGCGGATCCAGGGCGTTGCGAGCATCCACCACCAGGCGGCCCCGCATCACGGACGCCACCTGGCGGTAGTCCAGCCCAACCAGCTCCGGCCACTCGGTTGCGAGGACGACCGCATCTGCGTCCGTCGCGGCGCCGATGGGATCGTCCGCCATGAGGATGGCTGGCACCTCCTGAGCGGCAACGGCTTCCGCACGTGGGTCGTGCGCCTTCACCTTGCAACCCAGCTCCAGCAGCCTCTTCGCGATCGCCAGGGCCGGCGAATCGCGGCAATCGTCCGTGTTGGGCTTGAACGACAGGCCAAAGAGCGTTATCGTCTTGCCCTTCAGAATCTGCAGCTCCCCCTGAAGCTTCCGGACGACCCTTGCCCGCTGGTCCTCGTTAACGGCAAGCGTAGCGTCCAGTATCCGCGTGGTGCAGCCGTACTCCCGGGCGATGTACGCCAGCGCCGACACGTCCTTTCGGAAGCAGCTGCCGCCCCATCCCAGCCCGGCCGACAGGAACTGCGGCCCTATGCGGGGGTCTAGACCCATGCCGCGCGATACCTCTTTCACGTTGGCGCCCACGGCCTCGCACACGTTGGCGATCTCGTTGATGAAGCTGATCTTCGTCGCCAGAAAGGCGTTGGATGCGTACTTAATCACCTCGGCGGAGGTGGGATCGGTCTCCATCCAGTGGGGTGAGCCTCGACCAGCGGGACACGGGTCGCCGTGCGGAAACCGCTGCTCCACGATCGGGGCATAAAGGCGCCGCATCACCTCCAGGGCAGCGGGGCTGTCGGTTCCCACCACAATTCTGTCTGGGTGCAACGTGTCGGCTATGGCGCTTCCCTCCCTCAGGAACTCCGGGTTGGATACCACGTCGAAGCTCACGCCCTGTTTGGCGCCAGCGGCTTCTGCGATGAGCGTAGCCACCCAATTGGCAGAGCCGATTGGGACGGTGCTCTTGTTGACCACAACCTTGTACCCGCGGTTGAGGTAGCCACCCATGGCCCTAACTGCTGCTTCCACTTGAGAGGTGTCGGCATCGCCGGACGGCTTGGGCGGGGTGCCAACGCAGATGAAGATCGCGCTGGCGCTCTCCACCGCTCGCGCCGGCCGGCAATGGAACGCGAGCCTATCGGTAAGGAGGTTCTGTTGCACCAGTTCGCGCAGCCCCGGCTCGTAGATGTGGAGCTGGCCCACCGTCAATGCGGCCACCTTGTCTTCATCCACGTCGACGCCGGTTACCCTGTGCCCGATATGTGCCAGGCAGGCGGCGGTAACCAGCCCCACATAGCCACAGCCCACGACGCATATGTTCATCGACTTCCCCGGTGGTCAGTTTCGGTGCGGACGCCTCGGAGCGAGCGTTGATGAGGCTGTACCGCGATGATGGCAGAGAAGGCAGCGCGTGGCCCATTGGCGCCGGCGCATATTCCGGTGCCGATCCCTGGGGGTCACTGCGTGCCCTCGGAGTGGTGGGTGCAACTTCCGTTCCGCGCAGTTTAGGGGCTCCCAAGCGGCGTGGGGATGAGCGGGGCTGATTGGCAGGTGGCTCTGGGCGGGGCTACAGCTTTGGACCGCGCTCCTCCAACACGGCAGCTATCCGCTCGGCTGCGTGGCCGTCCCAGAGCTCAGGGCGACGGCCCCTCTTGCCCTCTCCAGCCAGCACCTTGAGGCTTTCCCTCACGATGGCGTTGGGGTTGGGGCCAACCAGCGTGTTGGTGCCCTCCGTCACCGTGACGGGGCGCTCGGTGTTGTTGCGCAGGGTTAGGCACGGCACGCCCAGCACGGTGGTCTCCTCCTGCAGGCCGCCGGAGTCCGTGAGCACCATTGCGCAGTGAGCCACCAGCTTCATGAAGTCCAGGTACCCCTGCGGCTCTACTGCGATGAGGCTTGGCATTCTGGCCACGCGCGCCGCCAACCCAAACGTCTGGAGGCGGGTGGATGTGCGCGGGTGGGCGGGGAAGACGATGGGGATTCTGGCCTGCACCTGCTCCAGCGCATCTACGATGCCGGCCAGCGTGGCTGGGTCATCCACGTTGCTTGGCCTGTGGAGCGTGAGCACGGCGTACCCGCGGTCCTGCAGGCCCAGGCGCTCAAGTACGTCCGACTGCTCCGCCCTCTCTGCAGAGGCCAGGAGCGTATCGATCATGACGTTGCCGACGAAGTGGATCTGGTCCAACCCATGTCCCTCGCGGAGCAGGTTCTCGTCGGCGTCGCGAGAGGTGGTGAATAGGAGCGTGGATATGGAGTCGGTTACCAGGCGGTTGATCTCCTCCGGCATATCGCGGTCGAAGCTGCGTAGGCCGGCCTCCACGTGCGCCACGGGCACGCGAAGCTTGGCGGCAACAACGCTGCAGGCGAGGGTGGAGTTCACGTCGCCAACCACCAGCACCAGGTCGGGCTTGCGGTCCGCCACGATCCTCTCGAACTCCACCATGATGCGGGCGGTCTGCTCGGCGTGGGTGCCGGAGCCCACGCCGAGGTATATGTCTGGCTTGGGGATGCGCAGGTCCTCGAAGAAGACGCGGGACATGGCGTCGTCGTAATGCTGGCCGGTGTGCAAGAGCAGTGGTTGGAAGCAGGGGCGCTTCTGCATCTCGCGCATAACTGGAGCGATCTTCATGAAGTTGGGCCGCGCGCCGACGACGTTGATGACTCTCATCCTTCTCCTATGTGGTGCGAAACTGCCAAGGGTGCTGCGGTGAATGGGCGCGTCTGTGGGCGAGAGCTGTGCGGCTGCGCCCCTTGCGTCAGCTGACGACGAGGCCGGGACCCGGTTCTGGGAAGATGATGCGGAACGCGCCGGCCGCCTGAAGCCGCTCCGCCATGCGCTCGCGCTCGTCGGTTAGGGCGATGATGGTGCCGCCGTTGCCCGCCCCAGCCAGCTTGGCGCCCAACGCTCCGGCGTCTCTGGCGGCCTGTATGAGCCTATCGCACGCCTCGTGAGAGCCGCCCAGGTTGCGGGTGATCTCGTGGTTCTCGTTCATGCAGGCGCCAAGCGCGGCCCAGTTGCGCGTAAGCAGGGCCTTTTTGCCAAGCCACGCCAGCTCTGTGATGCGCTTGTAGGCCTCGACCACTTCGGCCTCGCCATCTTCCCACCTCTGTCGCAGCGGCCTGTGAACCGCGCCGGAGTTTCGCTGCACGCCGGTGGATGCCAGCACGAACGGCAGCGGCTGTGGCACGCGCAGAAGCAACGGCTCAACGGTGGCGAACGGCTCCCTGTCGGGGTTCCGTCCCAGCCACTCTTTGCCTCGGAAGTCCATGAAGTTGAGGCCGCCGAATATCTCGATGTAGAAGTCCTGGTATCCGCACGCGGTCCGCATGAGCGACCACTCGATGCCGTGCACCGTCTCGGCGATCTCGTGGAGCGAGAGGTCGCGGCCGAGCAGCTTGAGCACGCAGGCGGTGAGCGCGGCGAGCAGGGCGGAAGAGCCAGCCAGGCCGGACTGGGCGGGTATCTCGGTGTCGCACTCCAGGCTGAACTCGCGGTGCGGCAGGTCGTCCCAGAAATGGTGGAGGACCGCGCGCGTCACGTCCAGGTAATCGCCCTTCTGCTCGAGGTCCTGCGGCCCGCGGATCTCCCCGTGGAGGTTGCCGCTTCGCACCATCAGGCCATCGGCGGGTTTGAGGACGGCGGTGGCGCGCTGCTTCAGCGAGCACGATATGACGGAACCGCCGTACAGGTCAGATGGGTTCCCCACAATCCCGGCGCGTCCGGGGCACGATGCTTGGATCAACTGCCCACCTCTCAAACAGCTGGTTTGCGAACTGGTTAGTTGGAACGGTGTTGCGGCGCGGATGGCAGCGGCGCCCGGCCTAGTAGAGCTCGCGGAGGGCGCGGCGAGCATCCTGCACGCTCTCCAGCTTGGTTATCTCCTCAAGCCTGGCGGCCATCTGAGAAAGCCCCTCAAGTGGCTCCTGAATGCGGTCTACCGCGCTCACATCGAGGCCGCACAAGCTACGGATGTCGTCGCGATCTTGCCGCAGCCTGGCCAACTCAGTGTCACTTATACCCTTCTGAGGACGAGCCAGCGCTTCCTTCAGCATCGCCAAACCGGCGCGGGCAGCCTCGCGCGCGTCGTACTCGCCGTGGGTGAGGCGCTGTGCCACCTGGTGTCGCAGCTGGCGGTCGTGCCTAACGCGGCTGGCGATGGCTGCGTCCAGTCGCGCGCGAAGGAGGAGCATCCGCCAGCGCCAGTTGTTGGCCAGGGCGGCGTCGTCGGTCACCTCGCTCAGGACGCCAAGGGGCTCGGCCATCTGCGGGTCGCCCGGGTCGAGCTCCCAGTTCCGCTCAAGCATGGGAACGGCGCGCTCGGCCGCTTGCGACGCTTGCTCTGGGAAGTGGCGCTGGCAGTAGCTCGCCACCACTGACTGCGGGCTTAGGGATGGGTCGGCCGCAAGTGAGAGCCACACAGCTTTGTTCAGGTCGTCGTGAATGCCCTCCGAGTAGGGGATGGACCCGGTGGCGAACTGCGCAGACCGCTGGAAGACCCCAGCTATGGCTGCGGGCCTGTAGCTTGGGGCGTCTCGGCGGTACACCTGCCGGTAGACCGGGTGGAACTCCGGCACTGGATGTTGACAGTGCCAAGCGTGTGTGATGTCTGGATATAGCACCAGCGGATAGGCGTCCCCCGCCGCGGCGGCCAGCGCTGGGAGGTCCTGCGAGTGCGGGCCAAAGGCGATGCGGCTGAGCCATCCCGGCCTGCCGATTTTGAGGATGGCGTGCAATATCCGGTTCTCGTCCTCCTCCAAGCCCTGGTTGGAGATCCACACCTCGGCGCGCGGATGATAGCGACGCAGCACGTCCGCGGTTTCCTCCACCAGTTTGAGGTAGGTTTTGACCCAAGGCGTGCAGTCGCTGCAGGGGCAGCCGCCGTTGTCGTGGGCGGGGATGAACAGCACGTCCACGTGGGGCAAGTTGGCAATCAGCTTCTCGCGGCAGGAGAGGATGGCGGCGCGCGCCTCCGGAACCGAAGGGCACACGTACGGACCTCCGCCCCTGTTCATGCTCAGCGTTACCTCGTCTGGGAATACGTCGTTGGGCGGCACCCACAGCGCGAAGGTGACGCCGGATGAGCGCGCCATTTGGGAGACCGCCACCTGACACAGCCAGAACTGGCGCCACTCAGCCTCGCGCTCCGGCGCGGCCCAGGCGGGTGCGTCCGACCAAGGGCGGCTCACACCGGTCCAATCTGCGAAGTGCATAGGGTATATGCCGAGGGCGTTGAGGCCCCACGCCTTCAGGTCGTTCAGATAGCGCGCCCATTGTGGTGGCGACCACCTGTAGTAGCTGTTGCTCTGCTTATGGTTAGCGGCGAATATGCCGCGCAGTTCGTGAGCCATGCTCGCCTCCATGCAGTTGCGGGCCTTGCGGCGTCGAGACCGGCACCCGTCGCACTGCAATCGTTCGAGCGACGCGCGGGCAGCACCTGCGCCATTCGGTTGGCGTGTGTGACGTAGGCCAAATCGCAACGAGGGAGAACGGGACTAGTAGCAGAGCGGTAGGAGTCGCGGCCCACGCGGGGAAGCTCTTACCGAGCGCGGTACGCCATGCTGGGGCGCGCTGGCGGCGTGGCGCAATGGAGGTCTGTTACAGTGCGGGCGAGCCGGACTGGGGCAGCTTTGTGGGTGGCTTTGGCTCTGGCGCTTCTCTTCGCCAGCGGCTGGGCGGCCTCGCCAGCATGGCCTGGTCAGCAATCGATAGCCCAGATCGTGGGGCGGGCGCATGTGCCCGGGTGGACCCCTGCAGGCGCCCCTAGGCTGCTCACCGGAGATGCCATCTTCGGATACATGGATGGCGCCGGCGAGATACCAAAGGCGTGTGGGTACAGAGCCCTCTTGGTTCGTCGCTATGCCCACCCAAGCTTGGGACACCTCACCCTTGAGCTTTACGACATGGGCTCGAGCAGCGACGCATTCGGCCTGTACAGCATGAAACGCACGCCCACCAGTCACTTTGTGCAACTCGACCATCGCGCCGCATTGGATCAGGGCCAGCTCGTCTTCTGGAAGGGCCCCTACGCAGCCATCCTCTACTTTGAGGCGCCCCAACAGCGCGCGGACGCCCATCTGCTTGCGTTTGCCAGGGCGTTATCGCGTGCGATCTCGCAGCGTGGCGCGCCGCCGGACCTCCTCCGCTACTTGCCGCGCCGAGGCTACGTCCAGAACAGCGCCAGGTTCTTCCGCGGCAAGGCGGCGCTGGACATCATCCACTTCGTGCCTGAGGACATCTTCGGGCTGAGGACGGGCGCGGAGATGGTGGTCGGCACCTACAGCACGCCGCCGGGCATCATCCTCGTAGCGCGCTACCCGGACGGGCAGGCGGCGCAGAGGGCCCTTCGCGCCATCTATCGCTCCTCGTCCGGTGCGCAAGCGGTTGGGCGCGGCCGGATCGTAGGGGCGGCGTGGGCAACCAGCCCGTCGGCACGGGGGCGGCTGCTGAGGATGGCAAGCTCCGCCCTGCTGCGCCCAGGGCCGCCTTGGCCGGATGGGTAGGGGCGCGCTTTTCGCGCACCGCGGATCTGGAGGGAACAACATGAGGCAGATCAGCCGCAGGCGATTGCTTGGGAGTGCCGTGGCAGCCGCGGGCGCCATTGGGTGTGGGGCTTGGGCCGCGGAGGCCGGCAGGAAAACCGGAAGGGCCAAAGTGGTTGTGGTAACCTGCCCGGACGTCATCGACAAGGACAAGCCCCTCAACGCCCCGGCGCTTAGGAGGATGATGGATGCTGGCATAACGGCCCTTGCTGGCAAGCGCGATGTGAAAGAGGCGTGGAAAAGCTTCATCCGCCCCGGAGACAACGTTGCCCTGGCCGATTCCGGAACTTGGCTCAACAACGTGCCGGAGGTGGTGGTGGAGACTATGCGAGGCATCACCATGGCCTCCCCAAAGGCCGTCACGCTGACCTATTGCGCCCTAGACGAGATGAAGCCGGAGTTCCTCTCGCAGCTGCGCGATGGGCTCAAGCGCCAGGGGATCTCCCCCAGCCTCATGGACGGCAGCGTCTACACCATCAAGAGCAACTACCACAAACGCAACTACACCTCCCTAGTGATGACGCCCACCGTCAAGCGCCACTCTATAGCCGGGGTTGGCGGCGTGGTGAAGCACTACTCCACCATGAGCAAGGATGGCCCCGCCCCGCACCACCCTAACGCAATGGAGACCGCTGGCTCCGTCATCGTGCCGGAGTTCGGGCACATGAGCCACCTGGTGATCGTGGACGCCTTGCGCTTCGGCGATCTAACTAAAGGTCCGATGTTCTGGCAGAAAAGCCTCATCTTCGGCACCGACCCGGTGGCGACGGACGTGATAGCGCTTGAGGTGTACCTCCGCAACTGCAAGCCGTACGAGAACCTGCCGCCGGAGCGCCACCGCATATTGGCGGACACGCGCTACCACGCCGGTATCAGCGACAGGGCCCGCATAGATGTGACCGACATCAGGGTGTGACCCCGCTGCACAGCTGGCGCGGTCGCCAGCGCCGGTTCGTGGTCCCCCCTGTGGCCGCAGCCGCTCACAGTTGCGAAGGGCGTTGCAGTGCCCCTTGGGGCAGCGATCGGTGCGACCTGCGCGTCAGGATGCCCGCTTCTGGAGTCGCCCCCATCCGGCCCACATAAGCGTTGGCACGAGGTTTGTGGGCGGCATCACCGTCTCCCATACGCAAGCTTGGGGAGAGGAAATGCCTCCCGCGCATTACGAGCTCCTCCCGCCACCCCTCTCCCACTTACGGGGAGGGAGGTGGCGAAGCCGGGGTGAGGGCAACTACGGGCCTTGCCTAGCCGCCTCTTCCACCATGCAAGGAATGCTCGCTGTCCACCAAGCCGCTGAGCGCCCCTCGCCTCGGAGCCGGAGAGAGGTGGCAGAGCCGTGGAGGGAACCGCGGACGATGGGGCAGGTGACGGCGGCCTTCATGGGGGCTGGTTGGCCGCGCAACGCTACTGCGCCGCCTCATCCAGCGTGAGGAGGTACGGCGTATCCGCCACAGGGATCTCCACGGTGATCGCATCGGGCGTAGAGGAGGCCGTCTTGACCGGCAGGGTCTTGTCGGTGAGTGGGTCGTACAGGCGCAGCTGCATGCCCCTGCCGTTGACGCCACCAATCGTGATGCGGTAAGTCTCCTGCTCCAAGCGCTTTGTGAAGTCCCTGGTCATCACGTAAACGGCGAGTACGAACTTGTGGGCCGTCACCTGGTATGGCAGCACGACCAGTGCGTCTCGGGTACCCAGCGAGCGTCCGCCTGGCACTGGCGAGGCGAAGATGAGGTGCGGCTCGCCCAGCTGCAGGTAGGAGACGGAGAGCGCGCGTGGCTTGGCAATGGAAGCCGCCCCCACAAAGGTCTTAACCACGTTCCGCAACGCCAGCAGCGCCGGGCTGAGGTACTTGGGAAGCTCCTCTTGCGTGGGATAGGCGCGCAGCTTCCCAACACTGGACAGAAGCATGCCCATCCCGGTGTCTTGGTCTTGCAGTGCGCAGTAGAGGTAGATGGCGGAGATGCCCTTGTTCAGCCAGAACAGGGTGCTCCGCAGAAGCAGCCTGGCCTTCAGATCAAGCGCCTGGGCTGCATGGCTCACCCCCAGCTCCTCTGGCGACACGCCGTGTTCCGTCATGTAGTGGCGAAACATCTGGGTGCCGGGCGGCGCCGCCAGCCTCGCCCGGGGGTTCAGCAGGCGCATCAGCGACTCGGTTTGGATGAAGGTGGCCGCCCAGCCCTCCGGGATGCAGATTCGATATGATGGCACAAAGCCATCGATGTTGTCTGCGGGCGTGTCTGGGTGCTGCTCATCCTTTGGGAAGGTACGGTATCCGGTGCCGTATGGATGGTAAGATTGGCCGTCAACCCCAGCGGGAAGCTCCATTACGGGGGTGTGAAAGAAGGTCGTGTTGCTGAAGCCCCAAATCACCCGCACGCTGGTGAACTCGCTCTTGATCATGGCCACTACCCGCCGGGCAGCTTCCCAGGCGTGGCCGCCCCTGTGCAGGAAATCGCGGGTATAGGTGGCGATCGGCGGGTCGTAGTAGTTGTTGATGGCTTGGTCTCTGATGAAGTCAGAGCCGAAGGAGAGCTCGTTCCAGATCTCAACGTCAAACGGTATGTGCTGCTGCCGCACGAAGCTACACACGAGCCGGGCGTACCGCACGAAGCCAGCGGCGGTCTCCTCGAACTCCGGCGTGCCGGTGGGGTAGAAGGGGCGATACTTGAGGATATGCACGGGGACCTGTACGCCCGCCTTTATCGGCTTCGGCAACGGCTTTGACAGCTTGGCCACCCCGGTCTTCGGGTCGATGGCTGTGATGAGCACCTCCGCCATCTTATAGCCGGTGAGGTTGGAGAAGCCGGTGTAGCCAGGGACCACTCCAGAGGGATCGGTGAGCTTCACCTCCCGGGCGCCGGCTGGAGCGTCTTCGGCGAGGGTTTTCGGGAGATCGCGGTAAGGGCAAGGGGCCCCGTGGTTGGCGTTCAGGAGTATAAGGGGGCGCAAGGCGTATCGCTTACACGCCTCCAGCTTGGCTATCAGTGCGTCGGCACCGATGAGGCCGGTCTCATCCCAGTTAACGCTGCTCCAGCCGATCTCGATGCGGACGGTGCGGAAGCCAAACTCGCTGAGCATGCGGGCTGCCACGTCTGGGTTGGCATCAACGTTGAGGTTGACTCCAACGCCCTGGAGGTAGCTCAGCGCGGGGACCGTGTCCATATACGCCCGGTGGGGCTGCTTGAGGTGAGAATGGCGAGGCCAAGGGACGTCAAGCTGAGACGGGTCAACGTAGGGAGTGGGGGTTGGCGCGGTGGAGGGTGAAGGGCCCACATCCGCAGCTATGGCCGAGGCGGCGCACGCTGCTAAGAAGGCTACCGCCACGATTGCCCGCCACCTGCCGACATGAGCCATGGCAACCTCCTTCGACCCTCCACCGCTGTACTGGCGCTGGCTACATTGCTGAAAGCCTCTGCGGGGCAGCCCCTACAGCAGCTCCTCCGCCGCCTGAACGATGCGGTCTGCTGTAAGGCCGTACTTGCGCATCAGGTCGGCCGGCTTGCCGGATTCGGCGTAGGTGTCGTTCAGGCCCACAAAGCGCATTGGAACCGGCCTGGTGCGCGCCAGACACATGGCAACGGCGCTGCCGAGGCCGCCGTACAGCAGGTGTTCCTCCGCCACCACAACACGGCCCGTCTCCTGAGCAGCCTTCGTTATCGTTTGCTCGTCTAGCGGCTTGACGGTATGCACATCCAGCACACGTGCATGCACGCCGCGCGCCGCGAGGGCCTCCGCCGCGGCAATCGCCTCGGCAACCAGCAGCCCGTTGGCGAGGATGGTTAGGTCGTTGCCACGCCGCACCACCTTGGCTCGGCCGAGGGTGAGGTCGCACCCAGCCTCATATACAACTGGGGCCTTTGGGCGGCCGGTGCGGATGAACACGGGGCCGTTGTGACGCGCGGCAGCGCGCACCGCCATCCTGGTCTCCTCCTCGTCGGCGGGGACGACCACGGTGAAGCCGGGCAGTGCACAGGCAAGCGCCACATCCTCAACGCTCATCTGCGACACGCCATCCTCGCCTATGCTTATGCCGCCGTGGGTAACCACCACCTTGACGTTCAGGTTGGAGTATGCCACGCCCAGCCGAAGCTGGTCAAACGCCTTACACATAAGGAAGCAAGCGAAGCTTGAGACGAACGGTATCTTGCCGCACGAGGCCATGCCGGCCGCGATCCCGACCATGTTCGCCTCAGCGATGCCCACGTTGAAGAAGCGATCTGGAAAACGCTTGGCGAACTGCATCGTCATGGTGGACTTGGAAAGGTCGGCGTCCAACACGACGATGCGTGGATCCTCCGCGCCAAGCTCTGCCAGCGCCTCGCCATACGCCTCACGGGTAGCCTTGCCCAGTCTCATGCCGCCCCTCCAAGCTCCTTCAGCGCCGCCTCCACCTGCTCTGCGGTGGGGGCTTTCCCGTGGTATTCGTTGTTGTTCTCCATAAAGGATACGCCTTTGCCCTTCACCGTAGCGGCGATGACCATGGTGGGCTTGCCCTTCACTTCGCGCGCGGACTCCAGCGCGGAGACTACCTGCGCCATGTTGTGCCCGTCAACCTCAATGACGTGCCACCCAAACGCCCGCCACTTGTCCGCCTGTGGCATGGGGTTCATTATCTGCGCGGTGGGTCCATCAAGCTGGAAGCCGTTCATGTCTAGGATGGCGGTCAGGTTATCAGCGCGGAAGTGTGCGGCGGCCATCGCAGCTTCCCAGACTTGCCCCTCTTCCGACTCGCCGTCGCCCAACAAGACGTAGACTCGGTACGCCTTGCCATCCATCCTTCCGGCCAATGCCATCCCGAGGCCAATGGAGAGCCCCTGCCCAAGCGACCCCGTTGAGGCTTCTACAGCCGGCAGGTCCCTCACGGAAGGATGGCCCTGCAGTGGGCTATCGATCTGGCGGAGACGGGAGAGCCACTCCTTGGGGATGAAGCCGCGCTCGGCGAGGGCGGCGTAGAGCACCGGAGCGGCGTGTCCTTTGCTTAGGATGAACCGATCGCGGTCAGGCCACGCTGGATCCCTGGGGTTCTGACTAAGGATGCGGAAGAAGAGGGCGGTAACGATATCAGCGGCGGAGAGAGAGCCGCCGGGGTGGCCCGACCCAGCGGCGCCCAGCATGGTGATCACGTCGCGCCGCAGGCGGCGTGCCATCTCCTCAAGCTGCGGTACCGTCAGGTCGGCCTGTGCGCTTTGCATAGACGTAGCTCCTGTGCGCGGGGTAGTTGAGGGATGCCAACAAGGGCATGGCATACCCAAGCCAGTGTTTCGGCCAATCGTACCATTGGCGGCGGCGGAGCGTCAAGCAAAGCGGATGTGAGTCGCCCCTTCGCCTAGAACGATACGGCCCGCACCTGAGCTCTATGCTTGCACGGTGCGGGCGGCTATCCGGGGAAACTGGTTGAACGCCAAGAGGCGCTAGGTGTGTTGCTCCGAGTGGGACAGCACGTAGGAGAGCGCGCCTATGAAGGCGGCTACAAGCAATGGCGGCACCAACACCGACGTCAGAGTTCCGAGGTCAGCCATGGGGGTACCCTCTCAGAGCTCGCTGTGAATGACGGCTCACGAGGGTTCTACCCGAAGCAAGCAAAGCGCAAACGCCAGCTAGCCAAAAGCCAAGCGGCCTATCCGTCACTGGCCCGCAGCCACTGGTGCAGGCTGGAGTATTGCCAACGCGTTGTCCCTTGCCGCCGCAGCAAGGGCCCTGTAGCGCTCCTCGTCCTCCAGCTTCTCGGCGGTGACCATTTTCCGCTCGTACATCTCCTTAAGCTTGAGATACGGAACGGGGTCGCGAGGCGCCGCATCGGACGCTTTCTTGAACAGCTGAATCGCCAAGTCGACATCGCCGCGGTCCGCGGCAAGCAGGCCTTCGATAAGCGGGGAACGCGGAGTGGATGGCTTGCTGGTGGCTGCATTCGATGCGCCCGCCCGCACGTGAGGCCGGGCTGGCGGCGCCGTCTTCACGGTGGTGCGAACGGTTGTTGGGGCCGGCGGCAGGATCAGTGGAATCCGCGGGAGCGAAATGCGAGGGGGCTCATCCGCTGGCTTGGCGGGCGCAGGCTCTTTCTGCGGGCTGGAGGGAGTTGGCTGCGGCGTGGCGCTCACCTGGGGCTTGGCGGGCACGCGCACGGTTACGGTGCGCACCACGGGAACGCGGAGCACCCTAACCCTTGGAGATAGGCCTATGGTTGTAGCCACCACGGCCACCGCAACCGCCGCTCCGGCCACCACCGCCGCCGAGTGGCTGATTGCGGGACGCCACCAGGCGCTCTGGTTGGACGCCATGGCGCCCTCCGCAGCCCGCTCCGCAACTTCCTCGTGGGTCTCGCTCTCAACCATCAGAACTTCACCCTGAAGCCCATTGCCTCGCCGGTGGCGTTGGACCACTCCGCGCTCACGTTTTCTACGGTGGCATGGTGGGGCCCGCGTTCCAGCAGGATGAGCAGGCGCATCAACTTGTCGCGCGGGCCCTCTGCTACCACCTCCACACGCCCGTCCGGCAAGTTTCGCACCCATCCGCTTATGCCCAGCTCTTGGGCCGCGTCCACCACGAAGTAGCGGTATCCCACGCCTTGCACCCGCCCAGAGACGGTGGCGTGCAACCTCTGCCAGTTATGCTGCTCTGCCATGGCACCTAGATGAGTGGGCCGCCGCGCGAGAACGGCCCGGAGAGGATTATACGGAGGCAACGCACATCGGATCAAGCAGGCGATGGACCGGAAGCCGGGCTTTGGCGAAAGGCGGTTAGCGGCGTCTGCGGGGACCGGCGGTGCGCTTGGGGGCGGACATGGCGCGGCGCATCTCCTTCTCCGCCAGGTCTTGGCCCGCCATCTCTTTGAGTTCGCGCAGGCGGTCTCGCAAAACCGCCGCCTCCTCAAAGCGAAGCTCTTTTGCCGCCTGTCGCATCTCCGCCTCCAGGTTGGCCATGAGTAGGCTCAGGTGATCCGGGCTCATGGTGCTGATGTCCGGTACGGCGCTGTAGCTGGCAACCGTTTCCGCCACCTGATTGGCGGGCAGCAGTAGGTCGCGAACCTCCTTGCGCACCGTCTCCGGCACAATGCCGTGCTGCTGGTTGAACTCGATCTGGCGCTGGCGGCGGCGGTTGGTCTCGGCGATGGCCCGCTGCATCGAGTCCGTCACCTCATCAGCGTACATGATGACCTTGCCGCGCACGTTTCGGGCGGCGCGGCCCATGGTTTGGATGAGCGAGGTCTCCGACCTAAGGAAGCCCTCCTTATCGGCGTCCAGGATGGCGACCAGGGCAACCTCGGGCAGGTCCAACCCCTCCCTCAGCAGGTTGATGCCGACCACCACATCGTACTGGCCCAGCCGCAGGTCTCGCAGGATCTCGGTTCGCGTGAGGGTTTGGATATCGGAGTGCAGGTAATGCACCTTGATACCCAGGTCGGACAGGTACTCGGTTAGATCCTCCGCCATGCGCTTGGTGAGGGTTGTCACCAGCGTGCGTTCGCCGCGAGAGACGCGCTCCTGGATCTGCGTGATCAGATCATCGATTTGGCCCTTGGTGCTTTTGACCTCCACCTCTGGGTCCACCAGGCCGGTGGGGCGGATGATCTGCTCCACCACTTGGGAGCTATGGGCAAGCTCATAGGGGCCCGGCGTGGCAGACACGAAGATGCACTGGCCAATCCGGGCCTCAAACTCCTCAAAGCGAAGCGGCCTGTTGTCCTTGCAAGAAGGCAGCCTGAATCCGAAGTCCACCAGCGTGCTCTTGCGAGACATGTCGCCGGCGTACATCCCGTGAAGCTGCGGAACGGTCTGGTGCGACTCGTCTATGACGAGGAGGAAGTCCTTTGGGAAGTAATCCAAGAGTGTGTGCGGGGGAGTTCCCGGCGCGCGCCCGTCAAGGTGCCTTGAGTAGTTCTCGATGCCTGAGCAGTAGCCGATCTCGCGGATCATCTCCATGTCATACCGGGTGCGCTGCTCAAGGCGCTGTGCTTCCAGCAGCTTGCCCTGCTTTCGGAACCACTCCAGTCGCTCCTCGAGTTCGGCCTCAACGGTTTTGAGGGCGCGCTCTATGGTCTCCCAAGACGCCACGAAGTGGGTAGCCGGGAAGATCGTGATCCGTTCTCGCTCCTCCAACACCTCGCCCGTGAGTGGGTCTATCCTGGTAATGCGATCCACCTCATCGCCGAAGAACTCGACGCGGATGATGACCTCCTCGTCGACCGGGTGTACCTCCAACGTATCGCCGCGAACGCGGAACGTACCCCTGGAGAGCGCCATGTCGTTTCGGGTGAACTGCATATCGACAAGCAGGCGCAGACACAGGTCGCGGTTGCGGCTCTCGCCTCTGCGGAGGGTGAGGTTGGACTGCTGATACTCTTCCGGGGAACCCAGGCCGTAGATGCACGACACGGAGGCGACGACGATGACGTCTCTGCGCTCAAGGATCGCTTGGGTGGCTGAGTGCCGCAGGCGGTCTATCTCGTCGTTGATGGAGGAGTCCTTTTCAATATAGGTATCGGTTTGGGGGATGTAGGCTTCTGGTTGGTAGTAATCGTAATACGAGACGAAGTACTCAACGGCGTTGTGAGGGAAGAACTCGCGGAACTCGGAGCATAGCTGGGCGGCCAGCGTTTTGTTGTGAGCGATAACGAGGGTGGGGCGCTGGACCTTCTCGATGACGTGCGCCACCGTGAAGGTCTTGCCGGAGCCGGTAACGCCCAGCAGCGTCTGGTACCGGTCACCGCGCCTCAGCCCCGCAACAAGCTGATCGATAGCCTGGGGCTGATCACCACTGGGCCTGTAATCCGAAACGAGCTTGAAGCCAGCCATACTAGTTGTAACGTTCGTGTAAGCATGCGAATCGATGCCGATCCGTCACCTGCATTATAGCACGCTGAGCTCTTAGGCGGAGGCCAGGCAGGGTGAACGCGCACGGTCTGCCCTTTCCCCTAGGGGCCTTAGCGCCACGACTTCACCCTGGGCCAAAGGTCCTGAAGCCGCCCTCTAAGCCCCCTGCATACGAACACCGGCAGGTTGCTCTCGTACGGCATTGCGTAGCGGCTGCGCACCACCGCGGCCAACTTCACATGGTGGAACCAACGCGCTAGGCTCTCCGCGCTGTCTCCAATCACAATCATCACGTCACCTGTGTAGGCGCGCGGACCCCACAGAAAGTAGCTCTGGTGGCCGCTGATCGCTTTTGGCAGCCCGTATCGGGGACCAAAGAAGTCGATGGCCCCTGCCTCCCCGTAGTTCTGCGCAAAGATAGCGCATTGCGACTGCTCCGCGGCCGGCAGGCGCCGGTACACGCTGGCCACAGTTGCCACCATCTCATCCCACCCGAACATGTCGGCGTAATATTGTGGAAGAGGGCCCATCTGGTGGTTCTCGGTTTTGGGCGGCTCCAAGTGCAGAGCGCGGGAATAGCGTACGTAGGTGGGCGGGGAGAGAACTGGAAGCGCCAGAGGTGCCGTAACAATGCCCCCTAGTGACAACGCTCCAACGGAGGCCGGCCTAAGCCAGCCCAAGCCAGGCCTCTTGGCCAGTCCGGCCTCAGCCGCCACGGCGCCCGCGGCAATGAGCATCGGGTATGCGGGCGCTAGATAGTAGCTCTTCCCCTTCAGGAGGATGAACGCCACCAGCATCACCAGGTAGGCCCACCCCAGCGCCCGAAACCGCCTGCCATCCCTGCTGATGAGAAGCCACCACAGTCCGGCCAGCCAGATCGGCAAGGCAAGGGGGTGCATAAGTAGCGCCTGCTGGGCAACGACGCCGAGCGAGCCTACAACGGCGTTCTTGTTGCTTACCGCCACGTTGTGGAGCATCTGGAGGGTGGCCCAACCGTGCTCCACCTGCCACACCAGGTTGGGGAACACCTCCGCCACGGCGATGGCAACCCCCAGCAGTAGCCGCCAGCTCAGCAACAGCCTCCGTCCGGGGGTCAGCGCCAACCCAACAAGCAGGCCGAACACCATGAAGAGCATGGAGTACTTGTTCAGCAGACCTATCCCCGCGGCCACCCCGAACGCTGGCCATAGCTCCGTGCTGTTGGTTTTCAGCATCCGCACCACCAGGTATGCGCACAGCATCCAGAACAGCGGCTCGAAGGTGTTCATGGTGAGGATGTTGTCGGTGCCAAGGTAGATCGGCGCAACGATGATCGCCACCCCGGCAAGCACCTGAGCATACCGTCTGCCGCCGAACTCGTGCACCAGCAGACAGCCTACCGCCACCTTGAGCGCGCCAGATAGGGCAGGGAGGAACCGGATGGCATGCAGGGAATCACCGAGCAACCGGCGGCTAGCGGTTGCCGCCACGGCAATCAGCGGAGGCTGATCCACGTATCCCCAGTCAAGGTGCTCTCCGCAAGCCAGGTAATACAGCTCATCCCTGAAGTAGCCGTACTGGCCGTTGGTCAGCAGATGCATCATGAGCTTGGCCGCCGCCAGTCCCGCCACCACTGCTGCATCGCTCCTAACGAACCTGGCTAGGAACGTTGCCTTCATCAGACTCAGATGCGCCCGGTTGCTGGCTATCCGCCCGGCGCGTTGCGGCCGGTGAGGTACAGCTTTTCCAGCGCGAGTAGCGTTGGGAGGTCAACCACGGTGATCGCGGCATTTGGCTGCGACCTCACTGCCTCATCCACCAACTGCCCATACCAACCGGGGTCCTTCAGTATGGCCCGGAACACGTGGAAGGTGGGCTCCGCGGGCGGGCCCGACAGATCGCCGCCGAGGCGGGACAGCATTACCCGCGCCGAGTCGGCAGGGCTCTGGGTGAGGTCGTAGTCCATGCGGATGATGGGCATTGAGCCATGCATGGAGAGCTGAGGAACCTTCTGCGCAACCACACCTCCAGGCGAGAAGGTGGCATAGGCGTCCAGAACGGCTTCCGGCATGGGCGGCGCGTAGCCGTCGATGATGAACCCGGTTACGCGGATATCCCATCGCTTGTAGTAACTGCGGCAGTGGCGGGCCCACACATCTGTGCCGGATGGAAGATCGCTCCACTTGCGGGGCGGCTCCAGAAGTCCGGGGTTGATGTAGCCAGCGCCGGAGTCGCCAGCGATGAAAACGTCTGCGGGTGAAGCGGTTTGGCGGGTGTAAACCATGGCTGGCGCCGCGCGGTCGGCTAGGTTGGGGTTGAAGGCCCAGGAGAGCGGCAGTTTTGCCCGGTCCGGGTGGTCCCAGAGGCTTGGCACCATGCGATACAGCCACGCTGCGGAATCGTAATCTCCCACGTAAAAGGCCACAAACCGTTTGGCTGCCACTCGGCCGTCCTTGGCTAGGAAGCCTTGGCGTCTGAGCTCCGCGGGGGTTGGCGGCTTTCGCTGCGGATACCGACGGTTGAGCGGCATATGGGCGTAGAAGGAGGCGTTCGCCATGGCGCCTATGCCCAGCGCATCTGCGTCCAGATACGCGTTGTAGGCGGAGATGATCTCTGAGAAGCGCCACTCAGACGGCACGCCCTCATGTTTGCCGCCCGCCGCATCTGTGTACTTAAAGGCCCAGGGCACGAAGCCTCCGATGTGGCACATCCGCTTGCCGCCGTTGTTGCGGTAGACCGTGCCCAGAATCTCCTTCAGCAGCGCCACGTCGGTACCCAGTGGCTGCGAGCGATCGTCGGTGGCGGGTTCGTCGTCCCAAGGGGACAGGTCGAAGAAGAAGGCACGCCTAGCCACGAAGTAGTCGTGGTTGGTGAGGGTGTGGTTCCAGACGCTGCCGCCGGCCTTGGGATTGGCAAGCCACGCGCCGTCGATGTAGTAGGCGAGGTGGCGGTTGCTGCATCTTCCGGGCTTGAGGTAGTGCTCAATGGCCCACACGTAGGCATCGGCCTTGGCGCTGCCGGTTGATGGTCGGCTGGTGCCAGGCACAGTGCCTTTGCCGGTGAACATGCTGGTGCCGTCTGGGTTGAGAAGCCACACCTTCACTGGCAGCCTGGGGCCAGAGAGCACCATCTGGGAGTAGAGCGAGCGAGGGTCCGGGTCGTACCGGAGCGGGAGGAGGTCTTCGCAGCCAGCAACTGTTGAGGCGAGGTTGGAGGTAGCAGGAACGGTTGGGTCCCACACCACGGCACCCCTCACGTCTTGCCTGAAGCGCTCGACGAGCGCCTGCAGGTTCGGCACGTCCTCGAAGTGGCGGCCGTGGAGCCAGGCGCCGGGAGCGGCGAGCTTATCGAGCCAGTAGCGGTCTATGCTGCGCCCGCCATCGTAGATGGCGTCGAGGTACAGCCTGGGCGACCTGCGGTTGACGATGCCCTGAAGGCAGGCAACCAGATGCGCTTCGTCCCACGCTTGCTTTACCTGCGCGGGATCGTCCAGGCTCAGGCCGGCGATGTGCGAGAGGCTATAGATGGCGATCGGCTGGGGGACGGATGCTGAAGCGGCGTTCATGGCAATGGATGCGACGCCCAGAGTTAGCGGAAGCAAGGTAGCGCGGATCATGTAACGGAGCCCTCTCCGTTAGGTTCGCCGACGGCCCGGGAGCCCCTCTCTGCATGGAGTTGCGCGAGGCGTGGAGCATGGGCCGACTGCAGGGTCCCTGGCGCCAGCCGATTCATGTGCGAGGCTTAGCATCGCAGCGATGCCACAGCGGCTGGCCCTGTACGTACACGGGCCAAATGCACGGGCTGCCGCTCCCACGGCGGCGGGAGGGGAGCTTGGTGTCGATGTGCTGACGGCAGATGTGCGCGGAGGTGTATCTTCCCCTTTCCTAGGCGTGGGCAAGGCGGTGGGATGGCACTCACGACGAACTCCGGGTAACTACGTACGCAGATCCTCAGTCGGCAGGCGGCGGCGCCCCGCCACATCCCAAAACGCCCGTTTTCGCGGTGCAATACCGTCGCGCGCGTGCCACGCACTTGACTTATCGTGAAACACTGGCTTAGACTGGTGGTACCAAGTGGTAATCTGTGGTACTTGGGACCAGTTCAGCCCATCCCCGCCCACTTCCGTGGCGGTAGGTGGGCCCGCCTAGGCTGGAGGAGCCATGGGCCGCACGCAACCGGCCAATTATACCCTCTCCATCACCATGGACCGCGAGGTGGGCGGCGAAAGCCTGGTGTTCATCGCCGAAACCAGAAACGCCGCCGAGGTGGCCGAGCTTGAGGAACTTGTGCGGGAGCTCCAACACGGCTGCAAGGTTCGCTTGGTCTCCCTTGGGCCGGTTACTGCGTTTGCCGTCAAGCCCAAGGAGGACGCCGATGAGGCGGTCAGCAGCCTCGTGGAGGTTGCGCGTATCCTCCAGGCCATCTCCCCGCGCTACACCAAGACGTACCTCCAGCAGTTCGACGCTACCGCATACCGCATAGTTGAGGACCTTGCCCTGGAAACCGGCGCGCGTCTGCAGCCGCTTCCCCAATGCGACCTGTGCGGCAGGCTAGACCCATTCCCAACCACCCTTCACGCCCGCGACGGCGATAACGTGTCCTCCTCCGCTGGCACATACTGCTCCCATTGCGTGGCCTCCATGTCCGCAGCCAGCGATCGCCAGCTGGTGGCGGATCTCATCCATGCGGACCGCCGCAACTTCGGCACCTATGGCAGCGTGCAGCTGGCCAAGACCCCCCGCCGCCGTGGACGCCACCTCAGCTTCACGGCACGTGCTTGCACAGACGCCGTTGCCGCAACTGGCTGATCAGTGCTCGCCTATGGGGTCCTAACCTCCATGCTAACCGGATCTTATGCGCATAGCCTGGATGCCAAGGGACGCTTGGTCCTCCCAGCGCGCTTCCGCGCCAGCCTGGGTCTCGACCTGTTCGTCACCAAAGGACTCCACGGTTGCCTCTGGGTGTTCGGCCAAGACGACTGGCAGCAGCTGGTTGCGAAGCTGACCTCCGGTTCGATGGTGAACCCAGAGGTCCTGGCGCTGCAGCGGTTCTTTCTGGGCTTTGCGGCGGATTGTCATCCGGACGACGTAGGCCGCGTTTCCATCCCGGAGTTGTTGCGCCAGTACGCCGGCATCCAGAGGGACGTGATCACCATCGGCGCTGGAAACCGGCTGGAGATATGGGCCCTGGAGCGCTGGGAGACCTACAACGGCGGCCTGACGGATGACGAGATCCAGAGGCTGGGGCAGAAGCTGCAGCTGTAGACGCTAGACGCAGCTCAGGGAACGCAACAGGTTCCAAACGCGGAGAAGAAGGCTGGGAGTGATTGCCCTCGCCTGCACCTGTTTCCTCCGTAGGGCTATCACCCCTCACCCCGGCTTCGCCACCCCTCTCCCCAAGCCTGCGCGGTGGGAGAGGGGGCAGTGGTTAGGGCAACTGTCCGGCAGGCACGCGCTGCCCGCATCCTAACGCATATTGGGCTCTCAGTCCACCCACATCAGCATGGCGTCCCCGGCCTCCGCGGCCTGCCGGAAGAAGTCCACCAGCTGGGTGTAATAGTCTGCCAGGTAATCGATGTCGTCCTCGCCATTATCCCAGCTGCAGGGGTAGATGCCAGCGGATCTTAGCTTCTCCGCGTCGAAGCGGGAGCGGAACTCCTCCTCATCGAGCTTTGCGAGGGCGTGCGCCACCGACTTCACCTGCTTGGGGTCCAGGTAGCGGGCTGGACCGTAACCGAGCTCCTCGCCGATTGGCGTGCCGCCCAGAACCGCATCCGCCAGCGGCCTTCTGCCACCTGTGGGACGGCCGGTGAGCAGGAAGTGAATGCCCTGCCACGCCTCATCGATCTCCAGCCAGCGGCCGTCCGCCGGAACATCCCCGTCTTCCGAGTCGAGCACCCGCGTCAGCAGGTCCACCAACGTAGCCGGCTGTTCGATCAGCCTGCGGAGCTCCGAGGGCGTGATGCGGAGGTAGTTGCCGATGAGCGACATGGGCTCCACTCCATGGGCAGCGTCTTTCCCGCGTGCGCTGGCAGCTGCATTGGGCTCTGGTACCCGTAAAGCAAGCTAAGCGAGCTCAAGTGGTGCAGAACGGCCTAATCAGCAGCAAACAAGCTGGAGATGTACCTATTGGTGCCCGTGTGCTGGCGCATGGGCGCGACAGTCACCGTGCCCGATCCCAATGCTCCCTTCGGCCAACCACGGCTGCATTGGCGCCTGTGCATTGGGTCTTACAAGGGCATTTTCGGTAGGACTCATTCTAGCCTCCATGGCAGCGAGGGTCAAGGGCTTGCAGGCAGGCGTCAAAAGCTCATGGATGGGGATGATCGGCGCCCTTCCGCGGCGTTCTCTCCCCGCTTCCTCCCCCAACGTTTGGGCGAAGTGGCCGGAACGCTTCTGCACGTTTGCTAGCTCCCACTACGGGCCCCGTCTCCGTCAGCGGCGACCGGCGTCACGTGCCACGGAGCGGACACACGGCACGCCTCTTGCACCTGTGCACCTGCAATCAAGCCAGCGAGAGGGAAATGCTGCGCCTGCCGAAGCTTGCAGGGGGTTGCTTTGGCGGGCAGGGGGGTATAAGGAGATGGCAGACCGGCTGGTGGTGGTCCCCACCGATCCGATTGACGCCTACGAGCGCGCTGGATACACCTACCTAGAGCGGTACTTCAACCCGGCAGGCTTCTTCAGGGAGGTGTTCGCACTTAGCCCGCGCGAGCACGGCACTCGCCGCGCCTACGGCATGACCATACGCCGCGTGCCTGCGGAGCGGTTCACCAGCGCACTCCGGGA
>Ga0123519_10000423_pt1 | contig 75188 bp, 67 predicted proteins | sample YelNatPaOPRAMG02_FD_87396 | JGI IMG/M metagenome (GOLD analysis project Ga0123519, IMG submission 87396) | Hot spring microbial communities from Yellowstone National Park - Yellowstone National Park OP-RAMG-02 (version 2) | ecosystem: Environmental > Aquatic > Thermal springs > Hot (42-90C) ...
GCTGGCTTTCGGAACTTGTTAGGTGACTAATAGCGTCCGGTTGAGAGCGCCCTGAAGTGCAATGGTTATTAGATAATAAAGAGTAAAAGAACGCTGTCTGCCGGCAGAGAAAACCCCTGATGGTTTTTGGATCTTGTCAGGCGCTTGACAGATTCCGACTGAGGATGTCCTGACGGACTAGTTACTGGAAAAGCAAGGAGAACGCTTGCTGGATGGGACGGAGAATAGTGACAATTTACACTATTTCTGTTGGGGAAATCAAAGACAAAAGTAGAAAAGGGTTTTTTGAGATGTTACAATCAATGTTGTGTTTTTGTTCGCCGTGTTGACTCTTTTGCTTGAAAAGGTATCTTTTGCGAAAGTAGTATGTATCGGTAAGGAGACATTGTAAAGGGTTTGGGAGTGACGAAGGAGCGTAAGGGGAGATTAGGGTTTTTGCCACCGGATAAACTTGTTTGCGAGATGGTTGAGGATGCATTAGAAACGCGCCTTAAGAAAATAAAGTCTATCGTTAAAGATGAAGTAACTGCTTCGTTTAAAGATATTGAAGGTAAAGTAAAAGAGATAGAAGAGCGGATGATGGTCACTTTCGGCAAAATGCAAGGCGAAATCGAAATGATGAGCCATATGGAGATGAAAGAAGACCAGACTTTGTTGAAACGAGTAGAAAACCTCGAGACGAATCTTATCGGAGTTTCAAAAGAAGTAGAAGAGGTCAAGGCTATTTTGAAGCAGATTTTACAGAAACTTCAGACAATCGAAAAGGACGCACCGAAAAAAGAAGAGAGTGATTATTGAATGTGACCCCGTAGTCTAACGGTTAGGACACGGGCCTTTCAAGCCCGGAATGCGGGTTCGATTCCCGTCGGGGTCACTTTTCTTCTGCAAACGGTGCGAGAAGATAGGATAGGAAAAACTCAATCTGCATTTTTGGGTCAGCGCCTATTTTTATGGCGGAATCTAACTCTGCAAGTTTCAAAATCGCATCGTTTATTCGTCCGCCCAATTTCAACGCGCTCCGCTTGATATGAACGAGGACATTCTCTTTCGCCCATTCGTTCATTGAAAGTGCCTCTGCTATCTTATCGTTCCCTGCTCCTGCCTTCGCCATTTTGTAAACTCTTAAAAGCCTCGTAAGAGAATAGGATATTTGGTTCACAAGATAAGTCGCAACCTTCTCTCTTTCGGTTATGGTCACTTGCTTCTTTTCAAGAAGGATGCCGTTGCGAAAAGCCCTTGAAAGTGCCTTCAGAGAATCGTCCAGATTCAGCCGCTCAATCGCGTTCGAAATAGTGAACTCGCCACTTGATGCAGTATCGCTTACAAACCCCTCAATATCTTCTTCGGTTATCCGCTCCTTCCCAAGCAATGCGACTTTTTCGAGTTCGCCGACAGAAAGGTCGAAATCGCCACCCACGAATTCAACGATTCTTCTGACCGCTTTTCCATCAATACTAATCGCAAGCCTCTCTGCCCGTCTCCGTAGGTCGCGCAGGAGTGCGTCGCCTTTAAGAGGCGCAACATCTACGATGCATTTCTTCGCAAACGCCGTTTTATAGACCGATGTCCGCTTATCAAGAGAACTAAAAACAACAACAAAAACCCCTTCCTTCCCTGCACTTATCCTTTCAACAAGCCAGTCTTCAGCATCTCCTTTTTTTAAAAACTCCTCCCCGTTTTCGACGATGACAAGCGGAGTGCCACCGAATAGCGGCGCTGTTCGTAACAACCCTGAAATGCGCTTTACGGTAGACTCTTCACTGCCGGAAAAACTACTCAACAAAGGCTCCTCTCCGCTCTTTTTCTTAAGCAATAATTTCAGCGCCTCGAACCATTCTCTCCGCCGAACGCTGCTTTCTCCTACCAACACATAAGTCGGCAACAGTTTCAAATCAAAAAGCGAAATTTCCATATCTACCGCTCCCCTATCATCCGCTTTATCTCTTTAAGAAGTTCTAAGTATCTTTCCGAGTCAGGCTTTTTATCTAACGCCCGTTTCGCAAAACCCAAAGCGCGCTCATAGTCTCCTTTGCTCTGCGCGTATCTTGCCCGCAAGAAGAAAATCGTATCTTGCGGGAGAGAAGCATCCTCAAACGCACAATAAAGATAGCCTCCCAACCCACAAATTACCAACAGAATTAGAACAATCATCGCATTCCGAGTGGTCTTAAGCAGTTTATCCAGAAGGGGCAGATGCTCGCTCATTCGTTTAAGAGTTTCTACTCTGCGTTCAATCGGAAAATGGCGCCATTCAAGGATGGTTCGCTTTTCTGTGCCTGTGAACGCAAAAATGCGCAAAAGCGCACGCGCCAGAGCCTCCGTACCAACAAGCCGTGCAGCAAAAATATCCGCCCCCTGCTCGAACCTCCTCGAAATATAGCCGAATAGGAAAAACCAGAATAGAATCGCAAAGCATACGAATACGAGAATCTGATTCCCAGGTGAGAGAGCAAGAAGAATTCTCTCAAGAAAAAGCGTAAAGCCGACAAACGAGATGGCGAGAACCATATAAAGAGTCGTATGATGCATTTTAGCATGGCCTAACTCGTGAGCAAAAACTGCACAGACTTCATCCTCTGGAAAATCAAGAACCGAATCGGTCAAGAAAACATATCTCAACCTTCCTAATAGCCCTGACACAGCAGCGTTCGCTACGCGCCAAAGCCCCGTCTTCCACACCAAGACATCGCGCGCTTCGACTTTCACACTCCGAGCAAGATGTAAAAGAACCGTCCGAATCGGCTCCCTTTTCAACCGCTCGTTCGGAAAAAGAAAACGCAAACCTACCGGAAACAGAGTAAACATAACGAAAATGAGTAACGCGACAGGCAAAAACGCAAGTGAAGGGAATATCTCGAGCGCTTCTTCAAGTCCTTGAATTGAAGTAAGCAGATGAAAAAACGCTGCAAAAACAAGAAACGGCAGTGCTGCTACAAGATACTGCCTTATGTGGAACAAAATATAATAAGAACTTGAAAAAGGAAGAGAACGGATTCTTATCTCCGTCTTTGAAATCGCCCAGAGAACAAAAGCGGTCTGACCAATGAAGACTCCTACGACAACAATCTCCAACAAAAGCGGCGGACAGACCGTCCTCATAAAATAGAAGAGCCCGAAGATATGAAAATTCGCTGCAAGGACAATCAGGTTGAGAATAAGCCACCTCCGCTTAAACTGTAAGAACCGCTCAAGCGTCTTCCCCTCATCGCATTTTATCCTCCTCGCCGAAATATAAGCACCGACCGCTAAAAATACAGGTAGCCCTAACCAGCATAAAACCGTCTCAAAAATAGATTGGCTCGCAGGTGGCTCAGAATAAGGATTAAGAAAAATAATGAACAGCGTTACTATAGCGTAAAAAAAGGACGCCATACCAACTATCCGAGAAACGGGTTGTTCATCTTCTCAAACCCTATCGTTGTATTAGGACCATGGCCTGGATAAACTATCGTCTCATCAGGCAGAGAAAGGAGTTTCTTTTTTATTGACGAGACAAGTTTTTTGTAACTGCCACCTGGAAAATCTGTCCTTCCGATTGAACACTGAAAGAGAGTATCTCCTGCAAATAGAACCGGAGGCTTTTCATCCTCACAATAAAGACAGATTCCGCCTTCCGTGTGTCCTGGTATATGTATCACCTTAAACTTAAGTCGTCCGAGCGTGATTGTCTCTCCTTCTTTAAGCAACAATTCCGCAGGAGGTGAGGTGAAATTGCGTCCGATGAAAAGCGATAGATTCCTCTGCGCACTCACAAGAAGTTCCGCATCAGATTCGTGGATGCACAACTTCGCATCAGGATAAGCCGCTTTCATATCAGGATTCGCAAGTATATGGTCAATGTGACCGTGAGTGTTCACAATGTAAACCGGTCTCAATTTCCGCTTCTCAATCTGTGCGATTATGTCAGGACCGTCACCACCAGGGTCAATTATCATCGCATCACTACTCTTTCCGTCCGTTACGATGAAACAGTTAGACATTATCTCTCCGACAACCATACAAGAGATATCCATCCTCAAAATCTCCTCTTCTCTTTTTCTGACCCGACAATAGAAAAGATTTTGCCAAAAAGGTTGTTTGAATCACCATCAAAACGGCTTTTGTGGACCGATGAGTAAAACGGTTAGTTCTTGAAATAGACGGGAAGAAAGGATATTCTGAATAAAGCGTTTATTGGGAGATGTTGTATGGCAATAGTCAAACTCAAGACTCCGATAAAGGAGGATGATGTGGTGAAATTGAGAGCAGGGGATAAGGTGCTTATCAGTGGCGAGATTTACACCGCGCGTGATGCGGCACACAAGCAGTTGCTCGAGATGGTTGCAAAAGGAGAAAAACTACCTTTCGACCCTAAGGGTGCGGTTATCTATTATGTAGGACCTGCGCCTGCAAAACCAGGCAAACCTATAGGACCTTGTGGACCGACGACATCCTATCGGATGGACCCTTATACAGAAGGGATGCTCAAATTAGGCGTGAAAGTTTTAATCGGGAAAGGTGAGAGGAGTAAGGATGTTCGCGATGCGCTTGTAAAATACAAGGCGGTTTATCTGGCGGCAACAGGCGGCGCCGCTACACTCCTCGCCAAAAAAGTCTTGTCTTCCGAACTCATCGCTTTCAAAGAATTAGGTCCTGAAGCACTCGTTCGGCTTACTGTCGAAGATTTCCCCGCAACTGTCGTAAACGATGCGTTAGGTAGTGACCTGTATGAAGAAGGGCGAAAAAAATACGAAATAAAAACGAAATAAAAACGAAATAAAAAACAAGTGCAATAAGCCATACAACAGGTGTAACTGTCAGAGTTAGGAGAGGCTCAGATGTTACGAACTAATGTAGAAAGACTCGTGCGCGCATCCGTCAACGGAGAGGTTATTCCCATTAAAGCGAGTGAGTTTACCTACAAAATCACTTATGACGGAAGGCCTGTTGTTCTGCCCTCGGTCGGAGGAATAGTTTACAATGTAAAGGTGGGCGACCCTGCAGTCGGCTGGGAGGCTGACCATCTTGAACCTTGCGTGACCACCAAGAATAAGGATGCGTCTGACAACCACGGGTTTAATCTTTACAGTTGCATTGGAAACCGTGCGAAAATCATAAGCGGTGACGCGAAAGGAAAAGAAGGAATCGTGACAGGCAAGCATGGTGGTGCAGAGCACATCCTGATTGACTTCGACGATGAGACTCTCGCCGCCCTCTGCGTTGGCGACAAAGTCCAAGTAGAAGCGTTCGGCGTCGGACTCAAACTCCTTGACTTCCCTGATGTGAAAGTTATGAACATTGACCCTGAACTTCTCCAAAAAGTGGCTGAAGGTGAAAAAGGTAGTAAATTAAAGGTCTATGTTACGCATTTTATTCCTGCAAAGATAATGGGTTCAGGGCTTGGTGCGAGCCACACATACCGCGGTGACTACGATATTCAGATGTTTGACAAGGAGACCGTAGACGAGTTCCGTCTTAGTACACTTCGGTTCGGCGACATAGTCGCAATAATTGACGCTGACCATTCATACGGCAGAATATACAAGAAAGGCGCAATCAGCATTGGCGTCGTCATTCACTCGGATTGTGTAATCAGTGGGCACGGACCAGGGGTGACGACGATTCTCACATCAAGCAACGGAGAGATTGAGCCCTGCATCAGTCCAAATGCGAACATCGGGTATTATCTTAAGATTGGGATTTGGCGAGAGAAGACGAAAAAAAGAGCGCCAAAACGGAAAAGATGAAATAGACTCGTTACAAGTCTATGACAGAGTTTGAGTAAGATAGAGTAGTTTGACGGTGCAGTTGTTGAGGAAAACCAATGAAGAGGTTTGGAGAAGTTTTTTCTGCCTGCTGTCTACTCGCTTTATTGTTTACTCTCTTCGCCGACGAACCGAATAAAGATGAAACCAAGAAAGATGAAAAAGACTACGACGAGGTAGTGTTAAAAGACGGGCGTGTTTTAAGAGGCGAGGTCATAGATACAGGCGGTCCTACAATCAAGATTAAGCAGAAGTTAGGCTCAGTAACGGTGCTTAAAGGCGAAGTAAAGGAATGCAGGTTTAGTAAGAGTAGGCTTCCCTTGAAGAAGCAAGACAGGGTCTTCTTAAAAGACGGCACCGAACTCGAAGGGGCTGTGACTGTTGACAGCGATAGGAAAGAGGTAGTAATAAAGCAGAGTTTTGGTGGGAAAGAGCAGGAACTTCGTGTTCCGCAGGATGAAGTGCAGAAGATTGAGAAGGCAGCGGAGGAGACAGGATTCAGCGACCCGATTCTTGAAAGTGTCGAAAAGGCAGTAAGGGAGCTTTCAAGTGACGATTCTACAGTTGCACAGAAGGCAAAAAATTGGCTGATTGAGATGGGCATCTTCGCGGTTGATTATCTGCGGAGGGAGAGGCTATCTCTTCCGCTAAAAGCGCAGAAGGAGGTTGATGAGATTCTCAAGATTGCGGAAGTGAGCGAATACATAACGCCGAAGGTTTTTTCTTCGGTTAAAGACTTCTATAAGCGGCTTCTTACAGGAGACGCTTCCCAGAAAATAGCACTTCTTGAAGAAGTGTTTCTCATAATGGGCGAACCGAGCGTAGGGCTCTTTATGTTTATCGCACAGGACAAGAATGAGTTCGCCGAAGTGCGCTCGTTCTGTGTAAATGCTATTGGCAGACTCCATCGTTACGACGAACTCGTGAAACTATTGAAAAGCGATGACGGGAGGATGCGGTTTGTTGCTGCTCTTTCGCTTGCCGACAATGGAATATATATCGGATGCCAGCAACTCATAGACGCATTAAAAATGAAAGATGCGGATATCCGAAAATCCGCATTCGAGAGGCTCGTCAAGATTGCAAAATGCGATTTTTCGTTTGACCCAGAGAAAGAAGCATCAGTCCAAGTTGAAGCGCTATCGAAATGGCAGGAATGGTGGAAGGCAAACGAGGAGCGCCTAACTCAAGAAGGGATAAAGCAGTTGGCACCGCAGACAGTAAGTGCCGATGAGCAAATGTTCGCAGAAGAACGCGCTCGGAAAGGATACCAACTCTGGGCTTCTGGCGACCTAAAAGAAGCATTGAAGAACTTAGAGCGGGCAGTCGAAATCGACCCAGGTAATGTCAAGAACCGCGCCAATTATGCGATTCTTCTTTATCTCGTCGGGAAAGATAACGAGAAAGCAAATAAGGAGTTTCAGAGGCTACTTTTTGCATTCAGCGACAAACTCACAGAAGAGATGCGTAAGGAGATAAGATACCATCTCGGTAATCTCGCTCTCTCGGAAGGAGATTGGAAAGAGGCGTTACACCAGTTTCAATCGATTCTGTTTTTGGATAGACGGTTCGCATCAGCATACGGTGGGCTCGCACAAGCGCTTTTTTTGCAGATGAAGAAGGATTCAGGTATGCAAGACGAAAACGGATTACTGACAGTCGAAGGAGAGGCTGTACTAAAGCGCGCAATCGGTGCCATCGATATTGCTGTCGCTTACACCGATTCTGAGATAGCGAAAATACGCGACCCAGAGGTGCGCTCCCAGATTCGGATTGCGGATAAAGAAGTGATTACAAAAAGTGGAAAGTTGATGAGAATCGACACGGACAAAGAGATAGAGGAATATGAGCGGACTCTTGTAAGTAGTAAGGCGGCGTTTTTTGACTTATTAGGCAAGATTTACGGGTATTTGAAAAGATGGGAAAATGCGGTTGAAGCATACACAGAAGCGGTCACCTGTGAGCCTGAAAATGCGTATTATTGGGCGAGATTAGGGCTTGCTCTGGCACTAAGCGGTGATATTGATGGCGCAAAGAAGTCTTACCTGCGCGCTCTTAAAGTAGACCCTAACTGCGCCGAAGCAAAAGAAGGTTTAAATAGCCTCGGGAGGTAAAAGAGTGAACGGCGACACAGAGAAAGTGCGGCGAATCGCTTACTCATCGGAAGATGCGAAAATAGAAGTCTTTTCCAAAGGAACGACGACAATCATAACCATCTCGGGGAAATTCTCGCCGAAAGTCGGAGAAAAAGTCACACAAATAGTTTCAGGACTTAAAGGAGATATGGCTCTTGAATTAGTAGATGTTAGCCCTATTGATGTCTCCCTTTTATCTTTCTTACGCTCCATATCCCAACGCGTTTCATCAAGAGGCGGGAAATTCTTCCTCCTCCATCCGACAGGACGGCTCCGCGATATGATACAAATCTCGTACACGGATGGCAGATTCAACATCGTCGAAGACCTTTCCAAACTACCTGAAGATATCGCCGATAAGACGGAAACGGAAGTCCAGCAAACGCGTCGCATCCTCTCGGTGAGGAAGGACGCATTACAACATATCGAATGGGAAAAGGCTTTTGCTTCCGCCCGTGACCGTATGAGAGGGTTCTTCCCTCTTGAACCACCGAAGATGGAGAGATTCGAACTCGCATTCCTATATATGCCTTACGACATCATCGGGGGTGATTTCTTTGATTTCATTCCACTCGGCAAAGGAAAGACAGGCGTCCTTATCGGTGATGTTTCAGGACACGGAATCGACGCAGCAGTTATGGTCGGAATGGCGAAAAAAGTCTTTGAGATATGGGCAAGACTTCTTATCTCACCTGCAAAAGTTATGGCTCAATGTAACGAGGATATATCAGCCGAATTGCAGAAGAACGCCTTTGTGACGGCTATCTACGGAGTGCTCGATGAAAACAATATGACATTCAATTTCGTCAGAGCCGGACATACTCTACCGATAATATTCAATCCCCAGTCGAAAGTTCTACCTCAGACAATCAACACTCGTGGGCTCGGAATCGGACTTGCACAAAAAGAGGCTTTTTCAGCAGCACTCGAAGAACGGACTCTCGAACTAAATGACAACGATTATATATTCTTATTCACAGACGGAATCATCGAAGCGCAAAATCCAAATGGCGACGAGTTCGGCATTAAAAGACTACTCGATTCTCTTTCAAGCACCGATATTCAGTCGCCGCGTGGAGCAACAATGGCTGTCCTGCGAGCAATGTATGATTTTACGGCACCAAGGGTACAAGACGACGATATCACCGCCATCTGTATTAGCGCACATTATTCAAAGGCAAGATAGAGGTTTTAAGGAGGGATTAAATGGTCGAACGGACACTCGTTTTAGTCAAACCTGATGGAGTAAAGCGGCATTTGATCGGAGAAGTCATCAAAAGAATCGAACAGAAGGGCTTAAAGATTGTGGGACTTAAAATGCTTCTTTTAAGCCGTCAAAAAGCAGAACTCCATTACGCAGTCCACAAAGGTAAACCATTCTACGAACCGCTTGTCTCATTCATCACATCAGGACCTATCGTCGCAATGGTGCTCGAAGGTGAAAATGCCATCGAGGTTACCCGTAAACTTATGGGACCTACATTTGGGTTTGAGGCGCCGCCTGGAACAATCCGTGGAGATTTCTCCGTCTCAAAACAGTTTAATATAGTCCACGGCTCCGATTCTCAAAAGACGGCGGAATACGAGATACCAATCTTCTTCTCCGAAAATGAACTCGTTTCTTATGAGACGGAGGACGAAAAGTTTTTCAAACTCAACTGAGGTTTCGAGCGTGACGAAGTGCGCGATTGCGGTCATAGGTGCACAGGATGCAAAAGAAGAGGAGATTGTTGCTGCGGAGCGCATCGGCGAACTGTTAGCGCAGGCAGGTTGTGTTTTGGTCTGTGGAGGTCTTGGTGGCGTTATGGAAGCCGCATCACGCGGCGCAAAAAAGAACAATGGACTTGTGCTTGGAATCCTGCCTTCAAGACGAAAATCTGACGCCAATAAGTTCGTAGATGTCGCTATACCGACTGGAATGGGTGAGGGGAGGAATTTTCTCGTCGTTGCCTCTGCCGATGCGGTTATCGCTGTCGGCGGTGGTTTCGGAACACTTTCTGAAATCGCTCTTGCACTTAAAATGGGTCTGCCTGTTGTTTCTCTTTTCAGTTGGAAATTGGAAGAAAGTCGGTTAAGCGGTGTAGAATATATTAGGGCAGAGGATGCCGATGACGCCGTGCGAAAGGCGCTCAAACTGGTTGAGAAAGGGGTCTCGCGATGGGCGTGAAGGAAGAACTGAAACTGTTTTTCAGCGCAGGGGCGTTCGTTCTTGCACTTCTATCTGTTGCGTTGTCGATTCGCATAGCGTCTGTTAAAACGGCACCGAGCAGTGGGCAGACGATTCTTATTGAAAGCGAACCAATAGTTGACCCAGCGAAAGCAGCGGAAATACGAGCAAGGGAGAAAAAAGAAGAGTTTGACAGAATGGAAGAAGAGGCTTTGAAAAAGAAGAGGGAGTGGGCACAGAGGGCACTTGATGAATTAAACAAAAGGTATGATGGAAAGATTCCTGATACTCTTATTCTTGCAACGAAAATGGAGATTCCCCGACCGTTTGGAGACGAGTCAAAAGAGAAACTGATGGTGGAGCCTCTTCCTGTTATGGTTGACATCAAGAACAAAAGGATTGAGTTTTTGGCTCTCTTTCATCAGTCAACGAGGCAGGGAGGAATCGTAGAGGTAATGCTTTCGACTACGATAGGTGCGCTTGACCATAGGGCTTATGAAGCGATATCCGTCACGAGAATCAATCCGCACGATTTGTGGCTTGCATTGCTCCTCTTGGGGCTTCAACCTGCAAAGGGAGTATACAAAGAAGGAGAACAGATTGAACTCGTTGGCGATAAAGTTGATGTCATTTTTCATTGGCTCAATATAGATGGAACTCCAAAGAGCGCGTATGCAGAAGACTTCATCTACTGTATGGAAACCCACAAGACCGCTGACCGTAGTGGTTGGGTATTCGTCGGCTCGCGAGTCGGGTTCGACCCTATTGAAAACAGGGAAGTTCTCGGCACCGAAAAGTTAGGCGATATCATTCTTGTTTGGCATCATCCCGCCGCCATACTCGATTTGCCCAGCAAGGAAGGCGGAAAAAGCGACTATTTCATCTACAATAGCCAACTCCTGCCTTATCCTGCGTCTTGTATCCATAATTTCTGCCCTCTTAACTTCTTCTGGGCAGAAGACGACGGTTTCTCGCTGATAAGTGTGCTTACAAAGGTTGTAATTACTCCCCACAAGGATAAGAAATAATAAAGGAGTTTTAGAGTATTTTAAGGAAGGTTAGAGATGTTCAAGATGATGCTCGTGATGGTAGTTCTCTTAATCGGCGTCTCTTTCGTCTTCGCTGATGAGCCGCCTATTGTTGATTCAGGCAAACAACAAAAAGGAGAGTCCCAAAAAGACAAACCAAAAGAGGAAGGGAAGGAAACGGAAGTTACCAAGTTCACCATCCCACCCCAAAGGGTGAGCGTCGGAGTAGGCTATGACACGCCGATGTTCAGGTTGCCTGTTTCAACCGACAGCGTAAGCAAAGAACTGATTAGAGAGTTAAAGCCTTTCACTCTCGATTCGCTTTTCGCTTTTACTCCTGGTATAGATGTTCAAAATGGCGGGCTTCTTTCCGAAAAATCCATCATCAATATGCGCGGAATGCAAGGGCGTTACGGATGCCAGCGTGTTCTCGTTCTTCTGGACGATGTTCCAATCAACGAGGAATATATGGGTGATGTTGATTTCAGATTCATTCCATCAGAAGCGGTCGAAGAGGTTGAAGTCTTCCGTGGACCTGGAAGCGCTCTGTACGGCGCCAATGCTATGGCGGGAGTCATTCGTCTTAAAACCATAGCACTCGAAAATCTCACAACAGGTGTTCTTCGTCTTACGAGCCGTCTCGCATCTTTTGATACCGAATACTACTCTGCAGTAGTTGCTTCACCGGGCAGGTATCGTTATCTTGTGACATCCTCATATGCGCGCACGGAAGGCTATCTTTTGAACTCCGATGGAACTCCAAGAGACTGGGAGCAGGGAACAGGATATTTTAAGTTTGAGGCGCTCGTTTCTCCACGCCATATTATACGCCTTTCCGCAGGCACAGTTTCCGCCAACTCTAATCAAGAAGCCTTCAAGCAGGATACCTCACGCGACTACGAATCGCTCTCTTTCTTAACAAGAGTTGATGAAAAAGAAAAACTCGATTTCCTGCTCTGCGTATTTCGTAATGGCACCGACAACCTTTACGAATGGAAGTTCGGAGCGCAGGGAAACTATTACCAGCAGACACTTGGCTCAAAAGCGAACATTACATACAGATACTCGTATTTCAGACTGACGGTAGGTGGCGAGTACACGGAGCAGCGTGCCGATGTTCGCGAATACAACGGCTCACTTGACGAGACTTCCTACACAGGTAGTGGTTTCGCGCAACTCTTCTATGAAAGGGGCAACTTCACTGCGCTTTTAGGCTTGCGCCACGACACATATTCTTCTTTCGGAGGGGAAACTTCGCCACGCGCCGCTCTGTCCTACATTCTTAAAAATGGCTTGCTCATCCGCGCTGCCGCAGGCAAATCCTTCAGAGCGCCCGCCATCTCCGACCTTTATCTGCCGCCAACATCGTATATGGGTATGACCTTCCGCGGCAACCCTGACCTCGAGCCCGAATATGCATGGACATACGAAATTGGATTCCGCCGAGACACTGTTATCAAACAGCAACAGAACCCGAAGACTAATACCACTCTTAAAACTGATGTCACATTTTTCTCCACTGACGCAAAAGATTTCTTCGACTACATCCTTGTTGACCCTGCCACTCTTACATTCGAGCCGCGCAACATAACACGCACTTCTATAAACGGTGCCGAACTCCAACTCGCCTTCTCTAATATCCTGTTACCACGACTCGACCTCATCTTAAACTACGCTTATACTGAGGCTATATATAAGCGTTATCCTCCGAACCCATCAGTTGAGGGTAACAATGTCGAATATATTCCGCGGAATCTTGGCAGTGCTGCGCTCTCGTATCGATTTACAAACGGTACCCGTTTCGTCCTCTATATGAAAGCATCCGACCACAGAAACACCGACCCACAGAACTGGACTGACAACAATCTGCATTCTTACGCAGTCCTCGGACTCCGTTTTTCTGCGCCGCTATTTACACCAGAAAAAGAGAAACAACGCTCCGGTTCGGGGCTATTGTTCATCTCCGTTGACAACTTATTCAACAAGGAATATTTTGAAACCAAGGGACAGCCTGCACCAGGGCGTTCATTCTCCGCTGGTATTCAGGTAGAGTTCTAATGGAGCAGGACATCAATGAGGCGAGAAGACTGATAAGAGCACTTGTATACAGTGCACATAAAAGACTCTGGTTTTATTCCTTTCTTCGCTACAACATAATCGCCTACGCAGTTGAAGCCCCTATTTTGCTTTCTATGGCTTTTGTTCTTCTTCCTCAAAACATTTTTCTTTTCTTGTCCCTTCCTTCCTTCTTTGTGCTGTTTAACGCGGTCTTTTCTGCTGTTACCGCAACAAGAAAAATAGTTCTGCTCAAAGCCGCTCTTTCGCTCGACAAATCCTCGAACACAAAAGAAAGAATCACGACCGCTTTCTTCCTGTCTGAAAATTCATCCCTTTCGGATGCTGAACGGTTCGTACTCATTGACGCTGCATCTACAATATCTCGGAATCCTCTGCCATCACCGAAGAAACAGCCGATTCCAAGATGGGCGTTCGCTGTTCTTTGGCTTTACATTGGTTGTCCGTTAGGTCTCCTTGTCGTAAGCGATAACTCATTCCATTCGGAAGCGCGAATATATATCAAAGTCGGCGAACGCATCCGCAACGCACTTCGTGATGCACCGTCACAACTCCGCAGTGCTGCAGACGACCTGCGCAAAGCCGCAAACGAGGGCAATCCCAAGAAAACCGAGAGGTTCATTGTTGAAATCGGAATGATGCTTTCTGCAATGAAAAAAGAGACCGATACGGTCGAGCGCAGTCTCCAGTTATCACCTCACTTGAAAGAGTTGATGGACTCTCTTAAGGGGGGACAAGAGTCGTTCCGCTCCTTTACTGCGGACGGCGTCGGCACAAGCTTTGCCGCAAATGAACTCGAGAAAATAGCCTCCCAACTCGAGCATAATCTTGAACTTAAGGCTCTTATAAAATCTGCCATAGAGGCGCTTAAAAACGAAAAGTACGAAGAGTTAAAAGATGCACTCGAAGACCTGAAGGGGTACATAAGTAACTCGAAGAAAAGCATCGGCGATGCTGAACGGATTCTTAAAGCCGAAGGCGGAATCCCTCTTCCATTTGAGCCATCAGGCAATATCCCCTCTACCGCAACAGAAGCCCACTCCGATGCAGGAGAAATCAGCAAGCAGGAAGAGATTCTTCTTCCGTCCGATTCCGAACGCTATCCTGAGAATCTCAAAAATGTGATTAGAGCCTATTTTTCTCGCCAAAAGCCCCGTTAAGAACAGCGTTGAGAAGCATTCTCAAAAACATCGCTTTAATCCGTATAAGATGCCACAATCAAGGATGCTCCCTTTGAGTTCGTATTTGACTTGCGTTTCTTTCTGCTTCGTGTATTATAATGTTCGGATCCAGTAAGGGCGATTTTCGTGGTGCAGGTGTTGGTTTTACGAGCGGCAGGCACGAATTGCGACAAAGAGACTGCCTTCGCTTTTGAGCGAGCAGGTGCAAAACCTGTCTTATACCACATAAACGAAATCCTCGCTCAACCACAGTTAGTCTCTTTCAAAAAATATCAGGTGCTCGTCATCCCCGGTGGTTTCAGTTACGGAGACGATATCTCCGCAGGTAAGGTGCTTGCTCTCCAGATACGCACTTATCTTATAGAGCCGCTCCTTCGGTTCGTGGATGACGGCGGAGTAGTTTTCGGAATCTGCAACGGCTTTCAGGTGCTCGTCAAGACAGGGCTTCTACCGCGCTTAAACGGCAAACTTGCGCAACAGGTTACACTGATGTGGAACGACACGGGTAGATACGAGGATAGATGGGTGAATCTGCGTTGTGAAACAGACCGCTGCGTTGCAGCAAAAAAAGGTGACACATTTTTTCTTCCCGTTGCACATGCAGAGGGAAAGTTCGTAGCAAAAGATTCCGCAACACTTAAACATCTTGAAAAAAATGGATATGTTCTTTTCCGTTACATCCGAGCGGATGGCTCGCCTGCGACCTCCTTCCCTGAAAACCCGAACGGCTCCCAGAACGCTATTGCCGCAATCTGTGACGAAACAGGCAGGGTTTTCGGACTGATGCCACATCCTGAACGGCATATATTCCCCTATCAGAACCCTTCATTCCATCGCTTAGAACGAAAGCTTGAACAAAACGAGACAGATGGAGATGGAATGCGGATTTTTCGCCGCATCGTTAACCACTTCAGGTAGGAGGAGACCCATAGGATGAAACATCTGACTCTTTCCGTTGAGCAGTTGCGTGAAATAGACCGCCGTTGCGTTGAGCAATTCGGAATTCCTACTCTGCTTCTTATGGAAAATGCCGGCTCAAGAGCCGCTGATGTAGCAGAACAGATGTCGACCCAAGGCACTCCTATTGTCTGCATATGCGGCGTTGGCTCAAACGGAGGCGATGGGTTCGTTGCTACACGCCACCTCGCTAATAAAGGATTCTCTGTACGTGTGATTCTCATCGGGCAGGTATCAGCACTTCAACCGACTTCTGCACCTTTTATCAATTTTCAGGTTATTCGCCGTATGGGAGTCCCTGCACTCCATATTTTAAACGATGCGGATGTAGGACAAATAGAGAAAGAACTACGAGGCGCAGGGCTCGTGATTGATGCGCTTTGCGGAATCGGGCTAAAAGGGGAACTCCGTCCTCTACAACAGTCCTGCATCAAACTCGTCAATGAATGTAAAAGAAAAGTCCTTGCGGTTGATGTGCCAAGCGGTCTCGACGCTGATACAGGAAGACCTCTTCCTGTCGCCATCAAAGCAACCAAAACCGTCACATTCATCGCCAACAAAAAGGGTTTCACAGAACCCAGCGCGAAAGAATACACAGGAGAGGTAATAGTCGCAGACATCGGTGTTCCTTACAACCTTCTTAAAGAATATGAAGGAGCATAACAGATGAGGCTCTTTATGCTTGTATCGTCTATGCTCGCTTCTTTCGCTTTTCTTTTTGCACAAGAGCCATCGCCGTTTTCTCTCGACGAACTCATCACGCAATACAATCAGGCGAAAACCGTGGAAGAGAAACGAGGAATCGTCTCACGAATGGGCGCCTTCAAGCAGAAACGAGTAGTTGAGTTTATCTTATCAAAATACCCTCTTGAGACGGATACAGCGCTTAAAACCGATATTCTATATCTTTTGAGCGGGCTTGACATTCCCGAATCATCTGCGGCTCTCGCAGACCTTTCCTATGAGATGAACGACCCGCGAATGAGAGATGCGGTAAAAGGCTCAATCGAACTCCTCTTGAAATCAAAATCTTGGCAATATTTCGTCAAGTCTCTTCTTGCTAAGAAAAAAGAACATTACTATGAGGCAAAACTTTTTCTCGTATCTGTTCTGCCACCTGATGAACCGAAGAAAGACGAGACTTTCAAGATTCTTCTTGTTCTCGGCTCTGAACCTGACGCTCGCATTCGGAGAGCGGTCATCGAGCGTTTAAGCGATTACGACAGCGACGAGGCTCTAAAAGCCATCGGAAAGTTCTTAAAAGATTCGGACGAGACGGTTCAGTTACTTGCACTGCGCGTTCTCGATGATTATCCCATTAACCGCACGATGGAATTGATTTTCCCTGCACTCGACAGCAAATTTGCTTCCGTCCGCGCTCGCGCGATCGACTCATTATGCGAAGGCTTCTCTTCAGACAAACTCACAAAGAAACTCGTCTCTCTCGTTACGGATAGTGCTTCTGAAGTCCGTAAGAGAGCCATTGAGGGGCTTCGTGTTCTATGCGATAAAGAGGCGATTCCGCAACTCATCAGGAACTTGAAGACTGCGACGCCTCCTTCGGACGAATACATCGCCGAAGCGCTGCGCATATTGACAGAAAAGACTTTCGGCAAAGACCCGTCCGATTGGGAGGCTTGGTGGCAAGAACAGTCCAAAGATTTCCGTCTTGCTCCTGTCCAACGAAAAAATATGCCGACATTCTTCGGCACAACAGTCACCTCAAAAAGAGTCATTTTCATCATTGATGTTTCAGGCAGTATGAATGAAGAGTATAAGAAGAAATCCGAAGGAGTTGTCACCGGCTTGCCCGGAGAAGAGACACCGCAAGGACGCAAAATCACAAAAATCGAAATGGCGAAAAAGGAACTCATCGGCGCAGTCGAAAAACTCGAACGGGATGTTAAATTCAACATCATCTTTTATAACCACCAATTCAATGCGTGGAAAGAACAGATTATTGACGCTACATATAAAAACAAGCAGATGGCTATCCAGTTCGTTCGCCAGTTCAAGGCGGAAGGACGGACTAACATCTACGATACGGTTGAGTTCGCCTTGAACGACAAAGAAGTCAACACGATTTACTTATTGAGCGATGGTCTGCCGAATGAAGGTAAGTATACCGAACCGTCCGTCATCATCGAGAAACTCACAGAACTCAACAAGACAAAAAGAGTAACCATCAACACATTTGGCTTCGGGCTGATTAGAAAAGGGAGAGAGTTTTTGAAAGGATTGGCGGAGAAAAATGGCGGCTCTTTCTTTGACCGTTAAATCCATCCTACCTAATAGATTCTTCTCACACCATTAACACTATGTCTATCCGACTGGAATAAAACAGGTTTTGGATTGAAGAAGAAATCCTTTTAATGATAATCTGATTTTCGGAGTAGTTATTAAGGAGTATGGCTATGGAACTATATTTTATGAACGAAATGCTAAACGAAGAGTTGCAAGCGATGCGTGATTCTGCGAGGGATTTTGCTGAACGAGAAATTGCGCCGCTTGTCGAGAAAGACGAGAAGGAGCATAAGTTTCGTCCTGAAATTGTGCGCAAAATGGCAGAATTGGGTTTCTTCGGTTGCGTGATTCCCGAAGAGTACGGCGGAATGGGGCTTCCAAATGGCTTCCTTGCTTCTTGTGTCATCACAGAAGAGATTGCGCGCGTGAGCGCCTCTTACGGACTGCCGTTCAACCTACAAATGATGGGACCTTCATTGACAATCCTCAAGTTTGGGAACGATGAACAGAAGAAGCGCTACATACCTGACTTCGTCTCCGCCAAAAAGTTCGGTTGCTTCGCCATCACGGAGCCCAATTCAGGTTCAGATGTCGCTTCAATGCGGACTTACGCCAAGAAAGACGGTGATTACTATGTGTTGAATGGTCAAAAAACCTGGATTTCCGGGGTCCCCGTCGCAGATGTCGGGCTTGTCTATGCATATACGAACAAAGAGGCGAAACATCGAGGGATGTCGGCATTCATTGTGGATTTAAAGGAGACAAAGGGCGTAACGATGACCGCAATTGAGACAAAGTTAGGACTCCATTGCGCGCCGACGGGCGAAATAGTTTTTGAGGATGCGAGGATTCCGAAAGAGGCGTTGCTTGGAAAAGAAGGCGACGGGTTCAAAATCTGTATGGCGATGTTGGACAATACACGACTCTCCTGCGCTTCAAGGGCGGTTGGTGTCGGACGCGCTGCCCTTGAGGTTTCAACAAAGTATGCTCTCGAAAGAACCCAATTCGGGCAGGCAATCGCGGAGTTTCAGATGATACAGGAGCAGTTAGCGACGATGTTCGTAGAGAATCAGGCGGCACGGCTTTTGGTCTGGCGTGCGGCACAGTTCGCGGATATGAAAATGCAGAACACGCTTGAGGTCTCAACTGCAAAATATTTCGCCGCAGAGGCTGCGGTTAACGCCGCTAATATGGCAGTCAAAATCTTCGGCTCATACGGCTACTCAACAGAGTATCCAGCAGAGCGTCTGCTCCGCGATGCTAAGAGTTACCAGATTGTTGAAGGCACAAGCAATGTGCAGAAGTGGATAATCTCGATGTTTTTGACAGGCAAACGGGAGCTGAAACGCTAACTTGGAGGGTGCGACTATGAGTAGAGATGAGATGCTTAAGAAGATAAAAGAGATTGAAGACCTTCGAATAAAAATAAAGGCAGGCGGTGGGGAAGAAGAGATTGAGAAGCAGCATAAGCGAGGCAAGATGACGGCGCGTGAAAGAATAGAATATCTGTTCGACAAAGGCACATTCGTAGAATTCGATTTGTTCGCAAAACAACTCGGGCGCGACTACGGTTTGGATAAACGGTTCGTGCCTGCTGACGGAGTGGTGACGGGCTTCGGCAAGATAAATGGACGATACGCTTTCTGTTATTCGGAGGATTTCACGGTTATCGCAGGAACATTCGGCGAGATGCACGGACGCAAGGTCTGCAAAACGGTTGATTTGGCGAGACAATTCAGGTGTCCTGTCATCGGAATAAACGACTCTGGTGGTGCGCGTGTGACGGAAGAGATGGGAGCACTTTCGGTTTACGGACAATTGTTTTTCAGACATTCACGCTCGAGTGGAGTCATCCCTCAGATTGCGCTGATAATGGGACCTGTTGCAGGCGGACAAGCCTATTCTCCTGCGTTGATGGACTTCATCTTTATGGTGGCAAAAACATCGTATATGTTCATCGCAGGACCGCCGCTTGTAAAAGCGGTTGTATTCGAAGATGTAGTTGAGGAGGAACTCGGCGGACCCGAAATACACGCGCAAATCTCTGGTGTATCAGACCTGACATTAGCCGACGACAAGGACTGCCTTGACAAGACGAAGAAACTGTTAAGTTATCTACCTAACTCATACGAAGAAGAACCGCCTTATGTGGAGACAGGAGACGATATATTCCGTACATCAGAGAAATTGGTCGACATAATTCCTGTTGACCCGAACAAGGCGTATGATATGCACGATGTCATCCACGAAATCGTTGACAACGGCGAGTTCTTCGAGATAAAGCCAGAATATGCGAAGAACCTAATAGTCGGGTTCGCGCGAATGGGAGGTCAGACGGTCGGCATAGTCGCAAGTCAGCCGAAAGTGATGGCAGGTGCGCTTGACTACAAGGCTTCGTATAAGGGCGCGCGGTTCATAAGATTCTGCGACTGCTTCAACATCCCACTTGTAACCTTACAGGATGTGCCTGCGTTTCTCATCGGGACGAGAAGCGAAAGAGACGGAATAATCCGACACGGAGCAAAGTTGCTCTACGCCTATTCTGAAGCGACAGTTCCCAAGATAACCACGGTTCTGCGGAAAGCCTACGCTGGCGGCTATCTCGCTATGTGTTCCAAAGACTTAGGCGCTGACTTCGTATTTGAACTCCCAACAGGCGAAATATGTCTTATGGGTCCTGAAGGCGCGGTGAATATCCTGTTCCGCAAAGAGTTCGACGAGGCAAAAAAGCAAGGCAAAGACCCAGAAGCGGTGCGTCAGATGCGACTTAAAGAGTTCTATGAGAAGTTCGTGAATCCGCTTTATTCCGCAGGATTACAGCATGTTGACGACATAATAGACCCGAGAGTTATGCGACCGATGATTATCCAAGCCTTGCGTGTATGTCGTAACAAACGCGACGAACTGCCTCCGAAAAAGCACGGTAATATGCCATTATAATGAATGTTCATTGTTAAAAAAGGGAATCTCTTGATTTGAACTATGTGTATTTCGAAAATAATCCTCGAATATTTATAGGAGGGGTCTTATGGGTGTTACCAAAAAGGTTACAGTTCCAATCGTTGGCAAGGTTGTGAGAGTCCTCGCTAAAGCCGGCGACAAGGTGCAAGAGAACGACGAGATAGTTACGATAGAAGCGATGAAGATGGAAATGCCTGTGGTTGCGCCTGTATCCGGTTTGTTGAAAGAAATCTCGGTGCAGCCTGGACAGGTTATTCAAGCAGACACCGTAATCGCCATCATCGAGCAATAAATTCCTACTCATTGCACGAAGTCGAGAATCTATACCACACTCGTACATAATAGGAACAACCTCTGTCATCTTTTATTTTGCAGCGCAAACAGCGTCTGACTTCCCGAAGAGTTTAAGCAACTTCGCTATTTCAACGAAAATGAAAACGGTTGATGCAGTAAATATCACTATTGCCCAATCACGGAAGGTGAGAGAATAAGTGTGGAACGACTTCTGAAGGAAAGGCATATATACTATGAGAGAGAGCAGGGTACATTCCCAAATGACAGCGATTACAAGCCATCTGTTTTTGAAGATTCCCACATTAAATAACGAACGGTCTAACGAACGACAGTTGAACGCATTGAAGAACTGAATAAGAATCAATGAGATGAAGCAGAGGCACTGTGCTTCTTCATTGCTTCTGCCCCTGTTTAACGCCCAGATGAAGATACCGAAGCAGACAAGACCTGTCCATATCCCAACAATCACGATATATTTTATCACCTGAGGCGTAAAGAAATTTTCTCCTTTTCTGCGAGGTTTCCGACGCATAATACCAGGTTCAGATGGGTCAACAGAGAGCGCAATAGCGGGCAACCCATCCGTAGCGAGATTTATGTAAAGAATCTGAATAGCGACCAATGGCAAAATACCTGCGGGTATTCCGAGAAAAGGTCCAAGGAGAACCGACATCGCCACAACGAGTATTTCGCTGAGATTACAGGAGAGAAGATAGACCAAGTATTTCTTTATGTTGCTGAAGATGACCCGTCCTTCTTTCACGGCTGCGACGATTGAAGCAAAATTGTCGTCAGTGAGCACCATATCAGCCGCTTCTTTGCTTACATCGGTGCCTGTTATTCCCATCGCCACACCTATGTCCGCTCTTTTTAAGGCGGGCGCATCGTTTACACCGTCGCCTGTCATCGCAACCGTATGCCCCTTCTTAGAAAACGCCTCCACAACACGCAACTTATGAGAAGGAGATACTCTCGCATAAACCCTTATATCCTCTACTTTCGATTCGAATTCCTTGTCGCTAATAGCGTCTAACTCCTCACCTGTAATGGCGATGCCACCTTTCATTAGTCCCAATTCATTCGCTATTGCTTCTGCCGTCAATTTATGGTCACCTGTTATCATAACCGACTTTATGCCTGCCTCCTCGCATAACTTGATTGAGTCTTTTACTTCTTCTCTCGGTGGGTCAATCATCGCAACCAATCCAATGAAGACCATATCGTTTTCTATTCTCTCGGAAATGGTCTCCTCAGAAGGAATCTTTTTATAAGCGAGTCCGAGCAAGCGGAGTGCCTGCGCAGCCATCTTTTGAGATTCTTCAAGAATACGGTTCTTCTCACTCTCGGAAAGTTCTTTTTCTCCTGTCTCAGTCAACACACGGTTACACATTTTGAGAACGACTTCCGGAGCACCTTTTGAGTATGCGATTCTTTCATTCCCTATCTGATGGACTGTGGTCATCCTTTTCGTTTCGGATGTAAAAGGAATCTCGCCGATGCGAGGATACTTCTCAACGAGTTCCTTATGTGATAAACCCGCCTTTTCCAATAGAACAACAAGTGCTCCCTCCGTAGGGTCGCCTTTCACTCTCCATTCTCCATTCTCACAAACCAGAGACGCATCGTTACAGAGTGCTGCTGCTGTAAGAAGAGTTTGAATCACTTTATCCTGCTTCGGGTCAACCACCCTTCCCTGAACCCTAAACTCACCTTTCGGTTCATAGCCTGAGCCTGATATATCGAACAGTCTGCCGTCAGCGTAGACTTTACGCACGGTCATCTGGTTCTGCGTAAGAGTGCCTGTTTTATCCGAACAGATTACTGTAGTACATCCGAGTGTCTCGACCGCAGCAAGTCTTCTTATCAGCGCGTGGCACTTGACCATTCTGTGCACGCCCAATGCAAGCGAAATGGTTACGACAGCGGGCAAGCACTCAGGAACAGCCGCCACTATAAGACTAACGCCCCAGAGAAGCATTTCAAGAATGCCGTGTCCGCGAAGGACCCCAATGCCAGCGAGACTAATACAGAGAAACATCGCACCTATGGCGAGCCATTTACCCATCTTATCCAGACTGACTTGTAAGGGTGTCTTTTCCTCCTCAACTTCTTGAAGCATCTTGGCAATTTTACCAAACTCGGACATCATTCCCGTAGCGGTAACGACCGCAGTCCCTCTACCGTAGACTGCGGCGGTTCCCATATAGACCATATTCTTCCTGTCGCCTACGGGTACATCCTCTTGTATGGAATCCTTGGTTTTCCCCACTGGAACAGATTCTCCTGTCAGAGGCGCCTCGTCAACCTTAAGATTCACTGATTCAATAACACGGGCATCGGCGGGAATCTTGTCTCCTGTTGCAATGAGAATGATATCGCCGGGGACGAGTTCGCTTGCAGGAATTTCTTGCTCTTTGCCGTCTCTGATGACTGATGCGAAAGGCGCTGCCATTTTTTTCAGCGCTTCCAATGCGCGTTCCGCCTTGTATTCCTGAACAAAGCCCAGCCCCGCAGCAAGGACGACGATGACGATGATGATAATCGAATCCGCAACTTCACCAAGCACACCAGAAAGAACCGCCGCAGCGATAAGAATGATAATCAATAGACTTTTGAACTGCTCAATCAGAATCGCAAGAGGAGAGATTTTCTTCTTTTCAACAAGTTGATTAGGACCAAACTTCATCAACCTTTCCCTTGCCTCTACACTCGAAAGTCCGTTTCGGTCAACGCCAAGACGAGCAAGCACCTCATCGGCGTTCAAGTTATGCCATTTCGTCTCCGAAGAGGCTGGGTCTTTTGACATCCTCTTGTCTCCTCAAACAAAACGGAGATATACTTGTTAACGAACAGATGTAACTATCCGAATAGCGGACATAAGTCAAGAAAATTTGAGCGAAAGACTTATAACCTTTACTTCGACGAGAGGAAAATTGAATTGGGGTTCATCCGCACAAGTTAGTCATTCCTCTACTAAAATAGTGTCGTGTTTTGATTGATTTTCTATCTGTTCTTCGGTATCTTGTTATGTTTGACTGAAAAATCAGGTAGGACAAAACAACGGTTTTAGGAGAGTTTCCTTGTTACGAGGGGAACAAAGTAGAAAGGTATTCATCACTGAGACCGTTCTTCGCGATGGGCATCAATCACTCTTTGCAACGAGGATGAGAACGGATGATATGTTGCCTGCGCTTGAGGCGATGGATGAAGTAGGTTATTGGTCGCTTGAGATGTGGGGTGGTGCTACATTTGAAGTTGCACAAAGGTACCTGAATGAGAATCCGTGGGGACGGTTGCGACAAATCCGCGCTGTGGTGAAGAAAACGCGATTACAGATGCTTTTGCGTGGACAGAATCTCGTCGGTTATCAGCATTATCCTGATGATGTAGTAGTAAGGTTCGTAGAGTTGGCGGCGGAGAACGGAATAGATGTATTCCGTGTTTTTGATGCGCTGAACGATGTGCGGAATATGGAATGCGTTATCTCCACAGTCAAGCGGTTAAACAAACACGCAGAAGGGGCAATCTCTTACACTTTGAGTCCTGTTCACTCCGTAGAATCGTTTGTGAAGACTGCGAAAGAATTGCGTGATTTGGGTTGCGACACAATCTGCATAAAGGATATGGCAGGACTTTTGACTCCGTATGCGGCGAGCGAGTTAGTCAGTGCCCTCGTAAAAGAAGTAGAATTGCCTGTTCATATGCATTGCCATACGACGAGCGGACTGGCGCAGATGGCTTACCTTAAAGGGATTGAAGCAGGTGCAAGAATAATAGACTGTGCCATAAGTCCGTTTGCGGGAGGGACAAGTCAGCCAGCGACAGGAACAATGGTTGCCGCTTTATCAGGTTCACCTTACGATACAGGGCTTGATTTAAGAGGTGCACTCCACAGAGTAGCGGAGCATTTTTCCGAAGTAAGGAAGAAACTTGAAGCGACAGTAGGGCAACCAGATGTGAGGATAGATACAGCCATTCTTGAATACCAGATACCTGGCGGAATGATGAGCAATCTGACGAACCAGTTAAAAGAGCAAAAGGCATTACACAGGTTGAAGGAGGTGCTTGAAGAGGTGCCAAGGGTTCGCGCTGATTTAGGTTATCCACCACTCGTTACGCCGACGAGCCAGATTGTCGGTGTACAAGCAGTTATGAATGTTCTGTTCGGACAGAGATACGGAGTGATATTAGAGGAAACGAAGAACTTGGTGCGCGGATTCTATGGAAGGACGCCAGGTCCCATTAACGAAGACTTGAAACGGCGTGTTCTCGGAAAAGAAGAGCCGATTACTTGCCGTCCTGCGGATATGCTGAAACCGATGTTAGTAGAGGCACAAAAAGCAAAGGGCGTGAAAAACGATGAGGATGCCGTAACATATGCTTTATTCCCGCAGAACTGGGAAGCTTATCTTAAAAGCAGTCAACGGAATTCTACCGCTGAAAGATGAGGGTAGATAGTGGCAGAGATAGCGGTCGAAGTTGACAGACTCACGAAGATTTATAGGTCTTTGAGAGGCGGTGTTCTTGCTTTGGACGAAGTAAGTTTTTCCGTCGAAAGCGGGACCATTTTTGGGCTCATAGGACCGAACGGAGCAGGAAAGACGACTCTCGTAAAATTGCTCGTAGGATTATTGCATCCGACTGCTGGAAAGGCTTACATTTTTGGAGTTGATACGCGCGACTGGCGTGCGCGGGCTTATATAGGTTATCTTCCAGAAGAGATAAAACCTTTCACGAATATGAGCGCTTCTGTTTTTTTGCATTATCTCGGGTTTCTTGGAGGATTCCGCGGGAAGGCGCTCAAGCGTGCCGTAAGAGAAGCAATCGAAATGAGTGGTTGCGACGACTTCGTCAAAAAGAATGTGAAGACTCTTTCAAGGGGAATGGCGCAGAGGCTTGGGCTTGCCGCCGCATTCCTGAAAAAACCAAAACTCCTATTCCTCGACGAACCGACATCAGGTGTAGACCCTATCGCAAGGAAAAGGATAAGAGAGATGCTACTCGTTCTGCGTAACGATGGAACCACGATTTTTCTGAACTCACATCTTTTAAGCGAGGTAGAAGCGGTTTGCGATAGAATCTCCATCTTAAACAAGGGAACGATACTTCGTGAAGGTGGAATCAAGGAGTTGACGGAAGCAGGACGAGGATGGCGCCTCTCCACTGTTGAGCCCCTTTCAGACGAAGTCCTCGAACAATTGAGAAACAAGTTCAGTTTTACAATCGAACGGGTAAACGAGCGGACGCTCATCACAGGTCCTACTTATAACGAGAACTGCAATCTTATCGTTGACTTCTTGCGAGAAAAAGGAGTTCTGCTTCTGGAGTTTCGTCCGCATTCCGTAACTCTCGAAGAAGTGCTGATAGAAACAGTAGAAGAAGAGGAAACGAAGAAGTGAGCCAGTTCTGGAGCGTTTTTCGCGCAACAATGACGGAGTTTTGGGGAGGACGCACGAAATACATCGTAGCCGTTTTGGTCATCGGCTGGTTCCTTCTATTCTTCTTCACAACAGGCGTTGAAGTAGAAGCAGGCGGCAGTGTCAAGGTCTTCAAAATGGCAGGCGTCCGAATCGATGTTGCGAGAGATTCGCGGATACTTGGTGAAAGGTTCGAAAAAGGAATAGATTTTCTCTGCGCCATCGCGCTGATTGTCTCACTACAATTTTTCGCTTTCATCTTGGTAGGCGTCTCAAGTGCGCGCAACATCACCTCAACTCTCTCAAAAGGAATGGTCGAGTTCGTCCTTTCTCAACCGATACCGCGGTGGAGATACTTTCTCTACAAGTATTCTGCAACGGTAACCTTCTTTTCAGCAGTCGCTTTTTCTCTTGTTCTTTCTAACTGGCTCGTCGGATTAATCAGACTTGGCGAAGTCTCATATAACTTCTTGTACTCTCTTGTATACATCCTCCTGCTTTATGGAGTACTTATCGCCCTCATCTATCTCGTGTTCGGACTCACTGCAAACATACGCGCCACAACGGCGATTCCCATCGTCATCGTTGTAGTCGCAGGTATACTTCACTCTGCTTACAAGATATACTCAAGCGATGCTTTCGGGTTCTTCGAAGAAAAGGTTGGCTGGGGTATGCGAGCGGCGGTCGTCTTCTACCATATACTTCCAAAAATCGGAGAACTGCCACTTGAAGGAGTTTCAGCGATTTTCGGAAAGGGAATCGCCTTCAGTTATCCGCTTTGGTCAACTCTCATTTTTGGGGCAGCGGCGCTACTTGTAGCAATATCCTCACTCTGCCGCCGCGATTACTAACTTGTGCTTCAACATCCGCAATTATGTTGAAAACTCGTAGATGAACCGCTTGGCAGCAGACTATTGATTAACCAAATCAGAGAGTTTCAAACGAGAAAGAGTCTCTTGGGTCGGGATTCCGTCTTTATCCCAGCCGTGATGAGCATAATATTCATCGAGCATTTTGTTGAATTTTTCACGGTCAAGAGCCCTTCCGCGGACTACTGGTAGTCCATCAGTCGTCGACTCGTCAAAATATCTGTCACTAAGACGGTCGTCTTTGCGGCTGATCCCCTCACGAACAAGGAAAAGGCGCTCAAGATTATAAGCGCGCTCCGCAATCTCCCATAACTTCTGCGGACTTATTTCGAGTCCTGTGTTCAGATAAAGAAGTTTGGAGAAGTGCTCAAAATCCAGCAGATTCGGCGATAGGAATTTCACATGAAATTTGCAAACGCCGAGAATATCAGTCGCCATATAGAGGTGTTCGTGCCAGACCACCTGCCATGCCTTCCCTTCGTATGAACGGTAATCCGAAGAAAGCGGTCCGTCGTACTTTATAGGATTCGAATAGATTTCACGAAGCACGGGCTCAGGAAGATAATAAAGGTCGATGGCGGGTCTTGAACGGAGATGGTCTGAGCCACGCGTCGCAGTAGCGATTCCAAGAGCAAGCGAAGGTGTCGGTCTCTCATCAGAATGAAGATTGCTCATTCCTTTAACTTCGATAAGATACTTTTCAGAGTTTTTGCCGATTCTTTGAGCAGCACGGCGTGGTCCTTCGGCGAGTATATCGCCAATACCTTGCCTCTTAGCGATTCTCTCAACCATTTCAAGAACAGCGTCACTATTTCCCCATTCAAGTTTCAAGCCATCGGTATCTTTATCGGTTAAGATTCCCTTCTCGTAGAGTTCAAACGCCCAAGCGATGAGTGAGCCTGTTTCAAGTGTGTCGAGTCCGTATGTGTTAACGAGATGGTTACCGAGAAGGATTGTCTCGAAAGAGCGACAGCCAACTTCTGCGCCGAATGCGCCCTGCGAAGTATACTCGGGTCCCTGTCCGTAAACAAAACCGTATTTAGGCGACTTTAGCGTATACTTGTGACGGCAGTGGAGAACACAACCAAAGCAGCCCTCCGTCCCGAAACTGTAATCCTCGATTCTTTCGCATTCGATATCTTCAGAATCGGGCAGTTGGTTAGACTGAAAATTCCTCACACGGACAAGCCCTGTCGAGTTAGTCACTCCATAGATGAACATCGTGCCCCATTGTTGCATAATCCGTCCAAACTTGGAATCGGCAATCTCCTTCGTCAGATTCAAATTGTATTTCAGCGCCTCATCGGGATAGGCAATCTTGATGTCGGAAGTTCCGCGGACAGCAACCGCTTTTAGATGTTTTGCGCCCATCACAGCGCCCATCCCTGTTCTACCGCCTGAATTCTTCATTCCTGTACGCACATTTGCAAACCGCACACGATTCTCACCTGCGAGACCGATACTCAGTACCTGCACTTCGGGGTCTTTCAACTCTTCGCGTATCGCCGCTTGCGTATCCTGAGGAGATAGTCCGCGCATATGGTCTGCACTCTTGAACTCAACCTTTCCGTCGTTTATGAAGATGTATGACCATTTATCAAAAGCACCTTCAATGACAAGATGGTCGTATCCAGCAAAACGGAGTTCCGGAGCGAAGAAGCCACCCATATTAGAGGAGCCGATAAGACCTGTAAGCGGCGACTTCGCCATTATGTGAGTTCGTGCCGATGCGGACGCAAGTGTCCCAACAAGAACACCTGCCGAAATCAATAGCGGATTCTCAGGAGAAAACGGGTCAATTCCCTGTTTGGTTCGGGTATAAAGAAGGTAGATATCAATTCCTCGTCCACCCAAGAACAGTTCACGAAGCCTCTTTGGTATTGGTTCAGTATGGTATGTCTTCTTCGTCAAGTCTATAAAACAAATCTGCCTTGATAGCGCCATAAACCACCTCCCTTCTTATCTTTTAAAAAATAAGAATATAAAAATCTTTTCTTTTATCAAGGAAAATGTAGAATATAATATATTGTGGACTTGGTTGCTTATCGTATGATGGAGTTTAAGAAAAATTTTCGAAAAATTCTTTTGAAGGGTATTGAAATTAAAAATAGGATAACCTATAATGATAGGGTTATGTCTATTTAAATAAAAGGTCCGTAGCTCAAATGGGAGAGCACCGGACTCCAAATCCGGCGGTTGGGGGTTCGATTCCCTCCGGACCTGTTTTAGGTTAGTCTCTTCGGTTTAAGAAAGGGAAAAAAGTGCTTCAACTTTACCGAAGTGGACAAGGAAAGTGGGCAAGACTGATAGGAGCGGGTGGGATACTCGCGCTTGTGATTTTTGGCTGTTGGACACTTTATGAGTATCTGATGGGGTATCAATGGGCACGCAATCTCGAAATAGGGACAATTCCAGGCGCAGAGATTGTTGTAAATTTGCCGTTCTTGGTTTCGGCAGTGCTTTTTGCCGTGTTCGCGATTCTCACTTATTATTTCATAGGAAAACACAAAAAAGTTTGTGATTTCTTGATAGAGACGGAATTAGAAATGAAAAAGGTTTCTTGGCCCTCGGCGAGTGAGGTATTAGGTTCCACGATAATCGTAGTTGTGGCGGTCGTTATTTTCGCAGTATTCGCATTATGTGTTGACTTGGTTCTTCTGCTCATAATGAACAGATTTTATGGAACTCCGGGGAGTTAGATTCTATGCCGAAGAAATGGTTTATTGTTAAAGTCGAGAACGGGCGCGAAGAAACGATTCGAGACTCTTTAAAGAAAAGAGTAGAAGTGAATCGCCTCGGAGAGATAGTCAACGATATCAGAGTGGCTACTGAGAAGGTGTCGGAGATAAGAGGGAATAAGAAGCGCGTAATAGAAAGGAAAATGTATCCTGGCTATGTTATGCTCGAGATTGATGTGGGAGAGGACGGAGAAATTCCAGAAGCGGCGTGGTTCTTAATTCTTGAGACGCCGGGAGTGCAAGGCTTTGTCGGACTACCTTATGACAGGCGTCGTCCAGGACCACGCAAACCTATACCGATGCTCGAGCATGAAGTGCAGAGAATGCTACGCGCTATGGAAGAGAAAGAAGAGGTGCCGAAGATAAACATCAAGTTTTCGGTTGGTGATACCGTGAGAATAAAGGAAGGACCTTTTGAAAACATTGATGGTCAGGTTGAAGAGATAAACGAGCAGAAGGGAATGGTCAAAGTAGTAGTCAATATATTCGGGCGCGCAACCCCAGTAGAGTTAGGATACTGGCAGGTAGAACCTTTGTAGATTTTAGGGAACATCGAGTAGAAAGTTTTTTATATATTTAACGAGAGTTAAGGAAAGAGAGATGGCTGTTGAGAAGAAAGCAGTAGTGGCGCAGATAAAATTGCAAATACCGGCGGGACAGGCGACTCCTGCGCCGCCAGTCGGTCCTGCACTCGGACAGCATGGTGTAAACATCGGACAGTTTGTAAGCCGCTTCAACGAAGCAACGAAAAAGCAGCAGGGTGTTATCTTGCCTGTCATAATCACGGTTTATAAGGATAAGAGTTTCTCTTTCGTTTTGAAAAAGCCTCCTGCATCGGTACTGCTAAAGCAGGCTGCGGAGTTGGTAAAAGGTTCCGGAGCAGCAGGCAAGGAGATAGTAGCGAAAATCAAACGGGAGAGGTTGGTAGAGTTGGCGCGGCAGAAGATGGACGATTTAACAGCTTCCTCAGAAAAAGAGGCAATAAAGACTTTGGAAGGGACTGCGCGTTCAATGGGAATCGTGATTGAAGATTAACATATACCAATAGAGGAAAATTACAGTAGAGGTATAAGGTAGTAAGGATAAGTTAGATGAGGCACAGCAAGCGGTATAACAAAAATTTGGAGATACTTGGCGGAGTAAGACCGAAGTTGAGCGTCGAGGAGGCGGTGAAGAAGTTGAAGTCTCTTCAACCGACGAAGTTCGACCCGACGGTGAATATCGTGTTTTCTTTGGGAATAGACCCGCGTAAAGGAGAACAGACGATACGCGGAGCGTTTTCTTTTCCGCGCGGAATCGGAAAACGAATGAAGGTGATAGTCTTTGCTGAAGGTGAGGCAGCGGATGAGGCAAAAAAGGCGGGAGCAGACGAGGTAGGTGGAGTAGAACTCGTAGAGAAAGTAAAAAATGGATGGACGGATTTCGATGTTGCACTGGCGACGCCTGATATGATGCGCCATGTCGGGAAATTGGGTAAAGTATTAGGTCCTATCAAGAAAATGCCATCGACGAAGACGGGAACCGTGACTACTAAGGTGGGAGAAGCGGTGAAAGAGTTTAAGGGAGGAAGGCTTGAATATAGGAACGATGCGACAGGGAATGTTCATATGTTTGTTGGTAAACTTTCGATGCCCGAAGAACATTTGATTGAGAACATAAAGGCAATCGTAGAACACATAAAAGCGCAAAAGCCTGCTTCTTTGAAGGGGACCTATCTGAAAAAAGCATTCATATCGGCGACAATGAGCCCATCAATTGAGTTGGCAGTGTAGAGAAAAATCCTAATAAATAAGAGAGAGGGAGTTGGAATATGAGCGTCTCTTTCAGACGAATAGTAAAGGAAAAGATGGTTGATGAATTAAGCCGTCAATGGAAAGGTAAAGACGGTTTTTTGTTCATCAATTTTGATGGACAGAAGTCGCAATCTTTGGTCGGCTTGCGTTCACACCTCCGCAAGAACGGAATCAAAATGGGCATCTGTAAAAACAGTCTCATCGGTCTTGCGATGAAGAAAAACGGTATCGAGATACCTCAGGATAGTTTGAGGAAGCCAACTGCTGTTCTTTGGGGTGACGAAACCGATATCGTGAATGTCTGCAAAGTGTTTTCTTTATGGGAAAAGGCAGTCAAAGAGGTGCCTGTAAAATGTCTTTACGCGTTCGGGAAAATCTGGGAACCAGTCCATTTCGAGCAGTTTCTGAAAATGCCTTCAAAACAGGCTCTTCAGACGCGGTTTGCAGGGCTTCTTGCGGGAACATTATCCTCGTTCCTTTCGATGATGCAGTCACACTTCCACCGTTTTCTGCTATTAATGCAAGAACATCATAAGAAAATGGGAGGAAGTTAAGTAGAAAAGCATAGGCGAAAAAAGTCTTCTGATGACCTATATAGGAGGAGATGGTATGGTAGCAGAAGTAAAGGTTTCAGAGAAAGTAGGGGAGATACTGGACAAGATAGCGGCTTTGAATCTGTTAGAGTTCAAGGAACTGATAGATGCATATCAGGAGCGTTTCGGCGTGCAAGCAGTAGCGGTAGCGGCTCCTGCTGCATCTGCTGGTGCGCCTGCAACTCAAGCGGCAGAAGAAAAGAAAAAAGAAGAAGAGAAGACAACGGTATCAATCGTTATCGAATCTGTTCCTGAGAAGTCAGTTCCTGTCATCAAGGTCGTTAGGCAGGTTGTATCTCTGGGTTTGAAAGAGGCAAAAGACTTTGTCGATTCTATAAAACAGGGTCCCAAAGTCTTGAAAGAAGATGTTGAGAAGGCTGAAGCGGAGAAGATAAAGAAGATGTTAGAGGAGGCTGGTGCAACTGTCAGCCTTAAGTAAATGCAAGAGAGAGTTATGGCTCTTTTCCTGTTTTATTCCGTGGGGGGTGTTTTTGCCTCTTCTCTTATCCTTCTCTTTTTGAGGTAAGAAGTTGATGAGCAAAGCGCAAAAGATAGTAAGGTATCCTGAGGCTTTGTCAGTAAGCAATCTTGTGAGCATCCAGCGGTTAGCCTACGAAAGATTCTTACAGCCAAATGTAGAACCGACGAAACGAAAGAATGAAGGGCTTGAAGCCCTTTTCAGGGAGACCTTTCCGATAGAGAGTTATGATAAAAGCGTTAGGCTTGAGTATCTGTATTATACGCTGGGTAAGCCCACGCATACTGAATTCGAGTGTCATAAACTTTCACTTACATATGGCCGTCCGTTACGCGCGCGGTTGCGGATGGTGATAACGGGAGGGGAGAAGAAGGAAGAAGATGTCTATATGGGTGATGTGCCCATTATGATAGGTGGTGGGGAGTTCATCATAAACGGGACGGAACGCGTGATTGTTAGCCAACTTCACCGTTCACCTGGCATAGACTTTGGAGAGGAAGAGATACCTGGCGAACGGCAGTTATTTAACTGTCGTATTTTGCCTGAGCGTGGCTCTTGGCTCGAGATTTACACAACGAGGAAGGATACCATCGAGTTACGCATAGACAAGAGCCAGAGACTTCCAGCGACTCTGTTTTTGAGAGCGATGCTAAACCCCGACAAGCCGTTGGAGGAGAAACCACCGTTCGACGAAGACATTGACATAGTAAAGGCGTTTTATAAAACGAAGACAGTGGAACTGTCAGGCAAGACATTGCAACAGATAGTCGGCAAGTGGCTTGCACACGATTTGGTAGCGGAAGATGGGACGAAGATAGCATCTCTTGGAGAAGAAGTGACGCCTGAGATTGCGCAGAAGGCAAGCGAGATGGGCATAAAGAAAGTCACAGTCATAGAGGAGTTGAGCGACCGTTTAATACTGAATACGATTGAGATGGGGAGAAAATCTTTCAACGAACGGAGTCACGAGAAGGCGCTACTTGAACTATACAGGAGGTTGCGTCCTGGCAACCCGCTAAAAATAGATAAGGCAAGAGAACTATTTTTTGAAAAGTTCTACAATTTGAATCGATACAGGCTTGGCAAGGTAGGCAGGTTCCGCATAAATCGAAAGTTCAAGCACGGTATTTCGGAAGATGAGATGCGGCTTATGCCTGCGGATATGGTTGAGGCTTTACGGTATCTTGTGAAATTGCGGATGCGGCAGGGTGAGATTGACGATATAGACCATCTGGGGAACAGACAGGTGAGGACTCTTTGCGAATTGGCTTGTGAAGAGATACGAAAGGGTTTCTTAAAACTTAAAAGGACTGCTCAAGAGCGGATGTCAATAAAAGATAAGCAGCAGTTGACTCCGCATTTGATTGTAAACTCGAAAACGGTTTCGAGCGCAATAGAGTTCTTTTTCGCGCGAAGCGAACTGAGTCAGGTTGTTGACCAGACGAATCCGCTTTCGCAGTTGACACACGAAAGGCGCTTGAGTGCGCTTGGTCCTGGTGGTTTGAGCAGAAAGCGAGCGGGTTTCGCGGTAAGAGATGTTCACCCCTCACACTACGGTAGAATCTGTCCGATAGAGACCCCCGAGGGGACGAACATAGGGCTCATAAGTTCGCTTGCGCTTTATTCAACAATTGACGAATTCGGTTTTTTGGTTACACCTTATCGGAAGGTAGAGAGAGGAAAGGTCAAGGATGAGATTGTTTATTTGCGTGCGGATGAGGAAGAGGACAAGGTCTTTGTGCCTGGCGATACTCCACTGACTGAACAAGGCAATATAATAGGCGAGACGGTTCTTGGACGCATAAACGGTGAGTTCAAATATGTACCAGTGAAGGATGTGGAGTATATGGATGTGTCTCCGCGGCAGTTGGTTGGCGTTTCAGCGAATTTAATACCTTTCCTCGAACACGATGATGCGAGCCGTGCGCTGATGGGTAGCAATATGCAACGCCAAGCCGTTCCGACGCTACAACCCGATAAACCACTTGTAGCCACTGGTCTTGAAGCGATTATACCAAAATATTCAGGTATGGTCATTGTAGCAGAAGAGGATGGAGTTGTCACTTATGCGGATTCACAGACCATAAGGGTAAAAAGTAGGAAGATGGAGCGTGAGTACAAATTGCGCAAGTTCGCAGTGCTGAACGAGAAGACCTGTCTTAATCAAAAGCCAAGGGTGAAACCTGGAGATTCTGTGAAAAAAGGAGAAGTAATAGCGGACGGAGCCTCCACAAAAGACGGAGAACTCGCTCTCGGCAAGAATGTTTTAGTCGCTTTTCTCCCGTGGGACGGATACAACTTCGAGGACGCGATTATCGTCAGCGAGCGTCTTGTGAGAGATGATGTATTCAAATCGATTCATCTTCATGAGTTTGATGTTGAGGTAAGGGAGACGAAATTAGGACGCGAGGAGTTCACAAGGGAAATTCCGAATGTTCCAGAAAGGATGTTAGCGAATCTCGACGAGAACGGAATAATAAAAGTAGGGACGAAAGTGAACCCTGGTGATATTCTCGTCGGCAAGATTGTTCCAAAATCGAAGACGGAGTTGACACCTGAGGAGAAACTGCTAAAAGCGATTTTCGGTAAAGCAGGTGAAGATGTTAAGAATGATTCTCTTGAGGTTCCGAGCGGAATCGAAGGAATCGTTGTTGACACGCGTAAGTTCTCACGCAAATTTCATCTCTCGAAAGAGGAACAGGACGCAAACAAAAAAGAATTAAAGGATTTGAGGCTGAAATACAAAAGACTTGTTCAAGAAGAGATTGACAACTTGTTTGAAGAAATGGAGGAGATGACTGGCAAACAGTTGTCTCCTCAAAAGAGAAAAGAAATTTTCGATTTAACAGGTATTGACAAACTCGAGGCGAAGAATATCCGCGAGGCGTTCGAGCCTGATATGTTAGGATTTTCCGGAGCACAAGCCAACGCTTTTAGCAAGTTGCGAGACCAATATCTTGAGAGGATAGAATTCTATCTTGACGAGTTGGAGCGAGAGGAATCGCGTATTACGAGAGGCGATGAATTGCCAGCAGGAGTGTTAGAGCGCGTGACAGTTACAATAGCGACAATGAGGAACCTTTCGGTCGGCGATAAACTTGCAGGAAGACACGGAAACAAAGGTGTCGTTTCAAAGGTTGTGCCCGTTGAAGATATGCCGTTCTTAGAGGATGGAACTCCGATTGACATTGTTCTGAACCCATTAAGCGTCCCTTCACGAATGAATGTCGGACAGATACTTGAGACTCACCTTGGTTGGGCATGCCAGAAATTAGGAATTCAAGCAATCACACCAATCTTTGATGGCTATACGGAGGAAGATGTTCGTGAAATGCTGAGGAAGGCGGGGTTACCTGAAGATGGACAGGCTACGCTATACGATGGAAGGACAGGAGAGCCGTTCGCTCAGAAAGTAACGGTCGGCTTTATGTATATTATGAAGTTACATCATCTCGTTGACGACAAGATACACGCTCGAGCAACAGGACCTTATTCGCTAATCACACAGCAGCCTCTTGGAGGTAAGGCGCGGTTCGGCGGTCAGAGATTCGGTGAAATGGAGGTCTGGGCACTCGAATCATACGGTGCAAGTAATGTGCTTCAAGAGATGCTGACCGTCAAAAGTGATGATGTTGACGGCAGGAACAAAATCTACGAAGCGATGATAAAAGGCGAAAACTGGCTTGAGCCTGGGACTCCGGTCTCATTTGAAGTGTTGATGAACGAATTAAAAGGATTATGCCTTAATGTTGATTTGAAGAAGTCTAAGCCTGAGGAAGAGTTGCAGTTTTGAGGAGGGAGCAAAGATATGGGAATAGAGCCTCTTTACGAAACGATAACCGAGTATGAAGCGGTGATGATTCGTCTTGCCTCTCCGCAGGATATCCGTTCGTGGTCTTACGGTGAAGTGAAGAAACCTGAGACGATAAACTACCGCACATATCGCGCAGAGAGAGACGGACTTTTCTGCGAGCGCATATTTGGTCCCGAAAGGGACTACGAATGTTTCTGCGGAAAGTATAAGGGAATCAAGCACCGAGGAATCACCTGTCCACGCTGCGGAGTCACAGTTACGCATTCGCGAGTGAGGAAGAAGCGTATGGGGCACATAACGCTTGCAGCACCTGTGGCTCACATCTGGTTTTTCAAAGTAACACCATCAAAAATCGCTACTCTTCTGAACCTCAAATCACAGGATGTTGAAAGAGTCATTTACTACCAAGATTACATAGTGCTTGACCCTGGGAAAACGCCGTTAAAAAAGCGACAGATTTTAAGCGAAGATGCTTACCGCGATGCTGAGAGGGAATTTGGAAATGAGTTCAAAGTAGGTATGGGAGCGGAGGCGCTGAAGTCCCTTTTATCCGAATTGGACCTCGTAGAGAGTGCCAAGAATCTGCGTGCAGAATTAGTGGCGACGAAATCAAAGCAGACGAGAAAGGACATCGTGAAGCAGTTAGAGTTATTCGAAGCGCTCGCAAAATCAGGGAACAGACCCGAGTGGATGATTCTCGATGTGGTGCCTGTAATACCGCCTGATTTGCGTCCTCTTGTTATGCTCGATTCTGGAAATTTCGCGACAAGCGACTTGAACGACCTTTACAGGAGACTCATTAACAGAAATAATCGCCTGAAGAAACTGTTGGAATTGTCTGCTCCGACAATCATCATCAGGAACGAAAAGCGAATGTTACAGCAGTCAGTAGATGCATTGTTTGACAATGAGAGAGGAAAAAGGCCTGTGCTCGGTCCTAATTCCCGTCCTTTGCGTTCGCTTTCAGATATGATAAAAGGGAAGCGTGGCAGATTCCGTGAGAATTTGCTTGGGAAGCGTGTTGACTACTCGGCAAGAAGCGTGATAGTTGTAGGACCGCGTGTGCGCCTTCATGAGTGTGGAATGCCTAAGCGGATTGCACTTGAGTTGTACCAGCCCTTTATAATACGGAAACTGAAGGAGAAGGGTTATGCGACGACTATCCGCGCAGCCAAGAAGATGCTTGAGCAACAGATGGAAGAAGTGTGGGATATTCTTGAAGAGGTGATCAAAGAGCATCCTGTTCTTTTGAACCGTGCACCGACACTTCACAGAATGGGTATTCAAGCATTCCAACCTGTGTTAGTCGAGGGGAACGCAATCGAGATACATCCCCTTGTATGCCAAGGTTTCAATGCAGACTTCGATGGCGACCAGATGGCTGTTCATCTTCCTCTTTCATTTGAGGCGCAGGTAGAGGCAAAAGTTCTAATGATGTCTATACATAATGTTTTTTCTCCTGCACACGGTGGTCCCATCATCGCGCCTACGCAAGATATGGTATTGGGCTGCTACTGGTTAACATACATCTATCCTGATGACAAGAATAAGAAGATGGAAGAAATAAAGTTTCGCTATGGCAATATGCACGAGGTGTTGCTTGCTATGGACAAGGGTGTGATAAGTTACCATACGCCGATAATAGTCCGTTTGCCGAAAGGAAAGGTGGTTGTAACGGAAGAGCAGAGATATGTGCCTAAAGATTCCCGCTGTCTCACCACACCGGGCAGAGTGATTTTCAACCAGATGCTTCCTGAAAAGATGCCTTATTACAACTATACACTTGGAAAGAAAGATGTGAGTAAAGTGATTTCAGAGTGTCATGGGCTTTTGGGAATAAAGGGAACCTTAAAGATGCTTGACGATTTGAAAGACCTTGGATTTCAGATGTCGACAAAGTCAGGACTTTCGTTCGCTGTCGAAGATTTGGCGAAGTATCCGGAAAAGAGCAAGGTGCTGGAGAAGACAGAGGCGGAAGTGAACCGCATATACAAGGCATATGAGAAGGGAATTATAACGGAAGGCGAACGCTACAATCAGGTAATAGACAGATGGACACACGCGACAGAGGTAATCGCCAAAGGAGTTATGAAAGAGCTCGAAAAAGATACGATATTGAAGAAGAGGCTTAACCCTGTATACGCGATGGCACTCTCTGCTGCGAGAGGTTCTGAACAGCAGATTCGCCAGATGGCAGGGTTGAGAGGGCTTATGGCAAAGCCTTCCGGCGAGATTATTGAGACTCCTATTCGAGCGAATTTCCGTGAAGGGCTGCGAATCTGTGAGTATTTCTCCTCGATGCACGGTGCAAGAAAAGGGCTCGCTGACACGGCGCTCAAGACAGCAGACTCCGGCTATTTGACGAGACGGCTTGTTGATGTTGCACAAGCCGTTGTTGTGACTATGCATGACTGCGGAACATTAAACGGTATCACAAAGGGCAAGATTGTGAGACACGATAAGGTTGAGGTCTCGCTTTCAGAGGCGGTTCGTGGGCGAGTGGCGCGGGATACGATAAAGAATGTCATTACGGATGAGGTAATCGTTCAAGAGAACGAATTGATAACCGACGAAATAGCGAAAAAACTTGAAGAGGCTGGTTACGACAGGATACGAGTACGCTCCCCTCTCACTTGCGAGGCTCCGAAAGGCGTTTGTGCAAAATGCTACGGGATGGACCTCTCAAGAGGCGAACTCGTTGAGGAAGGACTTGCTGTCGGCATAATAGCAGCGCAGTCTATAGGTGAGCCTGGGACGCAACTCACAATGAGAACATTCCACATAGGGGGTGCTGCGTTCAGAGCGATAGAAGAGAACCAAGCGAAGGCAAAAATTGATGGAACGGTTGTTTTTGAGAATCTTCAGTTTGCGAAGAATGCTGAAGGAGAGAAGATAGTTCTGAACAAAAACGCAAAGTTAAAGGTGTTGGATAAAGATGGGCGTCCTATACCCCTTGAAGGATATGCTCTGCCTGTCGGTACTCGCTTGCTTGTGTCGGAAGGAGACAAAGTAAAGGCGGGAACCGTACTTTGTGACTGGGACCCGCATAATATTCCGATTCTGGCGGAGAAGGAAGGGAAGGTCTCTTTTGAAGATATAATAGAGGATGAAACGGTAAGGATTCAAATCGACCAGACGACTAACACAGTGAGGCGAGTAGTGATGGCTCATAAGGGAGACAAGCACCCACAGATTCTCATAGAGGATAAGGATGGACGCAAACTCGCCGTTTATCCGTTACCTGAAAAGGCGTATATAGAGGTAAAGGAAGGGCAAGATGTGAAAGAGGGGACACTGTTGGCGAAAATGCCACGCGAGATACGAGGGACGCAGGACATAACAGGTGGATTGCCTCGTGTCGTTGAATTGTTTGAAGCGCGCAGACCGCGTGACCCGGCGATTGTGAGCGAGATTGACGGCATCGTCGAATTGGGAGAGAGACGGCGCGGAAAGCGCGTCATTAAGGTGAGCAACCCGAAAACAGGAATCGAAAGAGAGCATCTAATACCTCCTGGGAAACATATTCGTGTTCAGACAGGAGACTATGTCAAGGCGGGAGAGCCTTTGGTTGAAGGACCTCTTGTTCTGCAGGACATATTAGCGGTTTCAGGCACCGAGGCAGTACAGAGGTATATTCTGCAGGAAATCCAAAGTGTATACAGGTCTCAAGGAGTGAAGACCGACGACAAACATATAGAAATAATAGTAGCGCAGATGATGCGTTTTGTGAAGATAACAGATTCAGGAGATTCATCATTCCTGCAGGACGAGGTGGTTGACAAGTTTGTCTTCCGCAAAGAGGTGAACTGCCTGAAGGAGAAGAAAAAGAACCCTCCGACAGCAAAAGAGATAATACTCGGCATAACGAGAGCAGCGCTTATCAGCGATTCTTTCATATCTTCAGCCAGTTTTCAGGAGACGATTAAGGTTTTAACGAAAGCCGCTCTTGAAGGTAAAGTTGATAGGCTCGAAGGGCTGAAGGAGAATGTCATATTGGGACATATAATACCTGCTGGGACAGGATACCGTAAGTATAGGAGAATGCGCGTGAAGAAGGAGAAGTTTATAGAGGGAGCTGCGGTTGAGGAGATAACCGGGGAGGCAGCGGCAAGATAGAGTAAGGAGGAGAAATGATATGGCGACATTCAATCAGTTGGTACGGAAGGGACGCAATCCACATGCGAAAGATAGACCACCGAAAAAGCAGGCGCTTGAAGCTTGTCCGCAAAAGAGGGCGGTGGTTCTACAAGTTCGAACGATGACTCCGAAGAAACCTAACTCTGCGCTTCGGAAAGTGGCTCGCGTGCGGCTTTCAACAGGAAAAGAGATCACAGCCTACATACCGGGAGAGGGACACAATCTTCAGGAACACTCCATTGTCCTTGTCCGAGGTGGTCGTGTCCGCGATTTGCCGGGAATTCGTTATAAAATAGTTCGAGGGACACTCGATACAGGTGGTGTAGAAGGAAGGAAACAGTCCCGTTCGAGATATGGCGCAAAGCGTCCGAAGAAGTAAAACCGATGAAAATAGTGGGAGGTAACCTATGCCCAGAAAGTATAAATCAACCGAGCGGTTTCTTAAACCCGACCCTAAATACGGGAGCCTTTTGGTGTCAAGGTTCATAAACACGGTAATGCAGCGTGGCAAAAAGTCAACGGCACAGAAGATAGTTTACGATGCGTTCGAATATATAAAGAAGAAGATGGCTGATGCTGAACCTTTGAAAGTGTTTGAACAGGCGCTTGAGAATGTGAAACCAATACTGGAAGTCCGTTCAAGGCGCGTTGGAGGTGCTACATATCAGGTTCCCGTTGAGGTGCCACATAAACGGCAGGTAGCACTTGCTATGAAATGGATATCAATCGCAGCACGAGCAAAAAAGGGTAAGCCGATGTACATAAAACTCGCCGACGAGTTGATGGCGGCGTACAACAAGGAAGGGGCTGCTTACAAGAAGCGTGAAGATACGCATAAGATGGCTGAGGCGAACAAAGCGTTTGCTCATCTCGCATGGTAACCCGGTTGTCTATTGGGTAATATATAAGAGGCGGGTAATGTTCTGTTTTTCGAGCAGATGCGATTATGGGAAGGAATTTGGACAAAATACGCAATATAGGCATAGTCGCGCATATAGATGCAGGAAAGACGACTCTTACCGAACGCATCCTTTTCTACACAGGCAAACAGCATAGAATGGGGGAAGTTGACGACGGCACTGCTACTATGGATTATCTTGAAGAAGAAAAAGAGAGAGGAATCTCCATAGTCTCTGCCGCAACGACCTGTCTTTGGAAAGACTATACGATAAACATAGTTGATACGCCAGGACATGTTGACTTCACAGCGGAGGTAGAACGGTCGCTTCGTGTTATGGACGGCTGCGTTGTGGTATTCTGCGGCGTAGCAGGTGTCGAAGCACAATCCGAGACGGTTTGGCGTCAAGCAGACAGATACAAAGTTCCACGAATCTGTTTCGTCAACAAAATGGACAGAGTAGGAGCCGATTTCAACCGTGCCTTAAATAGCATCTCATCGAGATTGAAGATAACTCCGCTTCCCGTTCAGATACCCATAGGTAGCGGAGCAGAATTTAAGGGAGTCATTGACCTGATTGAAATGAAGGCGCTTTATTTCAAAGAGGAGACTCTCGGAAAAGAGTATTACAGTGAAGAGATACCCGATGACTTCAAAGAAGAGGCGGAGATTGCTCGTGAGAATATGTTAGAAATTTTGAGCGAGACTTCTGATTCGATTATGGAGGATGTTCTTGAAGGGAAAGAGGTGGCGCAAGATAAAATAAGAAAAACTATCAAGCAAGCGACCCTCGAATGGAAGTTGTCTCCTGTTTTTTGCGGTTCGGCGTTGCGGAACAAGGGTGTCCAACCGGTTATAGATGGGATTTGTTATTATCTTCCGTCGCCTGTTGAGCGTGGAGATATTGTTGGACTCCATCCTGAGAAGAACAAAGAGTTGCGTTTTCGTCCGACCCCAGATGAATATCCAGTAGCACTTGCTTTCAAGGTGGTTGAAGACCCTCACGGTGAGCTTGTCTATTTGAGGTTATACTCGGGGACATTTAAGGAAGGGATGACGATTTACAACTCGCGGGCTGCGAAGAAGGAGCGTGTGGGACACATATTCCAGATGCATGCAGATAAAAGGTTCCGTTTAACAGAGGCTTTTGCAGGTGATGTCGTAGCGGTTGTTGGATTTCAGAATACGGTGACAGGAGATACTCTTTGCGCCAAAAGCCATCCCGTAGTGCTCGAGAGGATGAGGTTCCCTGAGCCTGTGATGTCCGTGGCGATAGAGCCGCAGACTCAAAGTGAGAGAAAGAAGATGGAGGATGCGCTCAATGCTCTTATGAAGGAAGACCCTACATTCAAAGTGCGAAAAAATGAGGAGACAGGTGAGACAATCATAAGCGGTATGGGAGAATTGCATCTTGAGATTTTGACGAAGCGGATAATGGAAGAGTTTGATGTTAAAGCGCGTGTTGGTAGACCCCAGGTAGCGTACAGACAGACGATTGTAAATCCCTCAACAAGCGAATATGAGTTTGACAGAGTAGTTGGTTTACGAAGACACAAAGGATTCGTGAAACTTTCGATTGAGCCTTCTTCAAAAATAAGCGATGTTATAGTTGACAATAGAACAGAAATGGGTAAAATTAGTTCCGTTTTTATCGCTGCCATTAACGATGGAATTAATTTCGCTGTTGAAGGTGGCGTCGGTTACGGATTCCCGTTTGTGGGGATGAAAGTGGTTGTTGAGGGTGATGTTGTTGAGGAAGATGCGACGGAGTTGGGTTATTACAGCGCTGCTGTTGAAGGTATGCGCAAATGCGTTTCTGAAGCGAAACTGCGGCTGTTAGAGCCGAAGATGCGTTTCGAGGTGCATACGCCTGAGGAATTCGTAGGTGAAGTTTTGTCCGACCTTGGAGCAAGGGCGGCGACGATAGAAGAGATACAGGGTGTTGATGATTTGAAGATTGTGCGCGGAACTGTGGCGGTTTCTAAGATGTTTGGTTACGCGACGCTTCTGCGTTCTATTACGCAGGGCAAGGGTGCGTTCACGATGGAGCCGACGGGTTATGTTGCGGTTCCGGAAGAGGTGGCGCAGCAATTGGGAATATTTCGGATAGAATCGTAGCGGAGGTTTAAGGATATGGCGGTTCAGAAAATACGAATTCGGATGGAAGCGTACGATTATCGGCTTCTTGATATGAAGGCGAAGGAGATAGTTGATGCGGCATTACGCACAGGAGCAAAGGTTGGTGGTCCTATACCATTACCAACGAGAATCGAGCGTTACACTGTGCTGCGCTCTCCTCATATTGATAAGGAATCGCGGGAGCAGTTTGAGATACGAACTCACAAGCGGCTGATTGAGATAATTGACCCGACGACGCGCACGACTGACGCTTTGCAGAAACTTTCTGTTCCTGCGGGCATAGACATAAAAATAAAGGTTTATGGTGAATAGAGAAATAAGGAAGCAGGCTATGGCAGATGTCGCTCAAATAAAAAGTGCCTTCGAGAAACTGAAACTCTTTGGACGGAAGGTGGGAATGACCCATATTTTCACAGACGACGGTTTGTTTGTGCCTGTCACTCTTCTTGAGGTTGGTCCTTGTTTTGTTACGCAAGTGAAGACGAAGGAAAAAGACGGTTACGATGCAGTCCAACTTGGCTATGGCGCGATTAAGGAGAAGAGGTTAAAAAAACCTCAAATTGGTCATTTCAAGAAGGCGGGTGTTACTCCTCTCCGTATCCTTCGAGAAGTTAAACTTAGAAAGCAAGATTTGGGATTAAAGACAGGAGATGTGCTGACTGTATCGCTTTTTGAAGGCGTGAAGACGGTAGATGTAGCGGGTATAAGTAAAGGACGGGGTTTTGCAGGAAGAATCAAGCGGTGGGGATTCGCCCGTGGTCCTGCGACACATGGCTCACAGAACGAAAGACGCTCAGGGGCGATAGGCGCCTCTGCCCTGCCAGGTAGAGTATGGCCTGGAAAGAAAATGGCGGGCCATATGGGGGCACAGCGAGTTATGGTCAAAAATCTGAAGGTCATAGAATTGATACCTGAAGAGAATCTTCTTGTGGTTAAGGGTGCGGTGCCTGGACCTAATGGGGGTCTGGTTGAGATTGCACAGGGACGCAAATAATCAAAAGAAGGGAGAGAATAAGGAGTCTTCAGATGGCGACGCTAAAAGTTTACGGAAGGAACGGCGAGGCGACTGGAACGGTCGAGGTCAGCGATGAGTTGATAAAAGAGAAGCCGAATTTCCATATTCTTCACGAAGCGATTGTGATGTATGAAGCGAACTGTCGTAGTGGTACGCACGCAACTAAGACAAGAGGTGAGGTAGCAGGTTCGAGAAAGAAACCTTGGGTACAGAAGGGAACAGGAAGAGCACGAGCAGGATGCAGACGCTCGCCAATCTGGCGAGGAGGTGCCATAGTCCACGGACCTGAGCCTCGTGACTACTATTACCGAATTCCCAAGCAGGTTCTTAAGAAAGCGCTCAAACTCGCGGTATCGGCGAAATTAAAAGATGACGAGGTGCGTATTGTTGATACTCTCGGATGCGAGAAACCAAAGACAAAAGAGATGGCGAAGCTCTTAAAGAACCTCGGTGTTGAAAGAACCTGTCTTGTTGCTATTGCCCAAAGCGATGTGAACGCTTACCCCGCGGTGCGCAACATAGAGGGTGTGGATGTGATACGGGTTCAGGATATAAACGCATACGAAGTGCTGCGTCATCAGCATCTCGTCCTAAGCAAAGAGGGTTTCTCTTTGCTTATGAAACGGCTTGGCACCGATTAAAGAGACCAGACATTAAAGACAGGATGGATTGCGATGAATAAAGTAACCAGATAGGTAAGGAGTGGGTAATATGAAGTTTCACGACCCTCATCAAGTGATTTTAAGGTCTATTGTGACGGAAAAGAGCGACAAGGCGCAGCAGCGCAATAACCAGTACAGTTTTCAGGTTGCGCCTGAGGCGAACAAGATTCAGATAAAGGAGGCGGTTGAGCGCATTTGGGGCGTTCATGTTGATAAAGTCCGAACGGTGAATATGAAGCCAAAGCCCCGTCGCAGAGGCTGGGTGCGTGGTAAAACACGCAATTGGAAGAAGGCAATCGTTACTCTTGCCGAGGGTGAGACCATTGAAGTAGTTTAATGTGACATAAGACATAAGGAGAACAGGAATGGGAATTAAGTTTTACAAACCGACATCGCCGGGAAGACGCAATTCGAGCGTTCTCGACTATTCGCATCTGACAAAGAAACCTCCTGAGGAGAGTCTGATTGTTCCGCTTAAGAAAAGCGGAGGACGGAATAACAACGGCAGAATAACCGTCCGTTTTCGAGGAGGTGGTAACAAGAGGATGTATCGCATAATAGATTTCAAGCGCGATAAATACGACATTGTAGGAGAGGTTGCTGCGCTCGAATATGACCCAAACCGCTCCGCTGACATAGCGCTCATCCATTACATTGACGGAGAAAAACGGTACATAATCGCACCGAAAGATTTGAATGTTGGCGATAAAATAATCTCAGGAGATTCTGTCGAGCCAAGAGTCGGCAATGCTATGCCATTAAAGTCCATACCTACTGGTATGATTATCCATTGTGTAGAACTGTATCCTGGAAGAGGTGCACAACTTGCGCGTTCTGCGGGCTCCTATGCACAACTTATGGCAAAAGAAGGTGACTATGCAATCCTCAAAATGCCGTCGGGAGAGATGCGTAAGGTGTCGCTCGCCTGCCGTGCTACGATTGGACAGGTTGGAAATCTCGACCACCGCAATGTGCGTCGTGGAAAAGCAGGAAGAACTTTGTATCTTGGACACCGTCCCCATGTTCGCGGTTCCGCAATGAACCCAGTTGCTCATCCTATGGGCGGTGGAGAGGGAAGACGCTCAGGCGGAAGACATCCTGTCTCGCCATGGGGCAAGGTTGCCAAAGGTGGCAAAACGAGAAGTCCTCGAAAGCCATCGAGTAAATTCATAATAAGGGGAAGGAAGAAGTAACAGAGAGTTTGTAGTCGAGGGATAGTAATATGGGGAGGTCTCTTAAGAAAGGTCCATTCATTGACCCGAAACTTCTCAGCAAGGTCATTAAGCAGAAAGAAGCAAGGTCGTATGAACCTATAAAGACTTGGTCTCGCGCTTCAACGATTATCCCTGAGTTTGTTGGACACACATTCCTCGTAAACAATGGAAAGACTTTCATCAAATGTTATGTCACCGAGGATATGGTGGGTCACAGGCTCGGAGAATTCGCTCTGACGAGAACATTCAGAGGGCACGGCGGCAAGAAAGCGAAAGAAGAAGTCCGCACAGAAAAGAAACAATAAGGAGGTTTGTTAATGGGAAGATACCTCGGTCCTCGTTGTAGAATATGTCGAAGAGAAGGAGAGAAACTTTTTCTTAAAGGGACAAGGTGTGATGGGAAGAAGTGTCCTATTGAAAAGCGCGCGAGTCTACCAGGAGAACATTCATTCAGAAAGCAGAAACCTTCTGAATACGCAAGGCGCTTGCGCGAGACGCAGAAATTAAAGCGGTTCTATGGAGTATCCAAGAAGCAGTTTGTCAGGTATTTTGAAATGGCATCAAGACAGTCAGGCGACACAGGCGAGAATTTGCTCATCATTCTCGAACGGCGTCTGGATAATGTTGTTCATCTTCTCCGATGGGCGCCGAACCGCGCTACCGCACGCCAGTTGATTTCGCATGGGCACATCTTCTTAAATGGCATTCGTCACAAAGCCGCTTCTTATCTGGTAAAGCCAGGCGATGAAATCTCGGTAGTGCCTAACGAAGAGTTGCGCAAAATAGTCCGAACTAACATAGAGACAGCCACCCGCACGACACCCGAATGGATACAACTCGATGTTGAGAACCTTAAAGCAAAAATTCTAAGACAGCCGCTTCGCAGCGAATCTTCTTTACCTGTTGAAGCAGGTTATATCGTTGAGTTCCTTTCAAGGTAGTTTTTTTCAGGAGGCGCTTGATGAGGATAAGATGGCGTGGTTTTGAGTTGCCGAGCAAGGTAACGGTCGAAAAAGAGACGCAGACGAACACATATGCGAAATTCATTGCTGAGCCGTTCGAGCAGGGGTTCGGCACAACCATCGGAAATGCACTCAGGAGAACACTCCTGTCATCTATCGAGGGGGCAGCAATTACTCATGTGCGCATCCGCGGCGTTCAGCACGAGTTCTCCTCAATCACAGGAGTCCTCGAGGATGTTCCTGACATAATCCTCAATATCAAGCAGATGCGTGTCAAACTCCATAAGGATTCGCCCGCCCGTCTCTTCCTTCAGAAAAAGGGACAAGGTGTTGTCAAAGCAGGAGACTTTGAAGGGGATGAGAGCGTAGAAGTCGTCAACAAAGAGATTCCTATAGCAACTATCACGAACGATGATACAGAACTGATTATGGAATTGGATGTCAGAAGCGGGAGAGGATATTCATCCGCGGAAGAGAACCGTGTTCTCATAAATGAGATAGGAGTTATTCCTATTGATTCGATATTCTCACCCGTGCTGCGTGTTCGCTACACAACGGAGAATACCCGAGTCGGCTACAAAACGAATTACGACCGCCTGATTCTTGAAATCTGGACAGACGGCACGGTAACTCCTGATATGGCGCTTGTTGAGGCAGGCAAAATACTCCGTAAGCATCTTAACCCGTTCGTTCAGTATTACGATGCCGGCAAAGAATTCGTTATCGAGAACGAGAGGGAAGATGAACTTCGCAAGAAGGAAGAATACCGAGCAGAACTTTATCAAAAACTTATGCAACCTATCTCGATTCTGCAGTTGGGAGTCCGTGCTTCGAACTGTCTCGAGTCCGCCAAGATACGGACGGTAGGTGACTTATGTGCAAAGACCGAGCAAGAACTTTTAAGCCTCCGCAATTTTGGAAAGACATCGCTTAAAGAAGTGAAGGATAAACTCAAGGAGATTGGTCTCTCGCTAAATATGAATCTGAGCGGGATAGAAGGAAAATTATAACAGTCGAAAGGGATAGAGTATGCGTCACAAGAAAGACCATAGGCATCTTAACCGTCGGAGTGAAGAGCGCATTGCGTTAATGCGGGCACTATCACGCTCGCTTATTCTTCATGGGCGGATAAGGACGACGACACCGAAGGCAAAAGAAGCGCGCCGTTATGTTGAAAAACTCGTTACTCTTGCGAAAGACGGTTCCCTTGCTGCCCGCCGAAGAGCGCTTTCTCTATTGCCGGAGAAGCCTGTTGTAAAAAAACTGTTTAATATAATCGCGCCTCTTCTGCAAGACAGAAACGGTGGCTACACTCGAATCGTCCATCTTCCGTTCAGAAGGAAAGGTGACGCTGCGGAACAGGCGTTTCTCGAGTTCGTCGTTCCAGTTCCACGCACAACAGAGCAGGAATAGTCGAACGATTTAGCCGATTTCCTTTCAGCAAAAAAGCCATCAGGTTTCCTTTATGGCTTTATCATCATCTCAAAAACTTACAAGAAATGAGCATTTTTGTTATAGACCCATCGCTTGACGGTTTTCATCCGTAGACAAGTCTCTGAAAACCGAATTCTGATTCTCTTTTTCTATTCATCGCTATAATCTAATACATCACCGTTATGTTTTTTGGAGGTTCGGAGGATGGTCGCAAAGCTGATTGATGGGCAAGCCGTATCGGAGAAAATCCTGAATTCGGTACGCCAAAAGATGAAAGAGACTGGAATCGTTCCGCATCTTGTCGCGGTACAGGTCGGAGAAGACCCTGCTTCGATGTTTTATGTCAAGAACCAAAAGAAGCAGGCGGAAGCGATAGGCATTCGTTACACTTTGAATCAACTCGACATCAAGACGACACAAGAGAAACTTCTATCAGAGATTGAGAGGCTGAACAAGGATGATGATGTGACAGGAATAATACTTCAAATGCCGCTTCCGGAGCATATTGACAGAAGAGTCGCACAGCAGGCGATTGATTATCGTAAAGATGTTGAAGGAATAACTCCGACGAGTCTTGGGCTTCTTCTTCAAGACAGGCCCCAGATGGTGCCTTGCACTGCGCTTGGGGCGGTTGAACTGCTTCATTCGGTCGTTGACAAGGTCGAAGGGCTCGATTGCACGATTGTTGGAAGGAGCGAGATAGTAGGCAAGCCGATTGCGATGCTTCTTCTTTCAATGAGCCGTTCTGCGACTGTGACGGTCTGTCATTCGAGGTCAAAGGACTTGGCGGCGAAAGTTGCATCTGCCGACATACTTTTTGCCGCCGTCGGAAAACCGTCTATAATAAAAGGCAAATGGATAAAGAATGGTGCCATCGTGATTGATGTTGGAATCAACCGTATCCCGCTGAAAGATAAAGACGGGAAACCTATTCTCGACGATAAAGGGAAACAGAAATACACGACCGTAGGCGATGTCGAGTTTGAGGTTGCGAAAGAGCGCGCCGCTTATATTACACCCGTCCCAGGAGGCGTCGGACCGATGACGACCGCCATTCTTATGAGAAACACGCTTGAAGCAGCGTTAAGGTTAAAGAATATTCGTTAACTCGAAAAAAATAAGACCTAAATCGAGATGAACCTGTTAAAATAATAGTACAGGTAGAGTAGGTTATATTGTTAGATGGCAGGAGAAGATATAGTAATAAGTGCATCTGTACGGCGCATTATAGCAAGGCATTGGATTGACAACTCGTTCGTCTCGATAATGACCCACCGCGGTGTAGTTCACATCTCAGGGACATTGCGAAAAATCAATGCGATTGATGCGAACGACGAGGTAGGCGAAGATGTACTTCAATCAATGGAGCAAGAGATAAGAAGAATCAAGGGAGTGAAGCGTATTGTGTTTACGGTTGACGGCTGGGTGAAAGACGGCGGTCATTTCATTAAAATAAGCACACCGAAAAAAGAGAGAAGGATATCGGAGCGACTGCCTGATAGGTTTGGAAGAGAAGGGGAAAAGAAAGAAGGAGAAAGATAATTGTCTTATGTTACGGATGAACTTCTCCCACGAGTAATAAATGCGTTGCGAGAGCGATTGAAGACTCATCAAAATTATGCGGATTTATGGAACAAACTCGGTCTGTGTTTGTGGTTCAGTGGCGAATACGATGAGGGACGCAAATGTTTCGAGAAAGCGTTGAAAATAAATCCGAACTATGTTGATTGTGCAGTGAACTACGCTTACATTCTTTATCAGATGGGCGAGACGGAGACTGCGATAAGCAATCTTATCAGGCTCTACAAGCGGCTTGAGAGGCATAACATTGCACATACACTTGGCAGATTTTATGCACTGAACGGCGATTTGAAGAATGCGAGTTTTTATCTTAATAAGGCTGCCGAAAAAGAGCGTCCTCTTCTTTACAGACTTGATGCCTATCTGTTGCGTCTCCTTTCAGAACCTGATAATCCGAAGCACAGAAGGGCAATCCGCTCTCTTGTAGCATCAGACCCTCCGTATAAGCGTTACATTTCTACTCACAGACTGTTAGGGCGCAACGGAAGTTCGAGGGAACGGATTCTCCAGACCTTTACAGTCTCTCCTTACCTTCATCTCGTCTATGTTGAGATAGCGGACCTCTTGGCTTCGCAAGGAGACTTACAGACAGCGCATAAACTCTTCGCAAAAGCGGAAGCGGTTCTGCCTGATTCTCCTATAGCTGAATATGCTATGGGACAAATAGACTTCGCACGAGGAGAATTCAACGAGGCAAAAAAGCATCTTAGAAGGGCAATCAAATACGACCCTATCTTCAATCAGGCATATATCAGCCTCGCTAATGTCTATGCGAGTCTCGGAGAGTTTAAGCAAGCAGAAGAATATCTGAGGAAAGCGGTGCAAGTCGAACCCTCATATCCTGACCTGCGGTATCAGTTAGGAAATCATCTACTTCAATGCGGTAAATATGTTGAGGCGAAGGAACAACTTGAAAAAGCACTTTCCATAAAGCCGGATTATCCTTTCGCTCGCTATGCGCTTGCCACCGCACTTTTTCACCTCGGCGAATACAACAAAGTGCTCGGAATATACAAAAAATTGTCACCTAAGAGGCTCGATTTAGCCGACATCCATGCGCAGAAAGCCGCTTGCTATCTGCTTCTCAATAAACCAGCAGAGGCGTTATCGGAATGTCTTTTCCTTCTACCCAAGGAGAACCGCTCAACATTTAGCCTATACCTTGCGCAGGCGTTTTTCCACATCGGTAACAGAAACAGCGCAAAGAAGATGCTCAATAGATTACTCAAAGAAAAGCCCTGTCCGTCACTTGCTCACCGTGCCCGACTGCTTCTCAAACAAATTAAATAGAAGGAAAAACAAAAAGCGAAGAGGAGGCGTCCTGAAATGTCATATTTGTGTAAGTTGTTTTTAAGCAGGGCTCTAAAAACTATGGCAGACGGCAAAATCACATAATACAATTTTTTGTCTTAAATATATATCCATCCGTGAGGTGGAAAGCGGTGTATCTCACCTGCGCGAAGTGTGGAAAGAGAATCTCTATCGAAGAGATTGACAATAACACCGCTATATCGAGTGGCGGAAATCTTTATTGTGCCGAGTGCGCAAAAGAACTCTCAACGCTTGAAGCAAAAGTGACTATTGAGGAGGAACCTCAAACAGAAGTTCAGGGTACTCTGACTTGCGCACGGTGTGGAAGAGTCGTCCTGCCAGAGCAGATTGCCGCCGGGTCTGCTATTAAAACCGCTGAAGGCAAAGCATATTGTGTTGAATGTATCGCTATAGTGATGCCTCTCTTTGAAGCGCTTTCCAAGGAGGCATCTTCTTCCGAAGATTCTCATAATATACCAGTCGTGAATCCTGTTGTGGAGATGAGACCCCGTCCTTTAATACAGGAGCAGGAAAGACCGACTTCTTCCCCCATACCGCTTGCACTTGTGCTTGTAGGAGTGTTACTCATCATAATAATCATTGCTCTTTCGAGCGGAGGGGGCGGTTCATCAACAAAAATCGATTACGGTTCAAAAGCAGGCGGAGAAATACCGCGGATGACTTATGAGAACAGTTCAAAGATTATGTCTCGTCTTGACAGTCTCAAGCAACGCTGGAGCAGTAAGCCCGAAGAGTATAATCAGATAATGAACGAACTCCGTGAGATTCTTTCTCTCTCACTTTCACCTGATGTGCGATATGCCGTGGAGTCGTTTAGAAGCAATATGACGGAGGAGCAGGAACAAATCGCAAGGCATCATTATGACTCGATTGTCGGTGAGATGAGACGGCTCGCAAATGAGGGACGGTATGATGATGCGGTGCGTGAGGCGGACAAGTTCCCATTATGGTTGAAAGATGTAGGGGATTATTGGTCTCGGCTTAAGGCAGAGGCAGACTCTTTCTCTGCGGCGAAAGACCTTTTAAGAGAATATGGGCAAGTCAACAGCAAGGCGGACGCTCTCTTAAAAGAAAAAAGATACGAGGAGGCACTTAAACTTCTTGAAGGGTTCAGCACGAAAGCGGAAGGAACGCCACTAAAAGAAAAAGAGAACAAAACGGTTTCAGAGGTCTTACGGCTCAAAGAAGAAGCGGATAAGAAAAGGCTCACTGCGGAATGGGATGGAATCTCAAAAGAGGTTGACGGACTTATTGCGAAGAAGGATTTTGATGGAGCGTTGAAGAGGATTGATGAGTTTTCAGGAAAAAGCGGTGAATACCTGAAAGCCGAGTATGAAGCGAAGCGGCGGAGAATAGAGGAACTCGCGAAGGCGGCGCGAATCGAAAGAGAAAAAGAGAGGTGGAATGCTGCTCAGACGGAGATAGATGGACTGTTGAACTCAAAGCGCTACGAAGAGGCGATGAAAAAAGTTGAAGAGTTTGTAAAAAGCGACATAGTAGAAGTAGAGGGACTTGCAACAGAAAAGATGGTTACGGTTTGGCGAAAGGCTCTTGCGACGGCTGAGCAGTTAGCCGCCGCAAAGAGGTTTGAAGAAGCGCAGAAAATCGTAGAGCCATTTACAGGAACTACCGTGGAAGCGGTTGCTCTCGAGGCACAAAAGTTCCTCGAGCGCATAGAAGAATTGAAGACGGCTTCAAAACCTCCTGACAAGACCTCTGGACAAGACGATGAATCGGTGGTTACCGTAGACGCAAGGTTAGAACTTGTGAAGATTGAACAGATAGGAGAACTTAAGCATAATGTTTATCGGCTTCATATTACACGTCCTGAGGGAGGTAAAGTAGTCAATTACAAGTTGCTCAAAAAAGTCAAGGTAGAGGCTTCGATTGAAAAGAAAATCGGACATCCTTTTTATCTTCTCTCTCTGCCCGATTGCACTGATATTGAGAAGATTATAGCCGAAATCGAACTCGAACAAGCGGACAAACAATATGCCCGCTTCGCTCACTTCGAAGTCGATGGAGAAGGAGGTTTCTTCACAGACCCGCTCGTTCCAGCACAGTATAAATTTTTGCACGACCTATCAGCATTCAACTGGTTTGAGATAAACAAGCAGACTAACGAGCAAATAAAGCACACCTCGGATTTGAGGCGAACTCTTAGACTGCCTGGTGAGCACAAGTTAAGGTGTTTTCTCTCAACTTGTATAGAAACAGGTGCCGAATCTTGGGTCTCTCTTACACTCCAAGTCACATACACGAAACCCAGAAAGGGAATAATTAAGAGACCAATTGAGAAACCGCCTAAGAAAGAGCCGAGCAAAACACCTCCACAAACGGACGACTGGTATATACTTTTTGAGAAAGGTGAATCGCTCCGTTGGTGGAAATCGAGCGCTGAAGGAATCTGGTCTGTTAAGGATAACGAACTCATCGGGAAAAATAACACTACTCAAGAGCAGTTTCTTGTGACCGATTTCCCTGGTTGCGAGAAGTGGTTTGATATGGAAGTACAAATAAAGGTGATGCTAATAAGCGGCAAGTGGGGTATCGGACTGCGCCGCACTGCAAACAAGGAGGCAGGCGGATGGTTACGGAGTGCTGATAACGCTCCCAGAAACGCGTGGGAAGAAAGGCACTTCCGTCTTACAGGAAGCAGACTTGAAGAGATACGAGGGACAAACTCCGTTATTATAACAGAACAGTTTGAACCTCAGACACCTGGAGGAATTATGATATTACTTTCGCCAGGGACTGAAATAAAACTGGAGTATATCAAGGTAAAAGTTTTAAGCACGAAGTAAGTGTTTACGCAACTCTTCGAGAACCGCGACAAGATTGTCAATAGTGCGTTTCCAGAAAGTTTGCGCTTTCTCGATGTCTATCTTTGTTGCATCACCTAATACACCTGTCTTACTTAATTCTTCCGTTTTCCATGCGAAAGGGACGCGATCTTCTGCGCTGAAAGCGGTCTGCGGAATCGGAAAAGAAGGTTTTACAGGCTTTGGTATGGCGCTCTTGTTAACCAATTCCGCCCGAATAGCGAGAGTCGTTGATGTTTCGAATGCTCCTGCGTGGGCGTCATCAGGGACTCCGAATAGTTTTCCGCCACCGCCCCAACCCTCATAAAGGTAGAACTCCATTTCGAGTTTGTGTTTTATCATCTGCCCTGCAGCAACGAGAGACGGCGTGTTTCCGCCGTGTCCATTAACAACAACGAGTGCCTTTACTCCGTGATTCTTGACCGACTCGGCGAGTTCAAAAATTACGCTGATAAGTGTCTGCGGAGTCAGCGAGACGGTGCCCGAAAAAGAGAGATGGTGAAGTGAGACTCCATAAGGCAGAACAGGCAGAACGAGAGGCTTTGGGGATTTCATCCGTCTTGCCGCTTCAACTGCGACATAATGTGCATCGTGCGCATCGGTATCGAGCGGAAGATGAGGTCCGTGCTGTTCGCAACTGCCGATTGGTAGAATAACGAGTGGGAATTTTTTGAACCGCTTTCTCGCATCTTCTCTCGTCAACTTCCCCAATTCAACCCTCTCTTCTTTTACCATCTATCAGCCCTCCGAAAAAATCATTCCCACAGGCATTTCTGCCCGCCTTTTTCGGTCTGTAATCGTTTGTGTCAATACAGGAATCATACAATATCTTATCTATTGATATCCATTCTGTTCCATCTATGTCACGAGTATTTGGAGACGAACGACTGATAGGAAACGCACAAGCAACTCTTATCCATCGTGACTGCTGTATTGAGATTCTTTTTATCTCTTTGACTACCTCTGTGAAGTCTTGGTCTTGACTGAAAATCACTGCAACATCTAACTGATTCTCTCTTGCAAGCCTTACAGCGTCTAACGCAAGACGAACATCAATACCCTTTTCTTTAGGGGACACAGCATATGTAACAGTTCCGTCCGACAAAGTGATTTTTGTTTTATGGTAGCGAAGTTCCCGTCCATAAGTCTTGACTCCACGAGTACGCAAAACAGCCAGTTTCTTCGACCAGAAACGGTTCCAAAAAGGGTCATCTTTAGCCGACGGAAGTCCCGTATAAAAATAAATACCAGAAAGTTGCCGATTCTTCATACGACAAATCTCTTCGGATAACTTTATTGGGTCATAGTTGGGATACTCGCAACGGAGGGCTTCTTTTACCGCAAAAAACAAATTTTGTCCATCAAGGAAAGTGTAAGCTCGTTTGATAGCAGGTTCAGGAGGCACAACTGTCCCCCTAAAAGCAGTACCCCGCCGGAGACCCGAAGGTTGATCCAGCGGGGAGGAAGTTTTCTATTATTAGAATAACACTTATACACACTCTGTCAAGAAGATAAAAGGAAATTTTTCTAAGAATTCTCAATCTCCTTCGCCGAGCAAAAGCCGACGATGAGCGAACAATCCGAAGACGCCACCTGTGTGAATGAAAAGAACCTTCTTGCCTTTTCGAATTTTTCCTTTCTCCATCTCGCCGACCATTCCCGCCGCCGCTTTTGCGGTATACACAGGGTCGAGAACGATTCCCTCTTCTCGGGCGAAACGGAGAATCGTCTTCACCACATTTTCGTCAACAAGACCATAACCGCCTGCGTCGTAACCGTTCAGGATTATGACATCTTTACTCTTAAACGAAACAGGACTGCCTATAATGGCGGCACATCCACGCGCGACTTCAAGAGTCGTTCTGCGGAGTTCGGAAGCGTCTTCGCCTGTGTTGACTCCAACGATTCGCGCCTTCAAGTCGAATACTTTTGAACCAACCAACAAACCTCCTGCCGTTCCACCCGAACCTGTGGCGAAAAAGATTACATCAAAACTCATCTTATTCTTTTTCTCGAAATCCGCGACTTCTGCGGCACAGCCGACATAACCAACGGCGCCTAACGGAATCGAAGCACCTACGGGCACCCAGTAGCCTTTTTTCCCTTTTCTATCTAATTCCGTCAGCACTTCGTCTTTGATGTTCGCAAGTTGGGAGTAATAAACCTCGGGCTCAAAGAATCGAACATCAGCACCCACCAGTTTATCAAGAACGAGATTGCCTGTTATGTCAGCGGTCGGCTTGCGCAAAAGCAAGACCGCGTGCAGTCCATAACGAGCGCAGGCAACCGCAGTCGCGCGACAGTGGTTCGAGTCCGCACCTCCACAGGTTACAATCGTATCGTAACCTTTTCGCAACGCATCTGCTACGATGAACTCGAGTTTCCGAATCTTGTTCCCTGTTTCGACTCCGCCTGTCATATCATCGCGTTTAATGAAAACATCAACTCCGAAAGTTTCGCTTAAACGGTCAAGGCGATGAATAGGAGTCGGCAGATTCGCAAGGAATACCTTGTGAGGTAGTTTGATTTTTCTTTGCATCCTTCCTACACCCTTTATAATATGTAGCGGCTCGCATCAATGTCCTGAATGAGTGTGCCTAACTTCTCCTTCACATATTTACTGTCAATGATGATTTTCTTTTCAGAAAGTTCAGGCGCATCAAATAGGATGTCCTCTAACAGTTTTTCGAAGATTGTGTAAAGCCGTCGTGCGCCGATGTTCTCCATTTTTCGGTTCACCTCAGCCGCCATCTGCGCCATCGTAGCCAACGCCTTCTCGTCGAATTCGATTTCAATCTTCTCCGCTGAAAGAAGCGCCTTATATTGTTTCGTAAGGGCGTTATCGGGCTCAGTCATTATCTTCAAAAACTCTTCTTCTCCTAAAGGTGAAAGTTCGACGCGAATCGGAAATCTTCCTTGAAGTTCAGGAATCAAATCAGACGGTTTGGCAACATTAAAGGCGCCTGCTCCGATGAAGAGTATATGGTCAGTTTTTACAGGACCGTAGCGAGTAAGAACTGTTGTGCCTTCAAGAATCGGTAGTAGGTCACGCTGTACACCTTCACGGCTGACATCAGGACCGTGCCCCTTGGTTTCGCGTCCTGCAATCTTATCCAATTCATCAATGAAAATTATTCCCGATTCTTCCGCTGCTCGTAATCCTTTCTTTTTCACTTTTTCCTTATCAAGAAGATTCTCCGCTTCGCGCTCAACGAGTATGCTGAAAGCCTCTTTCACTTTCATCTTCTTATTCTTCTGTTCAGCAGGTCCGAACCTTTCGAAGAAGTTCTGTAAATCGAATCCCAGATGTTCAATTCCTGCTGACGAGAAGACCTGCATCATAGGGGTCGAGCGCGTTTCAACCTCAATCTCCACCTCGCGTTCGTCTAACTCTCCGCCTTTGAGCATATTTTTGAACCGCTCGCGTGTTTTATCGTATGTGTCTGACAAATTCTCTACACCTTCAGGACGAGGAACGAGAACATCAAGCAACCGTTCCTCTGCAACCTTCTTCGCTTCTTCACGGACTGCTTTGAGTTCCTCCGAACGCGCTTTATTCACAGAAATCTCGACCAAGTCGCGCACCATAGATTCCACATCGCGCCCGACATAACCGACCTCAGTATACTTCGACGCCTCAACTTTTAGAAATGGTGCTTTAACGAGGTTCGCAAGCCTCCTCGCTATCTCGGTCTTGCCTACTCCTGTCGGTCCAATCATTATGATGTTCTTAGGCAACACCTCGTCGCGCATTGGAGACTCAAGTTGCATTCTGCGCCATCTGTTCCTTATAGCAATCGCAACCGCACGCTTCGCCGCCTCCTGACCTATTATGTATCGGTTCAGTTCCTCGACGATTCTTCTCGGCGTGAGATGCGTTTCATCAATCATCCCTTCTGCTCCTTAATCAACATCGATTCGTCTCAAAAAGGAATCTCGTAACACAAACGGAGAAGCGAACTGAACGGCCGCTCCTTGTGGCATCCCTTTTGCGATTCTCGTGACTTTTACGCATAATCCTTCGAGTGCTCTCTTGACCTCAAGCGCCGTTACATCGCCCTCTGTCGTTGGATTCGTCGCAACTATCACCTCTTTTACGCCATCCTCCTCGACTATGCGCCGTAGCTTCCCGAAAGGCAACTCCGCCGCAGATACGCCCGAAAGCGGCGAAATGAGTCCGCCTAAAACAAAGTATTTTCCATTGAATGCACCGCTTTTTTCGAATGCTATAATATCCTGCGGTTGCTCAACCACACATAAAAACTCTTTCTTCCGTTTTGGGTCAGAACAAAGCCAGCAAAGGTCACTCTCCGCTATGTTGTTACATCTCGAACAAACAGAAATATTCGATAGTATCTCCTGTATCGCAGATGCGATTCTTTTTCCTGCCTCCCTGTCCTCATACAGAATAAAAAACGCAAACCGCTCCGCTGATTTCTGTCCTACACCAGGTAACCTTGCCAGTTCATTTATAAGCCGTTTTAGGGAATCAGGATAATCAACCATATTTGGTTCTTCTCCTCACAACAAGACCAATTATACCAAATGAGTAATCGCCAGTTGAGAAAAAGCGCTGAAATATAAGGTGCCAAAAAGGTGCTAAAAAGCAACCCGCCCATTTTTCAGGGCGGGTTGTAACTCTTTCTCGCAGACGGTTAATTCACTTTCGTGTATTCTCCACCTGTCTCGGCTGCCAATTGCTTTAAGAATGCTTCACCAATTGCCGCCGTGTCAGGAGGATAGAACGAACTCAAAGCATGACCGAATGTGTGAATCTTTATATTCTTCGCCTTAGCAATCGGAACTGCACGCTGTCTTGTGACATCACAGCAGTACTGGTTGCAAGTCGGTCTTTTGCCGCACCAGCCGTTATCGCAATAGCAGTAGTCATCAATAACATTGGCAACACCGTCAGTGTGGAGCAATATCACCTCAACATCAGGAACCTGAAACGCTCTCTCAAGCGCCTGCAAAATCGGCGTCGCACCATACGCACTTACACTGTTCGCCCAAGCGATTGCGGCAGCCTTATTCTCAGGAGTCGCTTTAACAAGGGTTGGTCTGAAGACCGATAAGTCGTCTGCCACATAGGTCGAACTATGCGCATAGTTCGGATAAGCAGAATAGAATAGCCCTGAAAACATAGCATTCTCGCCAAGTGCTTTCACCGACTTGCAGAACTCCGCCTTGATGTGTTGCATCTTCGTCGGATTGTTTATAACCTTGCCATTCTCATCAGTAATTGGATGCCCGACAGAACCATTCATACTTCCGGTTTTGTCCATAACATAAAATACTTTGTTCGCCTTCACCTCCTTGTCAAAGAACTCAACAGGTGGTTCCTCATCGTCATCTGCGTCATCATCGTCTCCATTGTCTCCTTTCTCATCGTCTCCGCTCCCCTTATCGCCCGCAGGTTTTACTGGCTTCTCAACAGGGAGGTCAACCCTCTCGACAGGTGATGTCGGATTGTCTTTGTCACCGCCGGCATAAAGCGCGTCAGCGATGAAAAACATCGCAGCCGCAAACACGAACGCCACAAAAATCCAAGCAACTAACTTCATACCTGAACCTCCTACAACTTTGTTGACCCAATACCCAATATTATAGATGCAGTTTCTATGTAAATTTTACTCTACAATTACAAAAAAGTCAAATTTAGGGTAAGACTTATGCCCTCAAACTCCTCTGTCCGGTCTGGGAAGAAAGTTGCATAGCACATACTCTTTTTCCCTCCCCACTGTTTCCTTGTTGTGACTGAAGCCAAAACATTTTTTTTCTTTGAACTGTTTCGGAGTAATGAGAAAATAGCAAGAAATCGAGTGATATAAGTTTTAGACAGACACAGAAGTTGTATTTAAAGGAGGCTTGCATATGATTAAGTTCAGCGAAATGCAATTAAAGATTCCGAAAATGGCTCGTCCTGTATTTCTTGTTACAGGTGGAATGTCAGAGTTCAGGCGCGCATTCCCGGAGAAAAAGACAGAGGAACTTTGTATTGAGGCTTTAACGATGGCTGCCGAGTTGATTAATATGTCGCCGGCTGAATTGAAGAGTTATATCCACACCGCTTATTACGGACATTTTGCGGACCATTTTGGCGACCAACTGCTTGGTGAAGCGGTAATCCACGATAGACTCGGATTAGACCCTCTCGGTAACATAGGTATCAAGACAGGCGGAGCAACAGGGGGTTCAACATTATGGGAGGCGTTCAAAACTGTGGCATCGGGCTACTCTGACTGTACCCTTGCTATGGGCTGGGAAAGGATGGACGAAGTGCCCACAGACGAGGGGAACAACTATATCGCTTGTGCCGCAGACAAAGATTGGGAAACACCGCTCGGGCACATCTATGCAGGATACTACGCAGTTATGGCTCAAAGGTACTGGAAAGTCTTCGGGAAAGAGGAGCCTTCCTTCCGTGAAACTCTCGCCAAAATAGCGGTCAAACATAGAGGTTATGGCTATCACAATCCGTTTGCACACGGCGGGATGAAGATAACTGTAAAGGATGTCTTAAACTCACCTGTCGTCGCTTATCCACTGAGAGCGCTTGATTGCTGTCTTATGAGTGTCGGTGCAGCCTGTGCCATTCTTGCTGATGAGAAAACGGCATTCAAAATGTGCAAGAACCCTCTCCGTATATATGTAGCCGCCGGCTCTCATACCTTGCGTGTCGCAGACAGAAGGAATATGGAAATACCGCTTTTGCCTCACGAAACGCCTGAAACATATAAAGACTTCAGCAAAAGATATCCGGGTGCCGACAGATATCCTGGATTCACGAGTTTCCTCGCAACGAGAATGAGCGCATATTACGCATATCGGATGGCAGGGATTCAAAACCCGTTAGACGACCTCGATGTTGCTGAACTCCACGACGCCTTCACTATCAGCGATGTACAGAGTTACGAAGACTTGGGTTTCAGACCTTACGGACAAGGGCGTGACTATGTTGAATCGGGCGACTGCTACCATACGAACCCACACACAGGTAAGCCTGGCAGACTGCCATCTAACTTAAGTGGTGGCTTGATTGGTTGTATGCACGCAGTCGGAGCAACTGGAATTATGCAGACGGTAGAATTGATGCTACAAATCTGGGGACGCCACGGAGAAATCCACGGAGACCCGAAACGGTGGGAAGCGTTCGGCAAGAAGAAACCGGAAGATTGGGTAGACTTACAGGTAAAGGGGGCAAAGCGCGGATTGGCGATTAGCCATGCTGGCGTTGGCTCCCATGTCACATGTACAATCGTTATTCATCCCAACCATCTCTTGAAACAGGATTAAGGAGGGCTTAATATGGCTACTACAAAGAGTCTTGGCACGGCAAGAGTAGAAAAAGGCAGGTATGAACTGGAAGGCAAATTCCACAGAATAGAGCCAGGGACACCGATAAGGCGCGAAGACGGAAAACTCTGCGGCGTGACTAAACCGAGGTCACTTATCCATCTTCACTCTTATGGCGGTGAAGCGGTATTCTTTGAAGGTTTGACAAAACGAAAAATATATGCTACTCGCTGTGATAACCCGGCTTGCGATGCGAAGGGTTCAATATTCCTTCCCTTCAGAATCTACTGCCCTGATTGTTTAAGGAAAGCGACGGTTATAGATGTCACGGATTTGTGTAGAAAAACCGCAACGATTTACTCGTTTATAGTTACCGAAAGAACAGGTGCGTTCAACACGCTAAAGATACCAATAAAGTTCATAAATGTTTCATTCGAGGGCGTCTGTACAATCCTTATGAGTTATCTATCTGTAGGCGAGCCGAAGATAGGAATGAGAGTAGTGCCGATTTTCCGCACGAGGAATCCTACTTATACGATTGAAGATTTGTCTTGGGTTCCTGAAGGGACACCTGATAGTAAACTGCCGAAAGGATTTACCTTCTGACCGATTCTTCGATGAAAGAATGTTAGAAGAGATTTTTATGAAATGGCTTATGTTATATTAGTGAGAGGACGAAGGGCGGTTTTTCTCTTGCTTTTGAGAGGTGTTAACGCCATAATTTTCGCTTCGTTACAGGTAGGTTTCGAACATTGAGAGAGCAGATATATTTGACATTTGAGACGGTTACACCGCTTCTTTTGGACGGTTTTCACCACCCACAAAGTGGTCAACTCCGTGCAAGCTCTGTTATCGGAATCCTAAGGTTCTGGTTGCGAGCGCTTTGCGGACACAATTACAGCGCTGCCGATGGAGCGGTCTTTGGCGCACGCGGCATCCCTTCATCCGTTTCACTCCGTATGATTCGCTCAAACATCCCTGATAAAAAACCAAAATTCGACGATTCTGTCCTTTACCTTGCCTGTGGACTGCAACGCCATAGAACGGTTCCCGAAGGCGCCTCCTTCCAGATGTGTTTCTCACTAAACGGTGATGAACAGATCAAGAGACTGTTGTTCTGCGCGCTCCGTGCACTCACTTTGTTTGGTGGACTCGGCGCAAGAAGAAGACGCGGCTTCGGTGCCGTAAAAATATCTTCCGACAGCCCAACTGAACTGCTTCCGTCTTATAACACCCCGGAAGCAATTGCTGAATCTATCAACTCCCTCATCAAAGAAGCAGAAACACTATCTGCTCAGTTAAATCCCAATCCATCAGGCGACAAAAAGAATTTACCTTCTACGAGTTTCGCAAACGAAGAGACCGAAATCTATGTAAGCAGAAATATCTATACGAGTCCGATGGAAGCGCTTGCATATGCAGGAGGACTCCTCAAAAACTGGCGCAACTATTCCCATTCAAGAGAATCTCGTAAGGACCACGACCTCGTCTACGAATACGCAAGAACAGGGGAAATAGATAATGTTCCTCTTCGAGCAATATTCGGAATGCCACACCATTATTTCCTGCGCAATCTCGGAGAGGGGAAACAGGCTTCCGTCACCTTCGAACCCGCAGCCTCGAACCGTCGCATAACCCGACGCGCTTCTCCGCTTTTTATCTCGGTCGTTCCGCTTACTGACAACAGAGCAACCTTGGTATTTTCGCTTTTCCGCTCTCAGTTTATGCCCCGCTCAGTCTCCATTCAGGTCCACGGCTCCATAATCAAAGATAAGGAAAGAACTCGTTTGCCATTCAAAATCATTGGACGCCATCCGTCATGGCTTGCATTACTCACCTTCACAGACCATTTAATCTCATCTGGAGAATTCTTCCCAATCAGACGACTCGAAAAACATTTTAGAGAGAAACCATCCGATGGAGGTTAACCCTGTGCCTGATTCAGCACTCTTTATATACACAGAGACACCTTTGCGCATCCCGGGCGAACGGCTTGGAGCGTATAGACTCGTTTCAAGAAAAGAGAACCTGCCAAACATCCCGTCGTCGTTTTTAACGAGATGCCTCTCCGTTCCAGAAAAAACCATCAGCGATGCTGAAATCTTCTTACTCCCTGTTCGTTCACTTATAGGAGGCATCGCCTACGCTATAACCCGAAGAATCCTCGACAAACTCATACAGATGGAATTTTTCTTCTCTGAATTAGAAGAAACGAAAGAGATGGAAGACGAGAACGAAGTTTTGGTCTGCAATAATCTATCGCTCGCCACAGACTCGTTGCTCGTTGAGGATATTCTGCTTAAACCGAGAAAAAGCGAACAATTCAGTAAACTATGTGAAACCGTCTCAAAAACGGCACTTCCTCAAAAAGAACCCTTTTCTTTCTTCAAGGAGACGATACGCCAAAACACGATTCTTGTATCGGATCCGTTCTTCGAATATCTTATCATCCGCTCTTTGATTCTCGTTCCGAGACTGACGCCAAACAGAAAAATCGAATATGAGGAGTTCGTTCCGCAGAACACTCTTTTTGTATCGTCTCTTGACAGTAGTGTATTAGATGAACAACTGAAGATGGAACTCCAAAACTCCAAACTCGTCGCTTTTGGCGCCTCGCAGAACGACGGCTTCGGGCTATGCCACCTTACGGCCTCAAGGAGAAACGAATGAGTAATCCTATGAATATGGAAAAACTCATTGAAGAAATCCGCAAACTTCCTCAATCTGAACAGAAGAAATACTTTTGTCAGTGGGACGAGTTCATTGCAATTGTCCGCTCATCAGGGTTATCCCGTGGAGTTAACTCCCTTCTCTGTTGCTCTCCTCTACCGATGCTCATCCGCCATATTGAACTTGCGACGGGCAAAAAGAGGAATAGTCTCACTAAACAAGAGAATGATTACAAAACGACGCTAAATATCCTGTCGTTATGGAGAGAACTCCGTTTGTCGTTCAGGAGTTAGAAACTATGAAGGAATCTCCAAAAGAAGCAAGGCAAAAGACAGAGTTCCTCGTTTCTGAGAACTTGAAAGAGGTTGCAAACTCTGTTCTCGATGCACTCAACGAAAAACCTGTTGAAGCAAAGGGACGAGTAGTCACGCTGGCGAGTTTTATGCCTACCCATATGCGTAAGGAAGCGGTTGTTAAGCAGGTCAGAGAGACACTTATTTCTCCATCCGTCTTCACAACATTCCTCTTTCCTCACATAGAATTAAAACTTTCAGGCAAAACGCCATCGCTTGTTGAAGACATCCCTGCGGTGGTTACGATTCTCAATCGGATTTACGAGACCACGCAGTACAAGCGCCTGTACAAATCTTTTCTTGCTCGCCGGAACGCTGTGCTTGAAACTCTCTCTGCAAATAGGTTCAAAATGCGTGTGCTTTCACCCATCGTAATCGGGTTAACCTCTCCGCTGAACGCCTCCATACCGCCAATTGAGCCATTCTATGGATTCCCTCGCATTCCTGCTCGGTCGGTCCGCAGTGCGATAAAGGAACATCTGGTTAGCATCGGGAAGACAGCCCTTGCGAATGAACTTTCCGGAGAGGTCGGCGAATCGAGTTCAAAGAAAGGCACTCTGCGGACATTCGACGCCGTTCCTGCGGACGAGCAGAATCTTCGTATCAGTTACGATTTCGCTACTTGCCACAGTTATCCGTATTATACGGAAGGCGAGCCGCCTGATGATTGGCACGAGCCCTTTCCTCATCTTTTCTTCATCTTGCCGCCAGGGATGGTTTTTGAGTTTGCATTCACAACCGGTTCATCACAGGTAAGCATAGAAGAAATAACAAGACTGATGAAAGAGGCGCTTTCAGAGACCGGAATAGGCGCCCGCCGTTCCCGTTCCTACGGAATCCTTACTCACGCGGAATAGCCTTTCTCTTAACACATAATCAACTCTGCGGGAGAGAATTATAGAATCGAATCTCATCAAGCGTTTTGCGTGGGCGGGCAGACGGAGATTCCGCAGGATACCCCACAGCAATTAGATACGCTATTCTGAATTTTCTCGGCAGTTTAAGTATCCGACGAAGCCGCCGAGAATTGAACCAACCAATCCAACAAGTGCCCAAGCCAAGTTCAGCCGCCTTCAATACGAAATGTTCTCCTGCGATTCCCATATCCAAAAGATAATATTGCGTCCCTTGAATCAGACTCCCGATTCTGTTCGCAATGATGTCTAACTTCGCGATAGCAACGACTAAAACAGGTGCTTCCTTCGCCCAACGGCAGACCGTATAAAGACCCGAGAACGCCGCATCGGCGACCTTTCTTTTCAGTTTAGGCTCATCAATAACAACGAACCGCCAAGGCTGTGAATTCTCGGCGGACGGAGCAAGTCGCGCTGCCTCAAGACACTGCTCAATCAGTTCTCTTTCAACAGGACGAGAAATAAACCTCCTTATGCTGCGTCTCTTCATTATCACTTCCATCAACTCGCTCATTTCCGCTCCTCCAGAAATTTTCTTATTGCGGCAGCGAAATCCCCAAATCTAACACTCCGAGATTTTTCGCTCCTGTCCCCCTTGATTGTCCTTGTAGTCTCTATGAACACATTTGCAAGCGCAAATGCGGTATTCTCTTTCGCAACTGCGGCGATACTGTGCATTTTCTCAGGAACAGGAGGAATGGGGGAAACTGCGACTGGGATTCCTCTTAACGCTGCGGCGGCTTCGAAATACGGCTCTGCACCTTCGAATAGCGCCGCAATATAGCCGTTCGCATTTCTAATCAACGCTGATACATCACAGATTCTCTCCACAAATATCGGCTGGAGTTGCTCGATGATTTCGCACTTCGCGGCAAGTTTAAGAAGCCGCTCGTAAACGCTCCTCTTCGTGTTATACAGTACGACAACGAGATTCAAGTCTCTTCCGTATCGAGCGGAAACCATACCGAAGGAGAAGAAAACCGTTTCGAGTTCTTTCATTGTAGAGTTGTGCGGAAAGGTCAGAATATAAGGTTTCTCAATCTCGTTCAATTCAAGAAAATCGGATTCTCCCTCCGAATCCTCGAGCCAGTCAAACGGATAATCAGAAAAAAGGACGCGTCGTCCATCAGATACCATAGCCTTGTGGTATTCGCTTGGAGCGAGAAAAAAAGTGCCGTCCAGTTTCAGCAGCCGCTTAACCTTCTTCCGCTCTTCAGAAAAAGGAAGAAAACCAAGAAAATGAAATAAGATTTTACCGCCTCTTATAACAGAATTGCCAATGCTGAACGAAAGATTCATACCAGAAAGAGCCTCTTGGATAGGAAAAATCAGCGCTTCGGTTAAAAGTCCCTCGACTTCGCAGATCCTTTTCATAGCCCATTTACCACAAATCTTGCGATGTATTCTATCCTGCTTTGTATTCTTGTTGAAAAAAATTGAGCGGAACTACTTGAAAACAAGAATACAAATTGTTAAATTATAATACAATCTTAAAGGGGTACTTATGGGCAGTGTTATCAAGTGGCGGCGAAAAAAGATAAAGAAACATAAGCAGCGCAAACTGCGTCGCCGTATGAAACATAAACGCAAAAAGTAACCTAACTCATATAGCGATTCTGTTTCACTTTCCACTTCATTAAAACAGAGGGGTGTTTTTTTATTTCGAATTTTTTTATTTCGATTTTTTGTTTCGAGAGATTATATTTCGGATTCTTGACTCATCCAGTTTCGGGAAAACGCATAGCGGTAGTACACTACTGCGCTTGGAAATCCATTTTTTGAAGATATGTTGAAAGGATAATCTGTGCTGATTTCGAGTCAACCGCCTCTTTTCTGCAACGGCTCTTTTTATCCAATAACCCTAACGCCTCCTTTGTGCTGAACCATTCCTCGACTGTGTCGACGAGAATCTTTTTCTCCCGAAGCATCCGAATAAACTCGCCCACGAATTTTTCCATCTCTCCTTCTTTTCCATCAGTCCGTTTAGGCAACCCGACGACGACTTTCACCACCTCATATTCTTCGACGAGTTTGAGAACGGAAGAAAGGAGTTCTTTGAGATTCTTGTGATGAATCGTCTGGAGGGGAGTAGCGGTAACACCGAGAGGGTCGCTTGTCGCAACCCCTGTTCTTCGTTTTCCAACATCAAGTGCCATTATTCTCATTTCGGTTCCTTCTGTTTCGGGAGTTCACAGATTGCTGGTGGACGGCGCTTGAATTCGCTGTTTCTCATCAGCCTTATGACACGCTCAACCTGCGCTCTTTCGAAACCCGATTTCACAACCTCATCAGGCGTCTTGCCACAATCCACGAGATTATATAGAATCGAATCGGCTTCCTTATACGAGATGCCCATTTCACCTTCGTCTGTCTGCCCCTTCCATAAATCGGCAGTCGGAATCTTGGCGATGATTTTCTTCGGCACTTTCAGATACCGCGCTAATTGCCAGACCTGCGTCTTATAAAGGTCGCCAATAGGAAGCAGTGCGCAAGCGCTATCACCGTAAAGCGTGAAATATCCGAGCAGCCTTTCCGTCTTGTTCCCTGTCCCCGCAACAACCGAACCGAACTGCTTCGACAAATCAAACAGAATAGCCATCCGCATCCTTGCAGCGAAATTTCCGATTCTCACCTTATCAGGATTCTTTATCCTCGCAAAATGGGAATCGACAAGTGGAGTTATATCGAACTCAACCGTCTTTATTCCCAGTTTATCCGCATACGAGAGAGCGTCCTTTTTTGAATCGGGAGAGGATGTTTTATATGGCAGTATAGCGCCAACGACTTTGTCTTTTCCAAGTGCACGTACCGAAAGCGCAGCGACAACAGCTGAATCCACGCCACCTGAAAGTCCGAGAACAACTCCGTTCACTCCTGCGTTCTTAATGAAATCTTTTATGAACTTAGCGCAGAAATCAGCCACAAACTCACAGTCAATCAAAAGTTTTTCCAAAACATCCGCCCCTCCCTTAGCATCGAAGATTATTCTACTAACATAGCGTCTGATTTCAAACACAGAAGTCTTTGTATCAAAGAAGCGCGAGCAATTAACGGACTTTGTGCCGATTGTTGAGGACGAAAAACTGAAACGAAAAAGAGAAAAGACCGAATAAAAAACCGAGACGATTCTGATGTTTCTACCGCTTACGATAGAAGATTTCCCACTTGCCGTACCTATTGCACTGATAAACGATATGAAGACTACCGTTTGTGTCGGATGCGATATCGGGAAACCGCGCATCGCCTGGGTTTGTTTGCGATATGTTGACAGGTGTCTGAAACGACCAAGCACTTCCTATACCATAAGAAAACCAGATTTGGTCTCTTGTGCCGTCGTTTTCATACCAGACGAGATTGAGAGCGCTAAAAAGCATAGCACTTCTTATCCATTGGGCGTCTCTGGGTCTGTCGAGAACCATCCCCCCTGTCTGCCAAGTTGTGCCGTCATAAATCCGCCTGAATATGTCGAAGTTTCCACTCTCGTTGCGACTGTAAGTAACATAAAGTTTTCCATCGCCGCCTGCTGCTATGCAGGGTGAAAGGTCATCCTTGTTGTTATCAGTAAGTTTCAACGGAGTGCCGATTGCTCCTGACGAAGGGTTGTATGTGTTGTAGAAGGTTTCCCAGTCACCGTCATTTTTGTCCTGCCAGACAATATGAAGGACACCATTCGAAAACACGGCTTTAGGAGAGCGGGCTTCAACCTTTGAATCGCTTATTTTAAGAGGAGGTGACGAAGTAGCAGGATACCATTCGCCGGCAGAATCTCGCACCCTCATATAAATCTCGAACTTGCCCGAGGATTTATCTGCCCAGAGAACATAAATGTTATCGGATGGGTCGATTCCGATTGACGGTTCAGCGACATCAGAACTACCGCTTGATAACCACTTCAGGTTCGCTATATTCCAATATCCGTCTGAAACTCTGACCATCCAATATCCGACCGATTTGCCGGCTGAGACCCAAGTACCACACAGCCAGCCCTTGCTATCAACGACGCAATCGGGTTGCGTATCATCCACACCGCTTGAGCCTATGAACCGCTGCACTTGCCAGTTCGCACCGACTTTCTTTGCCCAGTAGATTTCCCAGTCACCTCCGCGGTTGTCCTCAAATAGAACACACGGAATGCAGTCTGACGAGACCGCTACTGCAGGATTCCTGCTCTCATTTGAAGTGTTAACCGTGACGCGCTCTATCGCTGACCAGACAGTATTATCAACAACGAAAGTGTTAGTCACACCAGGAGTGCCTGCTCTATCAGGAAAATCATAAGGAACAATCTTGAACTTGACGGTATCAAGGAACACCGTCCCTAAATCAACGGATGAGTTCCAATAAACCCAAAGCCGACTACCATTTGATGGAAGGTTTGTAGTTGCCCCCGATGAGAGCGTGGCAGGAAAGAAATTAGCACCGTCATCGGGAGAATAATAGACTTGGATGGAGCAACGGTCTAACTCAACATCAGTTAACATAAAGTAAAGCAAAATATTGCCTGTTTTTACACCTGTTACATTGGACATAACACAGGCAGGAGGCTCATTATTCGAAAGAACGAAGTTGTTCGTTGTGGTCCAAGGTCCGTAATATACACCGTTGTAAGGCAGAACCCGTATCCTGCATTTTGACGAATACATCTTATCGGCGTCAATTGACGAGTTCCAAACGAACGAATGGAGAACGCCGCCTGGACTGCTTGAAAGCCCTAATATCTGATTGCCGCTAATAGTTCCCTCATCCGTGCTCTCAATGGTAGCAGTATTGTATGTTGCTCCGTCATCCAAAGAATACTCAACTGTTATGTCTATCGAACTGCTGTTTTTGTCGTGAAGAATGTAACTAATCGTTACAGGACCTGATTGCGTTCCTGAAGGAGTGACTATCTCCGCATAAGGAAGTAGGTCGTTGTCGATTGTAAAAGGACCTGTCACTTTCGCCTCACCTGTTCCTTGTGAGTCTGATGGCGTGATTCTCAAATAGACTGAACTCTCAATTTTGGCACCGATGTCCGTCAAAGTTTCCCAAAAGAAAAGATGTGTGAGACCGGAAGGCGATGTAGAAAGGTCTGTTGTTCCGTCCGAATAGATGTTATTGGCTTCTGTGGTAGGAGAGAAATTCGTTCCATCCGTTGAAAACTCAACCACAATGGATGCGTTATCAGACGCTTCATCTCGCAATTTATAGGCAACTATTAGAGTTCCGCTGTATGTGCCTGAAAGTGGAATAATCTCCACCTCAGGTGGTGTATTTGCAAGCGTAAAAGAAACCTTTGCAGGAGCGCCTGTGTGCCCTTCTGCATCAGTCGCAGTTATCTCGATATAAACAGTATCGAATGTCCCGTTACATACATCGGCAAGCGAATCCCAGACGAACCTATGCGTGACTCCTGTTGGGGACGCATCGAGATTTTCAGTTCCGTCGCTCGTTTTTCCCGTGTCGGGGTCAATCGTCGCCTCCGTCGCGTTTGAATAATTGCTTCCGTCGGTAGAGTAACGGACGACGATTGACGCTTTCGTGGAATCCGAATCTATAAGTGTATATTCGAGCGATACCCAAGCGCTCTGAATAATATTCATCTGGGTGATTGTGACAAGAGGTGGTTGCGGAGGACGGACTGTCTTTGTGTGTTTCGTTTTTCCTGATTGGAAAAGGGCGTATATAACTGCGACAGTCGCACTCCCACAGCCACAGAATAAGAGTGAAAAAACCATAATCAAACAAGGCAGCACTATTCTACGCATACAGTAACTCCATCCGCTTTCTATCATATAAGACGAATCTCGCAACCAACTTTCAACGAAAACCCGTTTCCGCCAACAAGAATCTTCTGTTCCGATTGCGACTTCAAAGTATGCCTATCGTTCTTACCCAAAATAGTAACCGAACAACTTACAACAAGATTTCATTGTTTTGTAAGCCGAGCGGAGCAAACTTTTAAGCCTGGGATTTTGGCGATGGAATCGAGAGCATCGCTGGTTAAAAGATTGGCAGGAGCGTTTCTATAATGGAACGGAATGAACAGAACTCCTTCGCCAACCATATCAGTGATTTTCGCCTTAATGAGCAATTCACCGCGCCGCGTCGAGACTTTCACCATCTCGCTGTCTTTAATGCCGAGCCTCTTTGCGTCTTCAGGATTGATTTGGACGAACGGCTCGCCTGCGACCTGATTCAATCCGCTTACTTGCCCTGTCATCGTTGATGTGTGGAAATGGTAGAGAATTCTTCCCGTGGTGAGATAAAACGGATATTCGGAATCAGGAGTCTCGGCAGGACCAAGATACTCAATCGAATGGAATTTTCCTTTACCGCGAGCGAATTTCTCCTTATGAAGAATCTTTGTACCGGGATGTTTTCTGTCAGGGCAGGGCCATTGGATGCCGCCTTTTTCGAGTCTCTTATATGTGATTCCAGCGTAAGACGGTGTAAGTGTGGTCATCTCTTTGAAGATTTGTTCAGCGTTTTTATAACGCATAGGATAGCCGAGAAGGTTCGAGAGTTTTGCGATAATCTGCCAGTCGGGAAGTGCTTCTCCGGGAGGTTCAACTGCTTTGCGAACGAGTTGGACGCGCCGTTCAGTGTTCGTAAAGGTGCCCTCTTTTTCAGCGAAACAAGCGGCAGGCAAAACTACATCAGCCATCTGTGCCGTGTCCGTCAGGAATATGTCCTGAACAACGAGGAATTCGAGGCTCTTTAACGCCTCTCTCGTATGGTTTAAGTTTGCTTCAGAAAGCGCAGGATTTTCTCCCATAATAAAGAGCGCTTTAAGATTACCTTTATAAGCGGCAGTAATCATCTCGGAAATCGTAAGACCAAGCTTGTCAGGAAGAGTGCTAACATTCCAAGCGCGTGCGAATTTTTCACGCACAACAGGGTCATCGACCCGCTGATAAGCGGTGAAAAAGTTCGGTAACGCACCCATATCACAGGCGCCTTGAACATTCGACTGACCACGCAACGGATTAAGTCCTCCCGACTCGACCCCGATGTTGCCTGTCGCCATAGCGAGGTTAGCGAGCGAAAAGACATTGTCGGTGCCCGTTCTATGCTGGGTGATCCCCATACAGTAGATGATGGACGCAGGTTTAGAGTTAGCATAGAGTCTCGCGGCTTCTATCAATTTCTGTTTCGGAACCCCTGTGATTTTTTCAACATATTCAGGCGTATATTTTGCGACGGTCCCCGCCATCTTATCAAACCCTTCCGTGCGCTCGTTGATGTAATTCCTATCGTGTAATCCTTCGGAGATAATGATGTTTAAGAGACCGTTGATGAGGGCGACATCGGTGCCTGGTTTGTGACGCAGGTGAATTGTAGCGAAATCGCAGAGTTCGATTCTCCGCGGGTCTGCGACGATGAGTTTCGCATTGTGTTTGGTGACTGCCTCTTTGATTTTAAGAGCGATGATAGGATGGCACTCGGTAGTATTCGAGCCGATGACGAATAGTACCTTTGCGAACTCGATTTCAGCGATAGAGTTCGTCATAGCACCTGAGCCGAACGAGGCGGCAAGACCTGCCACCGTCGGCGAGTGTCACAATCGAGCGCAGTGCTCTATATTATTGGTTCCAAGCACCGCCCTCGCGAATTTCTGAAGGAGATAGTTCTCCTCATTTGTACATTTCGCACTTGAAAAGAAACCAAGCGCCTGCCCACCGTACTTTTCTTTGATTTCTTTCAGTCTCGAAGCGACAGTTTTGAGCGCTTCATCCCAAGAGGCTTCCTCGAGTTTTCCATCCCTTCTAATAAGCGGTTTTCTCAGTCTCTCCGAAGAGTTAACGAACTCCGCTACGCCGAACCTACCTTTTACGCAGAGCGAGCCTTGATTAACACCGACCCCATCAGGAGCAGTCACATTCACGATTCTGTTTTTATAAGTGTGGAGTTCGAGTGTGCAACCTACCCCGCAGTAAGGACAGATGGTCTGCGTCTTCTTGAGTTCCCAGTTCCTTACTGCACGGATTCTGCTTTTTTCGACAAGAGCACCGACTGGACATACCGACACACATTCACCGCAAAACTCGCAGTTTCCTTCAAGAAGCGGTAAATCATAAGGTGTCGTTATGCGAGTCGCAAAACCACGGTGCGAGAAGTCAATCACATAACGATGACGGACTTCCGCACAAGCGCTAACACATCTACCGCAAAGGATACACTTATCGTAGTCTCTAACAAAGAACGGCTCACTATCGCGTACGCCAAACGCCGTCTTCTCGCCTTTGAAACTCGTCTCCTTGATTCCGAGCTCATATGCGTATTTTTGCAAGTCACACTTCCCCGCCATTTCGCAGGTCAGACAGTCGAGCGGATGATTGGAAAGCAAAAGGTCAATCACAAGGCGACGGGCTTTTCTGACGCGTTCGGTGTTGGTAAATACCTCAAGATTTTCGGAGACAGGAAGAGCACAAGAAGCGGCAAGACTACGCGCACCTTTTACTTCAACGACGCAGAGACGACAGGCGGCAGTCGGCGGTAAGCGCGGATGATAGCAAAGATGCGGAATCTCGATTCCTACATCCTTCGCCACCTGCAAGACCGTTTTACCGCTTTCAGCCTCAATCTCCTTCCCATCAATCTTCATCTTTACCTTACTCATCTTCTATTTTCTTCCTTCATAGTTAGCGAATTAGAGAAATCTCTTTGTGTTAGCTTTGTATCTTCACAGGCGACAAGACGGCTTGTGGGGGCATAATCACGATGGCGTCGAAGCGACAGTTGTTGTGGCAGATTCCGCATTTGATACACTTCGACTGGTCAATTTCGTGAGGTTTCTTCTTCTCGCCTGCAATGGCACCCTGCGGACAGTTTTTCGCGCACAAACCACAGCCTTTGCATTTCTCCTCATCAATGAAATAGACAAAAAGCGGCTTACAGACACCTGCGGGACAAAACTTGTCTTTTATGTGGGATTCATACTCGTTACGAAAATATCTGATTGTAGTCAAGACAGGGTTCGGTGCAGTCTGCCCAAGTCCGCACAGCGAAGAGTCCTTCACAACCATAGCAGTCTCCTCGAGTACAGCAATGTCTTCTATTCTTCCCTCGCCGTTCGTGATGCGCTGTAAGATTTCTAACATTCTTTTTGTGCCGAGACGACAAGGAACACATTTCCCGCAAGACTCCATCTGCGTAAATGACAAGAAATACCGAGCGACATCAACCATACAGGTCGTCTCATCCATAACAATCATACCGCCTGAGCCCATAATCGAACCCGCTGCGGTAAGCGATTCATAATCAACTGGAATGTCGAGATGCTTCTCA